>Ga0180223_1000120_pt1 | contig 150716 bp, 111 predicted proteins | sample eDN5th30CKraftOP_FD_151337 | JGI IMG/M metagenome (GOLD analysis project Ga0180223, IMG submission 151337) | Enriched Organic Plus compost microbial communities from Emeryville, California, USA - eDNA 5th pass 30_C Kraft OP (version 2) (version 2) ...
AGCCTGTGTTTTTTACCGGGGTCCGACCGGATATCATCCGGTTATATCAAGACATCGTAGACTACACCCGGTACGAGCGCTCCGGATATCAGCCGCTGGTAAGCGGTTGTGTCCTGTATCTACTGGGGTTGGTTTACTCATTATCCAAACAACAGGCGCTTTCCAGAACTGACGATGACCATCAGCAGCTTGTGCAAAAAGCAACAGCGCTATTGCGTGAAAATGTGGAAACGAAGGTAACCATCGAGGAAATCGCCGACCAGCTGAAAATAAGTTATTCCCTATTCCGTAAAGTCTTCAAAAAATATTCGGGTATCGCTCCGGGCCAATATCTATTGCAACTGAAAATCGACCGGGCAAAACACCTCCTTTTATATACCGATAAGCTGATCAAGGAAATCGCATATGAGCTCAATTTCGAGTCGGAGTATTATTTCTCGAAATTTTTCAAAGAGAAAACAGGTGTCTCACCGTTGACTTACAAGAAGTCCTATTCCCCGAAACATTAAATAAACGAGGTGCAGCAGGACAAAGGTTTTTTAATTTTGGTAAATAATGACAAATATATTTATATTCGCAGTAGGTTTAGGTTGATAGCCCCTAACCCCATTGGGGCGGATTCCCGTTATCTACAAGGTAACGGGTTTCTTTTTTTATACAACCTTTGCACCGTCATTATGGACCTCTCCGTTTTTTGTTTACTTCGTAAATCGTAACCAGCCTTCTTGGTAAGCAATGGTATCACGCGGACGGAGGGTTTCCAAAAAATCTTCGTTAAACGGGCTGAACACACCCGAGTTGATGTAGGAAGAAGCACCGGCATCTCCCTGGCCTACCCAACGGCTTAACTTATAAACCGTAGCGGGCAATTCAAAAGATTGATAGTCGCCGGAAGCGATCTGCACTACCTCGCCGACGTGGGTGAAACCGGTAGCGGTGGGTACCGTATGCGTGATGTTTGTTTTCGCAATCAGTTGGTGATCCAGCAGAGGTTGCCACATGGACGGCTGTATTTTATCAAGCGTAAACGGATAGCGGAAAGCCAGTTTGTTGGACGTTGGTACCGCTACCTTGATTACTCCGGTTAACGCTTTGAATTCGGCGGTAGAATCGGTATGGAAAGTGACTATATCCGTGGGGGCTACTTCGAATTTCGCATTGAATCCCTCGGCATCGGCAATGAAACGGGCAATTACGGATTCATCGGTTACTTCACCTCCTTGCGTGAATAGCCGCACGTTGCCTTTCGATGCTACAGCGGTTGCTTTTACCGAGAAAGGGAATTGCATATCCGGATCAGGTGTTTCATGCTTTACGCACGATACAACCAACGTGAATAGCGCTATAAACAGCAGGGAGAAACGGCTTTTGGCTGGATTTAGTTTCATGATTTTCAGTGATTACATTTGTTGGGACAAATGTAATCAGAGCTGTGAGATTTTTTGCATTTTTTTGATCCAACTTTGCCGCTTAGGGGGGAGCCGTAACATAAAATTTATCATCCCCCGTTATTGTGACGTGCACGATATTCACTTGATAGTATACTCATCATTAGCGCAGATACCGGTTTTCCGTTCATCCAATAACTTTCCCTCATGACGCCTTCTGTCATAAAACCGCAGTTTTCGTAGCATTTTATTGCGGATACATTTTCTGCTAAGACGACCAATTCCAAACGATTTAATGACAAATCATCAAAGGCTATTTTTTGAAGGGCTTCCAACGCCTGCTGGCCATATTTCTTTCCCCGGTGTGTTTCACGTCCAATTAAAAAACGGCATACGCGGGCCGACTTATGCTCGTAGTCTATCCGGTCTAATTCAATGTGTCCAATTGCCTGGCCAGATGTTCTTTCGGAAATTGAGAAAATTTGCCGATTGATGGTTTGTGTATATTTCAGAAGCTGTTCGACCGTTATTGGGAAGGTAAATATCGGGCCTGCAAACTGAGTGAGCAACTGCTTATCCTTGACCCAATCGATAAGCTGTTGAAAGTTTGATTCGTTAAAGGGCAAAAGCTGGATGGGCGCCGCGACTCCGCCATCGTCTATATCAGCCGAAAGCCCATTACCGGGTGGCAGTAAATGCGTAATCTCCGATCAGGAAGGTACCTTTCTCGGTTTTTCTCTTTCCCATACGCGGTGCCTTTTCATCACGTCCACAAAATCTCCGGTAAGGTTGTCGGAACTTTCGAAAATCACCCCCTGGTCTTTCTCGATAAATGAGCGTTTGGCCAATTCTTCCGCACCCCTGGCAAAGGCTAGTGCTTTGCAGTGCCGATATCCTTCGTTGATGAATTGGAGGTAGTCAGCATTTTTCGCAAGTGACTCCACGGAGTCGCCGTCTGGTGTATAAAAAGCATCGTAGCAAACCGATGCCTCAGTCAGGTAGGAATGTTGGATGTTCATTTCTCCCCCCTCTTTAAAGGTGATCTTACCGACATGCGATGCAATTGGCACCACCTGTGCGCCCTCCTTTTCCAATGTACGTTTCATCCGGTCTACCGAGGCTTGGCTTACCCCATCGTCCATCAGGAATGCTACCTTTCTTGAGTTGATGGTACCGCCTCCGGGCTTAACCTTCATGCTTAGTGCTTCTGATTTTTTAATTTCCGGTTTTGGGGGCTTAATGGGGTACCGGGGATGATTGTAGCGGGCGAATTTTACCGTCATCGGATCCAGTTCTGCCGCGGGTACCAGTCCGAGGTTATCGCCCACCTTTTTGGCGAGTGTTTTATCGATTTGATTCAGGATGGCAAGTTCCCTTTTGCGTATATCCACATCGCTTACCTTTGACAGTTCGAAACTGAGTGCACTTACGATGTGATCCTGTTCTTCGGGGCTTTGCGAGTTGAAAAACAGGCGGGCCTGGGTAAAATGATCTGCGAATGAATCAGAACGTTCGCGCACCTTTTTTGCATCGATCGGTTGCCTGTGGGATTGGAATCCTGTCTCCCCGTTGAGCATGGCATGGTACGGACAGCCGGCGGCCTTGCTGTTGGGGAAATAGCTTACGGCTCCTTTTAAAACATCCATTCGGCCAAAGCCATCCTTTTGGTTGTTATGCTTGCCGTTGACTGGCCGGTTTATCGGCAGTTCGTGGAAGTTGGGTCCACCCAATCTGTAATTTTGGGTATCTAAGTAGGAGAACACCCTGCCCTGCAACAGTGGGTCGTCTGAAAGGTCGATACCGGGTACCACCCTTCCGGGATCAAATGCAGCCTGCTCTGTTTCGGCGAAAAAATTTTCCGGATTCCGGTTGAGCGTCATCGTGCCGATGAGCCGTACCGGTACGAGTTCCTCGGGAACGATCTTGGTGGGATCGAGCAGGTCGAAACTGTACTTCATTTCGTCTTCCTCCGGAATCAACTGTACACCCAGGTCCCATTGCGGGAAATCACCGTTTTCAATGGCTTCCCACAGGTCTCTGCGGTGAAAGTCGGAATCGAATCCTGAAATCTTCTGGGCCTCATTCCATGCAACCGAATGTACGCCTAGACGGGGCTTCCAGTGAAACTTGACGAATGTCGCCTTGCCTTTGGCATTTACGAATTTAAAGGTATGGACGCCGAATCCTTCCATCATGCGTAGGCTCCGGGGGATTGCGCGGTCTGACATCACCCACATGGTCATGTGTGCCGCTTCGGGCATGAGCGAGATGAAATCCCAAAACGTATCATGGGCTGAAGCAGCCTGTGGCATTTCGTTGTTCGGTTCCGGCTTCACGGCATGTACCACGTCCGGGAAATTCATGGCATCCTGGATGAAGAACACGGGAATATTATTGCCCACCAGGTCATAATTGCCCTCCTCGGTATAAAATTTCACCGAGAAGCCCCGGACATCCCGGGCAAGGTCAGTAGATCCCTTGAATCCCGCTACGGTGGAGAACCGCACGAACACAGGGGTAACTGTTCCCTTTTTCAGGAAAGCAGCCGATGTGTATTGCGAGAGATCGGCGGTCGCTTCAAAGATACCGTGTGCTCCGGAACCACGGGCATGCACCACACGTTCGGGGATGCGTTCCCGGTCAAAGTGCATCAGTTTGTCGAAATAGATGTGGTCCTGCTGCAACGAAGGCCCCCGGTTCCCGGCCTTCAATGTGTTGTTGTTGTCATAAACCGGAACACCGTCGTTTGTGGTCATGATGCGCTGACTGTTATCCACCACATGCTGATCCAGTTGCCGTGTTTTGGGATTGGCTTTTCTTTTCATAACGATCTGTTTAGTTAGTTTACGATGCTTTCAGCGTTTCGTCTGATTGCGGGAATACCCCGTATTCCATATTCCCAAAACAATCAGGTGGGGTAATTGTTTGCAGTGACCTTGGGTGATCGGTTTGGTCTTCTGGCTGGCTGCGTACCTGCTGCCTGACCGCTGCGTGACTGCTGCGCATGACGTAGCCCGCTGCCTGCACTGTGCCGGCGGTCTGCTGGCTGTTTTTCGCACCCTGACTGCAAGATGATTGCACGCTGACCGCCAGCTGACTCCTCTATGATGCGGAGGCTTTAGGTTCGTTGTGCAAAACTTATAACCGGCTGAAAATAATGGCTGTACCGCCACCGGCGGCCAATTGGAGGTCTAAGGTTGTCGTCGACGTGACGTCCAGTTCCTCAATAGCCACCGGATAGGGGTCGGTGTCATACGATGCGCTTGCGCCGTCCTTGAATACCTTTGCCCGGTACGTAAATCCTTTATCCAGAAAATCCAATGACAGGGATAGGTTGCGGCTCTTGCCGTTGGTAATGCTGCCCAGGTACCAGTCGTCCGACTCCCGGTCTTTCCGGGCCAAGGTCAGGTATTCCCCTATCTTGGCATGTGGGATTACGGTTTTAGCCCAATTGGTAGGGCAGGAGGTAATAAATTCGAACGGTGCCGGATAGGGCTCGTAATGTTCAATCATGTCTGAGGCCATCTGCAACGGGCTGTACAGCACCACGGCCAATGCCAGCTGTTTGGCCAACGTGGTTTTGACGCGCGTATCCGGTAAAACGGGATTTTCAAAACTAAATGTTCCGGGGGTAAAGTCCATCGGGCCGGCCAGTCCCCGGGTAAACGGGATGAGGGTGGTATGATCGGGCGGGTTTCCGCCCGCTGCGTCCCAAGCGTCCCATTCCTGTCCCCGCACACCCTCCTGGGTCATTAAGTTGGGATAAGTGCGTTGTAAGCCGGTGGGCATCACCGGCTCATGGTTGTCGATCATGATGTGGTAATTAGCCGCAGTTTCAATAACCTTGCGGTAATGCCTGACGCCGTACTGGCTGCTGTGCCGTTCTTTTCCATCCAACAGGGGGCTTACGTAGCCCGTCTTCACCACGTTGACCCCCAAACGTTGGTACATGGCAAAGGCGCTGTCCAATTGGCGCTCGTAGTTCAATGTAGCACCGCCGGTTTCATGGTGTCCGATGAGTTTCACGCCCCTTTCGGCTGCATAGGCTGTAATGCCGTCGATGTCAAAATCCGGATAGGCTTGGGTAAAGCTGAACTTGTCACCCTCTTTGGTCCAGTCGTTTTCCCAGCCGGTATTCCACCCTTCTACCAATACACCCGAAAATCCATGTTTTGCCGCGAAATCGATATAACGCTTGGTATTTTCTGTTGTTGCCCCGTGTTTCGGACCGATGTGCCACGTATAGGCATTCATGTGCATGCCCCACCAGATGCCGATGTAGCGACCCGGTTTGATCCACGAAGTATCCTCGATTTTGGAGGGTTCATTGAGGTTAAGCATCAGCCGCGAAAGCAGCAGGTCTCCGGGCGTGTCGGCAATAATCAGGGTCCGCCACGGGGTGGTACCGGGTGCTTGCATAAACACTTTTTCGCCGGTTGACCACGGCGTGAGGTAAACGTGTAAATTCGGGGTGCCCTTTTCAGCAACCAGGTTCATGGCCGCATAATCTGTCAGGTTGGCTTCATGCACGGCAAGGTAAAGTCCATCATCGGTTTCGATGGTCAGCGGTGTGCAGACGGTATCCAGTTCGTTGATCGGATGCGGCTCGTACAACGCTTCGTAATAATTGGCTCCATAGGGAATTGACCAGGCCTTATGCTTGCCCGTGAAATTGAATTCGGTGTATTCATCCATGATGACAAATTCATTCAGGCCGGGCTGTTTGGGAAACTCGTAGCGGAAGCCGAAACCATCGTCAAACACACGGAATACAACGTCGAATCTGCGTTTAAGGCCCGACTTTTCGGCTACTTGGAGGGTCATCTGATTATAGGTGTTGTCAACCACGATTTCTTCCCCCCAGGTTTGGTCCCACGATCCGCTGAATGATGTGTGCGATACCTCCGTAATGGCGACGTCTTCGCCCAACGGCCCATCTTTCAGTAGGAATCCAAGGAACGATTTATCCAGAAGGGTCTTCCCGTTTTTGCTAACCGTATAGAAAATCCTTCCGTTTTCTTCACCGGCTTGGATAGCGATGGATTGGTCCGGCGATGTTACACGGCCCTTGTGCGTGCAGGAAAACAATGGAAGTGCAAGTATCAATACATATACAATGGGTTTCATCTTCGTCTTTAATTGGCTAGTTCGTTGATCAATGCGGCTGCTTTGTCCTGCTGTAGGGAAATCAGGTAGTAGAATGCCTGTAGCAGTTGCTTTTGCTTGTCAGGATCCTTGGCAAACTGCTTTTTCAGGCCGTAGTACGTGTAAATGTTTTCCAGTGCGGATTTGCGGTATGTCACACCGGTAAAGCCCTGTATCCGCTCCAGGAATGTATATTGAAATTCGACGGTAGGTTCAATCATGGTACCTTCGCCGAAGTCATTCCAGGTGATCAATTGGAGGTAGGGTACGCCTTCCTCGTTCGCCAGTTGCAAGAGCCGGTCAAGCAGGGCTCCATTTTCATGGTCAATATCGGCCAGCACCGGGTTGCCCCAACCGCCTTCCTTGTAATAGTCGTTGAATCCCGGATAAGCACCGCCGATCAACCGGTCTACATCGGCTTTGCGGGCATACTTGGTTTCCATGGGAGTGGCGTCCACCCAGATGTATTCACCGGAAGCATTGTGGTAGGTGGTATTGTTGGCGAGATGGGAATGGTTGTATAGGGTGAAAAACGCCGGCTTGGATACCAAGCCGCCGAGCACAGTGCTCCAGTTGGCAGGGGAGTTGATGACCTGCGGACCGAAAGTAAGCAGCAGGGGGCTGCCATCCAGTTGGATGTAATGTTCGTCGCTGAATAAATTGGATTCTAGGTATTTCATGTCCGTCTTCGCCTGGCTAATCCGCTGTGCATCGCTTTCGAATCCGTCGCGTAGCGTCTGGTCCTCGTATACAATGGCATATTTCAGTCCCACTTTTTTCAGTCCCTCCACAATGGCTTCGGTGTTCCGTTTGATGGGGGCGTAGTCGTACAGGTTGCGTGTACCGTACCAATCGATGAGGATACCGTCAATCCCGGCATATTTCATGAGCAAAAAGTGGTATTCCAGCACATCCGTATTACTGGAAGCATAGGGGCCGATCAGCGGGTAATAATGGGAAGCGATCTGCCGCTTGCCATTCGCATCCACGATGTCCGGATTTTTATTGGCCATGGTCCAGTGCTGGCCCCACTGTCCATTGCCGCTGGTTGTTTTGTCCTCAAACCAGGGCATGTAGTGCACCCACACTTCCATGGGGTTGGATTTGCCGGGTGCTGCCGGATCAAACACTTCCAGTTTCGTCTCGTTTTCTTTTGAATCGGGCGTGTCTTTCTTGCACCCGGCAAGTACGACCGCCCATAGCAACCATATCACCATAGTTCTGTTCATCTCCCGATCAATAGCCTGTATTCTGGGTTAACTTGTTGTTTTTGTTCAATTCTTGCTGCGGGATGGGGAAGAGCCCCGTGTGCTTATCCGCAGGATCTGCTCCTTTTTCCCACCAGGCGTTGAAGAAGGTACCGAAGCGGATGTTGTCCGTGCGGCGGTGGTCTTCAAAGACAAACTCGCGCCGCAGTTCCTGGTCGATGAACGCCAGATCGATGGTTTCCGGTGTGCTGAGGCCGGCACGGCTGCGGATTTGCTCTACGAATGCACGTGCAGCAGCGGGATTACCCAGGCGCACATTGCATTCGGCCTGCATCATCAGCACCTCGGCGTAGCGCATGAGCACCATATCATAGTTCCGTTCCCATAGATCTCCTTCCTTGTCTTCGTATTTACTGAGGCGCGCACCTTCGTTCTGAAGCGCCTCGTTGATATTCGAGATCTCCTCTGTATAGTCGAGCGGATTGCCGGAGGCGGGCATGATGATGGTCGATCCGGTACGCAGATCGATTTGCGGACCGATGAGCAGGGAGTTTCGTCTGACATCGTTCTCGTCAAAAGCCGAGTAGAGACCCGGCTGTGCCGAAATACCGTTGCCGCACCACTGGTAATTGCCGGTTGCCGAGAATGCCCACATCTGCTCGTAGTGATAAGTCATGGAGGCAAGGTAATTGCCCACCGTGCCCACGGTTGCATCGTAGGGAATGGCGAAAATAATTTCGCGTGATGTTTGGTTGTCTGTTTTGAAGCTGGTAAAGTAGTCGGGCTCCAACTGACCCGAAATCTTGCCGCACACCGTCAGGCAATCTTCCCAGCGTGCCTGGCCGATATACACTTCCGAATTGAGGTACAGGCGGGCCAGCAGTAGGTTGGCGGCGGCTTTGGTGAAGCGTCCGTAGGCGTTTTCCGGCAGGTAGTCTACGTTTTCCAGCAATTCCTTTTCAACAAATTTATAGACTTCGGCCCGTGGTGAGGTGCCGGGCGCCTCGTTGGTCACATAGGTGGTGTCCAGGGGCACGTTGCCGTATAGGTCCAGCAGCTTATAATAATAGTAAGCACGCAGGGCTTTCAGCTCGGCAAACAGTGGCCGGCTGTCTGCTGCGTCCAACCCCGACTGCTCTACCTGGTAGAGGATGGCGTTGGTGGCTGCGATGCCGTTATAGCAATATTTCCAAGGTGCCCAGATCTTGGGGTTGTCTGCCGTCCACGTATGTTTGTGGAGATCGATGTAAACCCCATCGTCGTACCAGTCGCCACCCACCCGCGTGGGAATGACGCACTCATCAGACGATACCGACGTAACGAAGAAAACAAACTCGCCGGTAGGATAGAAGTTTACGCCATCTGAGGCGCCGCCGCGCAGCGAAGAATAGGCACGGCCCACGATGGTCTCAATTTCAGCAGGGGTCTTGCCATAGTCCGACGACTGCACCCGGTCGTAAAGTTCCTCAGACAGATCCGTGCAGGCATTCAGCAGGCAGATGCCTGCAGCAAAATATAGGGATAATTTCAGTTTCATCACGTTGCTGTTTTAAAGGTTAAAAGGAGAGATTGATGCCAAATGAAAACGTCTTCGCACGGGGATAGTAGTAGTTGTCGCCCGGCCCGATCGACTTGTCTATCCCCGGACTGTTCAGGCCGCTGAAGTTGACCTCCGGATCCAGTCCGCTGTATCCGGTAAACGTCAGCAGGTTTTCACCCGTAGCATAAACCCTTATCCGGCTGAACCAGGCATTGTGCACGGGCAGGGTGTAGCCGAGCGTAACGCTCTGTAGCCGCAGGAAACTGCCATCTTCGATCCAGTAATCCGAATAGATCGGTCCTTCGGTTACATTTTTATCCAGCCACGAATCGAGGATGTTGTATCCGGGGAGCCTGCCGGGATAGCTGATGTTCATGGCTTGGGCGTTGAGGATTTTTTGGCCGAACATGCCATTGGCGGCGATGTTCAGGTCAAACCCCCGGTAGGCGAAATCCGTGGCAAAACCCAGCGACAGGGAGGGTTGTGCATTCCCGAGGTATTGCTGGATGACATTGCCCGCGTCGTCGGTTTCGAGGATGAATTTGCCATCATCATCCAGTCCGAGGAATTTCGGCCCCCAAAATGTGCCGACAGCGTACCCTTCTTTCAGCAGTTGGGTAAATACCCCCGACATGCCGGTAAGGTCATGTAGATTCCCCGAGGGTACCGCATCCGTTTGGTAAATATCGTTGGAAAGCCGGTCTACCTTTTGTTTGTTGTGAGCCATTACCAGGTTCGCATTCCATGTAAAACGGTCGTTATTGATGAGGTTAGCGCCTAGCGTCAACTCGATGCCCCGGTTGGAGAGATCGCCCACGTTGGCCAGCATTTTATCATACAGGTACGGTGGCTGCGGCACGTTGTAGGTGTACAGCAAGTCGGATGTTTTCTTGATGTATGCATCGATTGTGGCATTGAACCTGCCCAGAAAGGCGATATCGATACCGATATTCGTCTGCGCAGTCGACTCCCATTTCAGGTCGGGGTTGGGGTTTTGCGTAATTCCGTATGACTGCTTCCACGAATCGGTGGCCTGGTCGTAATAGGCACCACCGCCGGTACCCATGAGCGAGAGCGACCGGTATTCGCCGATGCCATCCTGGTTGCCGGTAACCCCGTAGCCGATGCGCAGTTTGAGGTTGTTCAGCCAATCGCGGGTTCCTTCCATAAAGGACTCTTCGGATATCCGCCATGCGGCCGATGCGGAGGGGAAGAAACCCCATTTGTGGTTGGCGCCGAAGCGCGATGAACCATCCCTGCGTAGGGTGGCGGTAACCATGTAGCGGTCGTCATAAACGTAGTTGACACGTCCGAAAAACGAAATGAGCTTTGCCTGTCCTTTGTAGGAGTACACGTCGCCCAGCCGGAAATCGATACCCGCCGCCAGGTTGTTGTAGTCAAATAGGTCGGTATCGAAGCCACGGCGTTCAGCACCGAACCCCTCATAGGTGTTGTTTAGGTAAGAATAGCCCCCCATGAGGTTCAGCCTGTGGGCATTCTGGAATGTTTTGTCATATGTGAGGTAAGTCTCCAACTGGAGGTTGGTGTAGTCGTCCAGATTGCGGCGACCGTATCCCCTGTCGCTACGGCCATCGTATGCATAGGAGGGCTGGTAAAAGCGGCCCTGCTGTGAATTGTACTCGTACGATCCGTTTACGACCCCCTTCAGCCCTTCAACGATTTCCAGTTCCGCTTTTCCGAATCCGAGTATCCGCGTGCGGGTCTGGTCGTCTTTCCGGTTGTTCAGCACCTCTACGGGGTTGTTGTTCTGTGTACCACCGATCTGCGTATACTGTCCGTCCTGCATCACCGGCAGGGTGGGGTTGAGGTTATAAGCCAGCTGGTAGATCGACATATTGGTCGGCTGATAGGTGTCTTTGTTGGCGTGTACGCTTGCTTCCATTTTCAGGCGCTTGTTGAGGCCGTACTGGTAGCCCGTTACGCTTCCTGCCAGACGGTTCAGTGAACTCTTTTTGATGATACCCTGTGCATCGAGGTAGCTGAATGAGCCGCTGAATCCGCTGTCTTTGCCGCCGTTTGAAAAGGCAAGGGTATGGGAATTGGAGACGGCTGTCCGTTGCAGTTCGTTCTGCCAATCTGTATCGCCACCGTAGTCCACCGCACCGGCAACGTTGTTTTTACGCACGTAGTCCCGCCATTGGTTGGCCGATAGTAAGTCCAGCTGATTGGCGGCGTTGCCCACGGCTACATAGCCGTTGTAACTCATCGAGCGTTGCCCGGTTTCGCGGTTAGTCGTTACGATGATAACACCGTTGGCTCCGCGCGAACCATAGATGGCGGCGGCGGAAGCGTCTTTTAAGACATCGATGGAGACAATCTCGCTGGGCTGCACGGTATTCATATCCACACCGGGAATTCCGTCGACCACAATCAGGGGGCTGTTGCTTGCCGAGAGTGACGTGCCGCCGCGCAGGCGCAATGCCGAACCCTGTGTGGGGTCTCCGCTTGGCTGGGTGACGGTGAGTCCGGCAACCTTACCCTGGAGCAATTGCTCAGCCGAGGTGATGACACCTTTCCGCAGATCTTTTGCCGATACGGATGCGATGGCCCCGGTAAGGTCAGACTTGCGCATGGTTCCATAACCGACACCGACCACTACTACTTCGTCCAGCACGGCCGCAGTGGGCAGTAGTTCGATGAACATCTCCGGTCCTGCGGTTTCGGTAACCGTTTGGTAGCCGACGTAAGAGAACGTGAGGGTTTCGCCACGGGTTACAGACAGCGTAAACTTGCCGTCGCCGTCAGTTACGGTGCCCGCGCCGGAGGCAGAAACTACGCTGACGCCCGTCAGGGCAGCCTGATCCGGATTGACGACCGTACCGGATACCGTCAGTTTTTCCTGTGCATACAGTGTGTTGATGAGGCAAGCCAAGCATGCCATCAGCCATAATGAAAATTTATTCAGGTTCATTCGTTAGTTCTTTTCAGGGTTATCAACTGGGACCAAAGGCATGTCTTCGTCGTAGATCATCAAGCCATTCTGGTCCTTGATCTGAATGTGGAGCGATGAAATATCCATACCGCTAAACTCTTTGGCGATATGGATGTAGGCACGTTGGCGTGTCATGGCTCCTTCCAGCTCACCGGAGATCGTCTTAGAACCGCCCGTTATTGTATAGGTGAGCCGCTGCCCGCGCAGGTTATTGTCGCGTGTGATGGTCAGGAGATCGTGGATGCTGATTTTCAGCGGGAAGAACGACAACACCGGAGGCAAGGGCTCCGGCACGCCCGGAGCGATGATTTTATAATCCGGGGATGCACCCGCCCAATCGGGTGTAGCATCGTTTCCGTTGTATTTGACGGCCAAAAAAACCACGTTTTCCATTTCAAACTCTTCGGTCACGTTAAAGTAGTCTTGCGGCACGATGTCTTTTTTATAGATGCCATTTCCGAGATGCCTGAAAGCGGTTTTTTCCCGGATTTCGGGTATCCATGCCTGAAATTCCTGCAGGGCTGACCAATCATTCAATCCACCGTGCATGTGCACGGTCGAAGGTGCGGGAAGAAAACCTTCCACCAAGTTCGCATTGAAAAGGATGGACAGGGTGCCGCCTAGCTGGAAATCAGACGGGGCAAAATCCATCTGCTTGCCGCTTTCCACGAAATTTTTGATGTAGTCGGTTTTGGGCAAAGAAAGCGTACCCGTCAGCTTCGTAGCATCCAGGTCCCGGATGAGGAAATAAAACGCTTCCGTGTTGGCAAAGAGTTCCTCAACCGTCATCCCGAAAAACTCGGTCGGCGTGAAGCGGATGCTCCAGATCCGGTCGCCACTGTAGGTGATGGGTATGGGGGTACCCGTGGGGTTGGTGGGAGCCCAGATCCATAGATACAATTGCTCGCCGTCTTTCACCTGCGTTGCACTGGCAAAATCAAAATACCACGTCACAGGCTCATCTAGGGTATAGACGGCAGGAACCGTCCACATGCGGTCTGGATTGGTGATCGTCTCCTGTGCTTTTAAGATGGGGCATAACAAGAGCATACACCCTAATAAACAGTATATCAGTCTATTCATGTTGGTTATTAGTTAGCTTTTGACAATTTGTATTGGTAGGACACAAACGAGACACCTGCGGTTTTTCGGGTAAGGGTCAGGTCCATTACCGGATTTGCACCCGGCATCGCGGAGATGTTCAACTGCCCGATCAAGGAAGTTTTTCCGGCATCTGAATACAGGTTGATTACCGGAGCCGGACCGGCTGCACGGGGAAAATCGGTATCCAGGTCCCAGAATCCGCTGCTTGGAAACAGTTCCGGTGCATTTCCATCCACACGGTATGCGGTGGGGCGGTTGTCTGCATCCACGTCCAACGTGATCTCAAAGGTCGAAAAATCAAACTGGTCATACAGGCTGATCTCGTCGGGTTGGATACCCGCGGTCTTGGCCGTTTCGTCGATCTGCAATACATCGCTCAACGTCCAGCTACCCTTGACCTTTTCATAGAGCGTGATCGGCTCCACAAAACTTCCATCGTCTATCTTGTGGCAAGACATAAAGGACAGGGTGCCGATGAAGCATAACAAAGCAATACGTAGTTTATTGTTCATGTCGGGTTAATAAATTGGTTTACAAGAATTACTTGGACGAAAGTAAGTTGATTATCGTTTGATTATCCGGAGTAGAAAATAAATATAAACAAAAGGTAAGGTGTTTTTTAATTTTTTTGCTGATTTTCAATGAGTTGTGTGTGTTCCGGTTTCGAAAAAATATAAAAGGATTAAGGCGGTTATTACCGGAGTCAAAAGGAATTTACACCTATTTTCATGATTTCGTTTTCGAATTCATCGCGCGGAACGATTGATTTATTCCGGTAGCGGGATCGGTAATTGTAGATGGTGGCCAGCGAGTAGTTTAGAAATTCCGCAATTTTCGCACTGTCGGTGATACCTAAGCGGATGAGTGCAAAAATGCGTAATTCGGTACTCAGCTTTTCATTGGGTTTTAAGGTTACCTGCTCGCCTTCGGGCAACAGTGCGTTAAACCGATGGACGAAGTCGGGAAAGAGTTTGAGGAATGACTCGTCGAATTTGTGGTAAAACTCCGTGCGCTCATCTTCGATGAACTGGGTAGACTTGATGGTGTTAAAGAGCTCGTCGGCATTGCTTGTCTTTGCCTTGTTGTATAGCTTTTTCTGGTATTTATCGATCTTTTCAATGTACAGCGAGCACAGTTCAAGAAAATGGCCGATGTATTCTTCTTTGATGTGGTTGGTCTCGGCCAGTGCCAGGTTGTTCTGCCTCAGTTGTTCGTTAATGGTGCTGATTTCTTTTTTTGCCCGGGACACCTTACGGACTTCACGGATAATCAAAAAGATACCGATCAGCAACCCGAAAGAAAGAACACTGATCACGGCTAAGAGGTATTCGAGTTTGCGTTGCTGGGCTGCCTGATTGGTTTGGTAAGCCCTGTTAATGATCTGCAGCACTTTGGATGTCTGGAAATTCCGTATGCGCGCATTGTAGAAGTTGGCATCTTCCATGCTTTTTTTGATGTAGCTGTTTGCGCGGTTGATATCGCCCGATTCGTACAGCAGGGTTGCCAGCTCCCGCAAGGAAACATTCTCCATGATGTTGCCGCGGATGTCCGATAGCGCGGAAAGGGCCAGGTGTGCCTTGACCTTCGTTGAATCGCCCTTTACCCGGTAGAAAAAGGACAACACCGAATTGAGAATGGAGTAGGGGCGCGTACCCAGCTTGGCCTTGGGCAGGTAAATGTACAGCACCTTTTCCGCTTTATCCAACTGGCCGGTATTGATGTACTTAATCCCGTAATAGGAAGCGTATTCATAGGTGCTTTGCGGAAGCACACGCAAAAACTGCTCGTAATAGAAGTCCCGTTGCTGGGTCATGGAAGGATCGCCATACCCATCGTTGTAAAATTCCAGCCAGAAGACATAGGTCTCGTAATACGCCTTGTAGTATTCGATTTCCTGGGCCGCGGTCAGCGTTTCCTTGGGGATACTGCCAAGCAGTTCCAGTGATTTGTCAAACATGGCGGCTTTGAACAATACCGATGCCAGCTGAATCTTGCTGTCGATGATCCGGCTAATATCCCCGGAAGCTTCCGCAATGTCAAGTTGCCTCAGCGCATACTGCCGGGCCGAATCGCACCGGTAATATTCGTAGGCGTGCGTGAGGTTCCGGCATACGTCGTATTGTTCGCCAACGGACAAACCGGGAGTGGCAAGCTGTTCTTTCAGTGTACGGATATGCTGCTCTTTTTCTTTTTTAAATTGTTCCGCCTGACCGATCGCCTTATCCAGTTCCACCAATAGGGCGTTTGTTTTTGCATCATTTCCGGCGTGCACAAAGAAGGGAAGGCCAAGGAAAAAAAGAAACGTAAAAATCCGGACTGTCATCATATTGGCTAAGCGGTCTCCTGTCCCTTGCCATCCGCACAGGGCACCTATGGAAGAGACGGATCCAAAGATAGGAAAAAGAGGGGGTGTAAGAAAATAATGACTGGGTTGAACGGATTAAACGTTGAACCGGAAGTGCATGATGTCTCCATCCTGCACGAGATAGGTTTTCCCTTCCACACCCAGCTTACCGGCTTCTTTCACGGCAGCTTCGGAGCCGTAGTTGACAAAGTCGTTGTATTTGATGACTTCGGCGCGAATGAATCCTTTTTCGAAATCTGTGTGAATGACACCTGCGGCCTGCGGAGCGGTAAAGCCGTTTTCGATGGTCCAGGCACGTACCTCCTGAACACCCGCCGTGAAATAGGTGGCCAGGTTCAACAGCCGATAGGCCGCACGGATGAGTTTATTGACACCCGATTCGGTAAGGCCGAGGTCTTCCAGGAAAAGCTGCCGCTCTTCGTAGCTGTCCAGCTGGGCAATTTCCGACTCGATCTGTGCGGAAATGATCAGTACTTCGGCGTCCTCGTCTTTGACGGCTTCTTTGACCTGTTCCACGTACGCATTGCCTGTATTCACCGAGCCCTCGTCCACATTGCAGACATATAAAATAGGTTTCACGGTGAGCAGCGACAGATCGGCGATGAATTCAAAGTCTTCTTTGGAAAGGGGAGCCGTACGGGCCGACTTGCCCGATTCGAGGTGGCTTTTTACCACAGACAGGATGTCATAGCTCCGCTTGGCTTCCTTGTCGCCTCCCGTTTTGGCCTGTTTTTCCACCCGCTGGATGCGTTTGGTTACGGTATCCAGGTCTTTCAGTTGCAATTCGGTATCGATAATCTCCTTGTCGCGCACGGGGTCTACCGACCCATCTACGTGCACCACATTGCCGTCGTCAAAGCAGCGCAGTACGTGAATGATTGCATCCGTATTGCGGATGTTGCCGAGGAATTGGTTGCCCAGGCCCTCGCCTTTACTTGCACCTTTTACGAGGCCGGCAATATCGACGATTTCAATGGTATTGGGTACAATGCGCTGCGGCTTTACCAACTCGGCCAATTTATTCAGCCGTTCGTCCGGTACCGTGATCACACCCACATTGGGCTCAATGGTACAGAATGGAAAATTAGCTGCCTGTGCTTTCGCATTGGAAAGGCAGTTGAATAACGTGGATTTGCCTACGTTGGGTAGGCCGACGATGCCGCACTGTAAAGCCATGAATTGTCCTCTATTTAAACGGGTGCAAAGATAACAATTAGTCTGACATCCGGATACTACTTTTGCTCCGCTAAGTAAGCCACCAACGATGCGAATTCCTGATAGCTCAATGCATTGGCCAATCCTTCCGGCATCATGGAGTGCTCCAGTTCCTGCCGGCTTGCGATTTCTGATTTCGCAAGGGTCGTGGCGGCACCGGTAATGTTGCGGATTGTCAGCTTGTCGGCCGATTCTTGGGTGACAAAGCCTACGTATGCATTCCCGCTTTTTGTCTGGATCTGCACCGTTGAGAAGCCCTGCGATATAGAAGCATTGGGTTTCAGGATGGATTCGGCGATCTGCTGGCGGTTCATGATGGATCCGATCTGCCCCATGAAAGGGCCTTTCTGTACTTCGCTGCGGTCAACGGCATGGCAGGTTTTGCATCCCTGCTGTACAAAAAGTGCGGCTCCTTCTTTCGCATCGCCCTTGAGTTTATCCAGCGCCAACATGATGTCCTCGATCGAGGATTCGCCCACTTGTCCTTTCTTATTTTTGAGTTTCTCCAGATCCACCTGCGGTGCGTCTTCTTTTGGGGGCTGTATTTCGAGGATGCCGAATTGGTTAATCGCTAGCCGATACCTCGTGTTGAGTACCTTGAAGAAATCCTTGTTGGAGCTTCCTGCCTTTTTCCACTGTTCCAACAAGAATGCCCGGATGGCGGGGGTGCCTTCCCACTCCACACCCTTGTAATAGGGGCCGTGTGTGTCTGGCCGCGTGCTCCACCACCACGATGCATCATATGGCGCTTCCTCATGGTAAATGCGTGCCAGTGTGTTGATGAGTTTTGCCTTGAATGCCTCGTCGTCCGTGTTTTCGTGTGCTGCAATCAATGCCTGCACTACACGGTCGTCATGCATATAGCGCATGGCCCACAACGCGAGCTCGCGGTTTCCGGTGTTCAATGCCTCGATGCACTCATCTATTGCATTAAGGGCAACCAGGGCTTTCACAGCCAGGTGCGGCAAGATAATTTCGGAATTGGGGGTAGCGTGGGGTCCTTCGGTTCCCAGGTCGGGCGACTTGAAAGAGGAGGGGACCTGCGTTTCCAGTAAAGTATTGATGGCTCCCTTGTTCCCCAGGCGTCCCACGCCGATGATAGCTGCCGCTTTGACACGTGGTGAGGCCGAGCGCAGTCCTAAAAGAAACGGCTCTAAGGGGACGTCGCTCGCCCACGCCTTACGGTCGGCCAATGCCCGGAGCGCATATTCCTGTAAGTCGGTATCGGTTGTTGCTTCCACCAGTTGCGCAATTCCTTCCTTTTCAGCCAATTGGGTATAGGTGTATAGCGCAGCAACGCGTGATTCCATCGCCAGCGACCTGTCTTCTACAAGTTTCCAGATGCGTGGGGCGGCATCGGCATTATCGGCCCTGCTCAGCAGTTCGTATTGGGCTGCCAACCGGGCTTTGGCACGCTGCGATTTCAGTAGCGCGACCAGCTTCCGGTTTGAAAACTGCTGAATATCGTCAAGAGGTTCATACCTGAATCCGGTGGGTACCGCCCGCACCACATAGCCAATATCGGGGCTACCCGAATAGCCCGCACCGTCCCAGGCCGATAAATACATCGTTCCGGAAGCATCGATGTCCACATCTGTAATCTGGGGTAACTGGATGAATTTTTCTTCCTGCTGCGTAAACGTTGCCTGATCGGGCTTTACGGGATGCCGGTAGAGATAACTGCGGCCCCAGTCGGCCATCAGTGGCGTATTGTTGTATTCGTCCGGCCAGCGGTCGTCATTAAGGTAAAGGGATCCGGTACCTGAACCGCCGCCTAGATCAACCAGTGCGGGAATAATTTCTTCTGTGAAATGCTGGAATAATATCGGGTAGCCGTATTCGCCCGACTGGAGCTGGTGTGAAAAGCGGATGTTCCAGCCCCCGCCGTCGTTGGTATTGTCACGTGTAAAAATATTCATGAACGGATCGATGGCTACGTCGTAGATGTTCCGCAAGCCATGCGTGTATACCTCCATCTCGGTCCCGTTTGGCCGTACGCGTACGATGCCACCGCCCAGCATGGTTAACCGCTTGCCACTCCGGTCGGTTGCGTTATGGAAACCAAAGTCGCCCGCGGCAATGTAAATCCAGCCGTCGATACCCATCTGGATACCGTTTGTGGCATGGTCGGTGCCTCGTTCAGCAAGGTACGTCGGGTTACTGATATCCGTAATCAACGGCTTGGGCTCGCCGTCCGCAATGCCGTCTTTATTGAGGTCTTCGTAGACAATAAGATCCATATTGGCCGCTTTTTGGGTTTCCTGAGAAAAGCGGGTATGCAACACAAATACCTGATCGCCTACTGCCAATATCCCTCTGGGGTTATCCACACGGGCAAATTCCGTATGGGAATCCATAATGCCATCGCCATTGCAGTCGATCAGTTTGACAATTGCGCCCTGGCCCATTTCCTTTCCGAGGGATCCAATCTTATCGACGCCCACAAAAACATCGCCGGAAGCAGATACGGCTAGGCAGGCCGGACTAGGTACCAGGTCCGGGCCAGCAAAAACATTGATATCCAGTTTTTCGGGCCATTCCAATGCGGACGCCAACGAATCAGTCATGCTGAGGTAGCGGTCTTCTGTGACAGGTGTGCAATTTTTGTTCGTTGAGTCGCACGCTGACGCTAAAAATGCGGCAACAAGAATCAACGCGTGAAAGTCTTTCATGAAGTCTATATATCTGTTTGCGGCGGTAAATATAAGGATGTCTGACTATTGGGAACGTATAAATCGCTGTAAATTATTTCGGATTGCCGGAATGTACGCGTCTCCGAACAGGTTCAGGTGCACCAACAACGGGTACAAATTCCAAAGGTCGACACGTTTCTCCCATCCGTGTTGCAAGGGATAGACTTCGTTGTAAGCTGTGTAGAACCGTTCGGAAAATCCGCCGAATAGGCGCGTCATAGCTATATCTACTTCGCGGTGACCGTAATAGACGGCAGGGTCTATCAATAGGGGGGTGCCGGTCTGATCTACCAGGTAATTACCGCTCCATAGATCGCCATGGAGGAGTGAGGGCGATTCGGCAGGGTAGAGGTTGGCCAGGCGAGAAAACAGAAAATCGAATTGTTTCCACAGATCCGTTCCGTCCAAAACCTGCTCCGCCAGCTCCAATTGCCGCTGCAAGCGCTGCCCGATAAAAAAGTCATCCCAGTTCGCCGTGGGGGTATTATGTTGGGGTAATGGCCCGATAAAATTATCCTGATCCAGTCCGTAGGTGTCTGCTTGCCGACGGTGTACGGAAGCCAGGAGCCTGCCCAGTGCTTCCTGTTGATCGGGACCGTGCTTATCCCCCGCATTGATCCATCGCATGAGCAAAAAGCTCTCACCCTGCGCCTGGCCGGTAAAGAACGTTTGCGGCACATGGGCAGGTCCCGATGCGTCGCGTAATCGGTCCAGCCCGTTGGATTCTGCCAGGAACATCCGGGTTGCCATCGGATGGCTGTTTACCTTTACAAAATAGTTGCCTTTTGACGTTTGGATCTTGTAAGCCCGGTTGACATCGCCGCCCGCTATGGGTATCACCGATTGGATAGACGGGCGTTGCTGCTCCAGATTTTTAAGGGAAGCTTCCAGCGCGTGGTATAGGGATTCAGACAATATCATGGGGGGAAAATTACGCATTGCCCGCTGTAAAGAAAAACGGGAGGCTCAATTTTGAACCTCCCGTTACGGGCATGAAGATTCCTAATCAATCTTTTGCACCGGAACGTTCCGACTGGAATTGCTGGATTTTCTGTTTCAGGATGCCTTTTTTCTTTAACGTGGTGATCATGTCTGATATCTCCTCGGTGGTATAGGCATTCTTTTGTTTTCCGCTTTGTTTCGGATCGACCATCCGGGTGCCCGCACCGGGGAGCGGTTTCGTGCTCGATTGCAGCTGTGACTTGCCAAAGATTCCTGCCTGAATGATGCCATCCTGTATATATAATGGCCATCCGGAAGCATCTGTGAGGAAAAAATAATTATTCGCTTCGTCTGTTTCCTGAATGACGTCAAAGGCATCGGCGATACATACCAGGTAATAGAACCCATTGATCCGGGGCATGGTATACCCCCACGTAATGTGATCGGCATTGTAAACTGCTTGGGCCACGCCGGTTTGTGGCGGGAGATTAATGTGGTTCCACCAGTTTCCTGATTCGCCGTACCCACCGGATGCGAGTTCGCCGTTGTCGCCCAGCCTACCATACTGATCCGTATACTCATCGTATAGGATGATGCCGAAATCTTCTGCATTGAAAGCATTGTAATACAGGTAACAGATGTTCCACCGCTCGCTGGCGTTGATGGTTTGGCCGCCGATGTTATAAACGTTGTACTGCATTTCGCGGTTACGCTGATTGCTGGATTGAGAATGGGGGTTATCGGCTACGTTCCATGGAGCCAGGTCGTATCCACCGGTTGGCTCGACGGGTGGATCTACCGGATCAAAATCTTCACTCTGTCCGTTGGTAGCCACAAACCCCATCATACCGAACTCGGGATTGATCATAAACTGATAATCGATCCAGATGAACCCGGTGTCACCCCAGTTGGTTCCCCATGAATTGACTACACGGAATGCACCGTTTGGCCCCTTACTGTCGTCGTATCCCACCACCATCATCGCGTGGTACGCATGCATGCCTACGTTGTCAAAGGTGGAGTGGCTGGTGATCACCTGATCGCTGCGCCACATCATGAAGTTGTCGCTGAGCCGTGCGCCGAATACCACGGGTCTGTTTTGGGAAATGTAGGTTTTGATTTCCTGAACATCCATATTGATTTTCCGGAAGTTGTTGAGCCTGTTGTTCGCTGCCTCCTGCGTGGCGCTGGCATCCGGCAATTGGCTGCAATCGCCCATGCCCGTATACGGTGCCGTGCCGAGTGAGGCTACACCACGGTCGATCATCTGCTGAAAAGCAGGTTCGAAATTCGTACCGTTACAATTCGAACCACGCAGGTTTGCCGGAATGGAGAGGAACAGATCTTTTGGACTTGCCTGCCTGCCAGGGTTGTTCAGGTCGGCCGTTGTCCAGTTGTTATCCAACGCATTTAAGGTAGTCTTGAGGTTGTAACCAGCGGCCCAGGTTACACAGGTACCATACTGGCCCTGATCGCCGATGGGCGGAAGCCTGTTGACTAAGGAATAGCTTGACGGCAGATTGCCGTTGCCGAAACCGAGAAAGATGTTAGAGGGGATCGATTCAGGGTCGTCCGTTCCTGTCCAGCCAAGGGTAAATCCGGTTCCATCGGGATCCGGATCACCATCATCGGGAGCCTCGGGCCCATTTTTTGAGCAGGAACATGAAAGTAACAGGGCCAGGCCATACCCCGTTATAGCTTTTAAGTGTGCGGGCCATTTGTGTGTTGTTTTCATGGTACTATCAGTTTAACGTATCGTTATCGGGTTTGCCCCCGTCGAACCGCGCGCCTGTGAGGGTGAAGGGTTCGTTTTTTTGGATGCCGGTGAAGATAGGTTTGAATGCAAACCAAGTATTGCTCAGGTCTACGTGTTTTTCGAAGTGTGTATTGGTCCACTCCGCACGATGGCGGAAAGCCGCTCCGCTGAAATTGGCACGTTCGTGGTATTTCCCATATTCAAAGAAGGCCGATCGCCGGAAATTTGCTAAGCCGAAGTCGGCATATCCATGAACTTCCAGACCTGCAAATACCGCGTTTTGCCAAAAGTCAGCCTGCTGTACCGATAACTGCCCCAATACGGTGGCGTCTTTTGCCCAGAAGCTTCCCTGTATGACCGCCTCCTGGAGAAATAGGCCGCCGCTAAAGATGGTCTTCTCCATGCGGAAATCGCCCCCGACCCGGATAGCCTGCAATTGCACCTCTTTATCGAATAAGCTCGCGTTGAAGTAAAGGTGATGGTCAAATGTGCTGCCCCGCAGATCGATGCCTTCCTCAAAACGGCAATTGTTGAAGGACACGGCCGATAGAAAGCGTATCACGCGGGCGGTGTCACCCCGGTGTTCAAAACCGATCAGCCTTCCTTTGAACTCGCAGCGCTCGAAATACAGAGGCGCGCCGACAGTGGCTACAAAATTGTTGGGAGTCAGTTGACCCATTTCCATATCAAGGAGGTTGATGTCGCCTTCAATGGTTACATCGCGGTATGTCAATGCGTGTCCTTTGCCGATTTCTTTGAGTAGCTCGGTGGCGGTCAGGGTGTCTTGCGCAGTATGGCCGATTCCCTGGCTGCAGCCTAACTGCAGCACAACCAGACAGGCGATAAGGAGATGAGGCATAGCGATAATGTTAGTTTTCGGTAAATGTCCTTCCGCCCAGACGGAACACGCCGTCGCGATCGGCTCCGTACCAGCAAAAGAAAAAGCGCTTGGTCTGTCCATTATTTGCCGTGAGGGTGATACCATACCCTCCGTCGAAGCTATATCTTCCTGATGTGGTGCTGGTATGATAAGCAGCGAGATCGCTGCTGTTTACGCCGCCGGTATTTTCTGTGGTGTACCATCCATCGGAGGTAAAAGACATCTTGGAATAACTGATGATGCCCACATCACCTCCGAAGGCGAGGTCACCTCCTCCGGAGATGGAGCTGAATGAGCCCTCCTGCATTTCACCCTTTGCGGCGGGGTAGGCGTTGTTTCCCGGCCAATCTTTCTCCGCGGTATCACCGTTGGAATAGGTGATATTCACCTTGTCACCGGCGCGTTGCCATGTACCCCAGCGTGCCGCTTGGTCTTTTGTAAGCGTATTAAGATCCAACTCGTCGATTGGTATTTTAGGCTCTTTCACGACGGTTCCGTTTTTATAAAACACATAGGGATTGTATACCGGATAGATATATCCGCCGTAACCGGATTCATAATCGACTAATAACGAAACACGTTCGATATCGCCGCCGAGGCCCATATCATCTAGGGCTTCTTTTTTGCATGCGTTGCAAAGTACGAAGAGTGCAGCGGCGATCACCTGTATTGAGTTCCTCATTTTTTCATTATAGATTACAGTTCAAAGGTAGCCCGGTCGGTTATGTGGGTCAATCGAAGGATTCTTGTATATTTTCCTAAGGGTTTTCCCTTAGATGACTCGTCGTAAGGGCATAGAGATCGTTGGTGTTGGAAGTGAGGATGAAGGAATAGAAATGAAGATGAAATTAATCAGGTGGGACAATCTGAAATAGCTGTAAATTTGCCGGATGATTGAACCCGCCATTACCGCATTTTACACCCGCCATTCGGAAGACTCCCGGCTACAGATTGGGTTGGGGCCGCTGGAGTTTGAACGGAATAAGCTGCTGATCGGGCGGTATCTGCAAACCAATGTACTTACTGTTGCCGATGTTGGTGGCGGAACGGGGCATTATGCGGCTTGGCTCTGTGGCCTGGGGCACCGGGTTACACTGATCGATCCCGTGCCCCAGCACATCGAGCAGGCCAAACGGAAAGCCAAACGGAATGGCAACGGATTCGCCTGCTTGCTCGGTGAAGCCCGGCGTTTGCCGCTTGAAAATGCTTCTGTCGACATTGTCATTCTTCATGGACCGCTATACCACTTGCAAGAGCGTAGTGATCGCTTACTGGCATTGAAAGAAGCCCGTCGGGTGCTGAAACCCGGTGGGGTGATGTTGGGATTTGCCATTACCCATGCTGCATCTGCTGTTACTGCGCTGCATAGCAGCATGATACACCAACCACAGATTTTTTCCATGTGTCGCTCAGAACTGCTCACCGGGCAGCATGAACCTCCGGATGGCATGCCCGGCATACTGCCACATGCATACTTCCATCGGCCCCGTATGCTGGTTGATGAGGTTGATGAGGCTGGATTTACGGTAACCGGATTGTATGCGGTTGAGGGCTTAGCTTGGATGGATGGCCAATTTTTCCAAAGCTGGGCCGATCCGACAAAGCGAACACGCCTGTTGGAGCTTGTGGGTCTGACCGAAAGTGACCGGGAACTTTTATGTTTCAGCCCGCATATGATGGTTTCGGCAAGTGTGAACTTAGGTTCTTCAGTATAAAATTTACGCTCCCTTTTATATCCTATAAAATAGAAAAACCCCGACAATCAGCTGATTGTCGGGGTTTTTTCCCTGTACCCAGGGCCGGGATCGAACCGGCATGGGTCGCCCCACTGGTGTTTGAGACCAGCGCGTCTACCTATTCCGCCACCTGGGCATATTTGAAAGTACAATCCCCTATTTCGGGGATGCAAATGTATCTATTAATCCGTATTTCGCAAAATGTTTTTCAATTTTCCTTTTGTCACAATTCCCCCTCGTAATTGGCTCATCTTCCCATTTACTCCTACCGCGCCGTATGCTACCTTTGTTTATCATTAAGTGAAAAGTATTAGTTAATTACGTAAAACATTCGTTATGAAGCTCAATCCGTATTTAAATTTCGATGGAAACGCAGAGGAGGCGTTTCGCTTTTATCAATCCGTTTTTGGTGGTGAGTTGTTTGTGCAGCGGATGCGCGACACGCCTGGTTTCGAAAATGTGCCGGAAGATGAGAAAGACCGTGCGATGCATGTGTCGATTCCGGTTGGAGATGGCCAAACGCTCATGGCATCGGATTGTGTGCCATCCGCCGGGCATGTCTTGAAGGTGGGGAACAACAATTACATATCCATTACACCCGACAGCCGGGAAGAGGCCGACAGGCTGTTCAACGAACTATCTGCAGGAGGCACCGTTGAAATGCCCATGGAAGATCAGTTTTGGGGTGACTATTTCGGCTCATTTGAAGATAAATTCGGTGTATATTGGATGATTAACTTCCCAAGCAATTCGAAATAACCGATTGTGTCTACCCCGCTGCTTGCCCGGCAGGGGGTAGGCCTTCGCTCATCCGGGCCTTATTCATGTTGCGTGCACGTTGGTATCCAAAGGCCGCCGCAAAACACACACCCGTGATCACCGCCATGCATCCAGCAATGGATGCATTGAGCCAATAGGCCATCCAATAGCCCGCAAATGAAATGAATACGCCCAATACCACCGTGATGGCCAACATGTGCTTCAACTCATGGGTCAAAAGGTAGGCGGTGGCAGGCGGACCGATGAGGAAGGCGATCACCAATATCGCGCCGACGGACTCGAAGGAACTGACCGTGGTGAGCGATACAGCAGCCATTAACAGGTAGTGCCACAATGCCGTTGAGATGCCGAGTGCAGACGCAAAGGCGGGATCAAAAGATGTCAACTTCAGTTCCTTGTATCCCAGCTTAATGAACAAAACTACAATAAGCAGCACCGCTGCAAGAATGTATACAGGCCGCGGCCCCAAGATCGTCCCATTTGCTGTTACCCATAAATCAATGGGTACGTATGCTATTTCTCCATACAATACACAATCCTGATCGAGATCCACCTTTCCCGCGAAGACGCTGATCAGGATAATTCCGATGGCAAAAAGAAACGTAAAGGTTACGCCGATGGCGGCGTCTGTCTGTAGGTTCGCCCTTCGGTGGAAATATTCAATGAGAAATGTAGCCAGTAATCCCGTAGCGCCTGCACCCAATAACATGGGAAGCGTTTCCCGGCTTCCGCTGAGTAAAAAGGCAATGACAATACCCGGCAAGACGGCATGGCTGATTGCGTCACCCACCATGCTCATTTTCCGGAGAATGAGGAAGCATCCCAGCAATCCGCAGGTGATGGCAACCAAAGCTCCTGTTAATATGATCCAAAAAGCTATCATTTGATATTAAATTTTCGGTATCTCTGTATCGTGGGGATCCCTTTCGGGATACCCCAACTGATGTTCGAGTTCACGCTCCAGTTCCGGGGTAATGATGTGTTCGATGGTTTCTGCATCGTCGTGTACATGATCCGCGGCAATATCCATGTATTGCGTCAGATACAGCTCCCACAGCCGGTGCAACCGGACCACCCTTGCGGCCTTTCGATAGCCGGCATCCGTCAGCGCCCATTGGTGCCCCTTGGTTTCCAGCAATTGCCTGGATACCAAACGGCGCAACGTGGTTTTGAGTAATGTTTCATTTACCTCGCGCGTACGGGTCAACTCCGTTAAATCCCTCCATCCGTTGAAATGGCTGTTCTGTTCGCCCAAATGATAAAACATCTTTAGCGTATTTTCTTCAGCAATGATCCGCTGGTTTTTGCGTTGGGTATATAACTTCGGGACAATCCCCTTTTTGGGTGCAAAAAAGAAGGATAAAAAAGCAATCACCGACGACACGACCACCATCCACGGGCCGGTGGGCATCGCGGGGGCCGTATAGGAAATGTAGGCACCCGCCAGTCCGGCGAATACCCCGAATGCTACGGCGATGGCAACCATCCGGCGGATGTTATCCGTCCAATACCGCGCCGCGGCGGCCGGGGTGACCAGCATCGCAGCCATCAGAACCACGCCCACTGCGGTAATGCCAGTCACTACCGCCAATACCGTCAGGCTGGTAAGCAATAGGTCAAGTTTGCGTACGGGATAGCCCAATGCCTCGGCATAAGGCCGGTCGAAAGCAACCAACGCAAAGGCCTTGAAGAATAACCCCACGGCTATCAGCAGCACCGCCGCCAGCACACTGAAGATAACCAAATCTGTGCCGATCAGGGTAGCCGCCTTGCCAAAGATGAAATGATCCAGGCCACTCTGCGCCGCATTGCCGGATTGTTGGATGTACGTCATCATCACCATGCCGGCACCAAAAAATACGGAAAGCACCAATCCAATGGCAGCATCCTTTTTTAGCTTGGATTTGGCGGCAATGTAATCGATCGTAACCAGTGCCAGCCATCCGGTGATGAATGCACCGACAAGCATCAGTGCGGTGTTTTTACTTCCTGAAAACAGGAAAGCCGCACAGATGCCCGGCAAGACCGAGTGCGACACCGCATCGCCCACGAGCGCTTTCTTTTGCAGTAGAATAAAGGCGCCTACCATCGCTGCACTGGCCGATAGTAGGACGTTGCCCAGTACGACATACCGCACATTGGGGTCTGCAAATGAGAAGAAGTCGATAAAATGCTGCATAATTTCCTCCCGATTAACTTTCCCGGCTGGGAAACGCCCGCTTTTCCATCATGTCTCCCACCTGCGACAGCAGACTGAGCCGCCCTCCGTATGCCTGCTGGACCATTTCTTCGGTAAATACCTGTTCGGTGGGCCCTGCGGCTACCAGGTGCATGTTGAGCAGGATGATCCAGTCAAAATAGGTCCGTGCCGACTGGAGGTCGTGGTGTACGACCACGATGGTCTTGCCGGTCCCTGCCATCTCCCGCAATAATCCGATGATCGCTTGTTCGGTAGCGGCATCTACCCCTGCAAAGGGTTCGTCCATGAAATAAATGTCTGCCTCCTGCGCCAGCGCACGCGCCAGAAACACCCGTTGCTGTTGTCCGCCCGACAATTGCGAAATCTGGCGCTTGGCAAAAGGTGACATCCCCACCTTATCCAGGCAATCGAGGGCAATTGATCGGTCGCGCGTGCCGGTATTGCGTAGCAGCCCTACTTTGCCATAGCGCCCCATCAACACGACATCCAATACAGAAACGGGAAAATCCCAGTCGACCGATTCGCGCTGCGGTACATAGCTGACACGGTTCCTGACCTCTTCCAGGGGATGCCCGAACAGTTTGACAAAACCGCTTGAGGGCGGAATTAGTCCCATAATGGTTTTTAGCAGTGTGGATTTGCCGGCCCCATTTGGTCCGACAATACCGGCAATACAGCCCGATGGAAGTGTAAAATCGATTCCCCAAAGTACAGGTTTCCGTGAATAGCTCACGGTAAGGTCATGTACTTCCAAAATTGGTTCTTGTGTGTGTATAATCATATTGTGTCTCCCCCTAAAGCTTCCACGATTGTATTCACATTATATTTCACCATACCGATGTACGTACCCTCCGGTGTGCCGGGCGCTCCCATGGCATCCGAAAACAGGTTTCCGCCGATTTTCACATGACCGCCCCGTTGATGTACACCTGCCAGCACTGCCTTTAGAGACCGGTCTGATACCGAGCTCTCCACAAATACCGCAGGGATGTGATGGCTCACGATGAAGTTGACCAAGTTGGACACATCCTGAAGCCCGAATTCAGAAAGGGTGGAAATTCCCTGTAATCCCCGCACCTCAATGCCATAAGCACGACCGAAATAGCTGAATGCATCATGGGCGGTGATGAGAATCCGTTTGTCGGTCGGTATGGTACCGATCCGTTGATGTATCCATGCATCCAGCGAGTCCAGTTGGCGCATATAAGTACTGGCATTCGCTTGGTAGTAATCTCTGTTAGCGCTGTCTAACTTTGCCAATTGGGCAGTCGCGTAAGCGGTCGCTTCCTTCCAAAGAGACACGTCAAACCAAATGTGCGGGTCGTAAATGCCTTCGCCCACCTTGATTAGATCCTTTAATCCACCGCCTACCGCAATTACAGGCTTTACACGTGCTTGTTTCTCTAGGATACCTGCCAGTTTCCCTTCCAGGTGCACCCCGTTGTAAAACAGATAATCTGCATCTAAAATTTTTCGCAGATCGCCCTGGCTGGCTTTGTATAGATGGGGATCAACGCCTGCATGCATCAGTGCCTCTACGGTTGCTGAATCTCCGACAATGTGCTGAATCATATCGGCGACCATTCCCGTTGTCGCCAAAATATAGGGGCGGCCATTTTCCATGCGCTGGGCCGTACCCTCGCAGGAAATCAAACCGATCACTTCCATCAGCAAGATAACTATCCCCAAAAAATACTTCATAAAGCAAATATACAAATTTTAGATTAATCTAACATTTTTTGTGAGTTATTTTAAACTATTTATGAAATTAGGGTTTCTAATGCTGTCTATACACCTGAACGATGGTTTGGATCGAATTTAGTATTTTTACAGCATCAAATGAATAGATGATGGAAGAAGTTTATTTAGTGGCCGCTGCGCGGACGCCGATAGGGAGTTTCGGAGGTGGATTATCTTCGCTGCCGGCTACACAATTGGGAGGTATTGCCATCCGGGAGGCGGTAAGCCGCAGTGGACTCTCGCCAACGGATATTCAGGAAGTATATTTTGGTAATGTACTGTCGGCCAATCTGGGCCAGGCACCTGCTACCCAAGCGGCTAAATTTGCCGGATTGCCGGATCTTCCGGCGACCACCGTCAATAAAGTGTGTGCCTCGGGGGCCAAGGCTATCATGCTTGCTGCGCAAAGCATTGCTTTGGGGATCAACCACACCGTGGTGGCGGGGGGCATGGAAAGCATGAGCAATGTACCTTATTACTTGGATAAGGTAAGGACGGGCTACCGATTGGGGCACGGACAGCTGGTAGATGGTTTAGTAAAGGATGGGCTTTGGGATGTGTACAACGATTTTCATATGGGGTCCGCGGCCGAACTTTGTGCTACCGAATGCAAGATTAGCCGCGAAGACCAGGATACGTATGCCATTGAATCCTACAAACGGGCACAGGCGGCACAGCAGGCCGGTAAATTCAGAGACGAAATTGTACCCGTAAATAGTACGGATCGGAAAGGAGAGGTACGTACCGTGAGCGAAGACGAAGAAATCCACGCGGTGAAATTTGAAAAAATTCCCGGGTTGAAACCGGTGTTCAAGAAAGACGGCACTGTAACTGCGGCCAACGCTTCGACACTCAATGACGGTGCGGCGGCATTGGTATTGGTCAGCGGATCCAAACTGAAAGAATTGGGATTGCAGCCACTGGCACGCATACGTGGTTACGCCGATGCGCAACAAGCTCCTGAGTGGTTTACTACGGCGCCTGCCAAAGCGATCCCACGTGCGCTGCAATTTGCGGGAGTAAAAGCTGATCAGGTAGATTTCTATGAGATCAATGAAGCTTTTTCGGTGGTATCCATCGCCAACAACCGGGAGCTTGGATTATCACCGGATCGTGTAAATGTGAACGGTGGGGCCGTATCACTGGGCCATCCACTCGGAGCTTCTGGGGCGCGCATTGTGGTAACCCTGCTTTCGGTACTGGCTCAGAACAACGGCCGGATCGGTGTGGCGGGTATCTGTAACGGCGGTGGCGGGGCGAGTGCGCTGGTACTGGAAAAAGTGTAAAGATGATGACAGACAGACAACTGGCATTGATCATCGGGCTTGGGTTTGTATCGATGACTGTAAAGGGGCAGTCTGTGGACCGCGCCGCAATGGAAACGATGCAGGACAGCCTTGTTAAGCTGGGATATACGATTTACAACGAACCTTCCGAACCGGAACGGCTAAAAGCCAATTTTGCGTTCGTAAAAACACTGGTGTCGGCTTTGAAAACACCTCATTCGTATCATTTCGGATTCGATTCGCTTACCATGGTGTCCGTGCTCCGTTCGCCCGATGACAAGTTCAGGGTGTTTTCCTGGCACGTCCCCCTAAACGACGGCTCCTACCTCTATTATGGCACCATTCAGTTAAATACACCAGACGGACGCCTGAAAATGTATCCCTTGCTGGATAAAACGTATGAAATCAAATCTCCGGAAACGGATGTTACGGCGGGAGATAATTGGTACGGTGCCCAATACTATCGCATGATACCGTTCGGTGCGGATTATATTCTCCTGGGGTGGAAGGGCCATACAGCCCAGGTGACACAGAAAGTAATTGAAATACTGAGTCTGGCTGACGGAGGTGTTAAATTGGGCAAAGCGATCTTCGAGAGTGACAGTACCCGGGGGCAGGCACGGATGATTTACCGCTATAGCCGGAATGCACAGATGTTCATAGATTACGACCGTACCGGAAATCGCATCGTTATGGATCATTTGGCCCCGCCTGAAGAACGGGATGAAGGACAATATGAACAGTATGGGCCCGATATGACGTACGATGCCTGGCAGCTTCAAAACGGTAAACTGGTACTCATTCCGGATATTCCCATGATGAACCCCGCGGCACCGGAAGACGACAATTACAATGATCCGCGAAAGCCCTCCACTCATCCGAAAAGCGGGCTTTCCACGCAATGAATTTTACTAAACTTTCTTTCCAAATCGTAAAAAGTTATTTTATTTGCAGCAGGTTATCCTAAATTACACATACCTTTTATGCACAAAATGAATATTTTATGGGATTTACGAATCAAGAAGACCAACTGGATGCGCATCTGATTGAGCGCGGAGTCAGTACGAAACGGGTATTTGACCATCCTGTGGGGTTATTTGTACTGTTTTTCACCGAAATGTGGGAACGGTTCAGTTACTATGGGATGAGAGCCCTATTGACTTTGTTTCTGGTCTCTGAGTTGGCGAGTGGGGGATGGGAATGGACCCGGGAAAGCGCCATGGAATTATACGGTTGGTACACCGGATTGGTTTATCTAACTCCATTAATCGGTGGTTTTATTGCCGACCGGTTGACGGGCTATCGAAAAGCAGTTGTTTTGGGAGCATTAATTATGACGCTGGGACATGCTTCGATGGCACTGGAAGGTTCAGGCAAGATTTTTTTCTACTTGGGGCTGGTACTAATGATTTTGGGGAATGGATTGTTCAAACCGAATATCTCTTCCATCGTCGGGCAGCTGTACCCCGATAACAGTACGAAGAAAGATGCAGCTTACACCATCTTTTACATGGGTATTAATGCGGGTGCTTTCTTAGGAATGCTGCTTTGTGGGTATATCGGCGAAAAAATCGGTTGGCATTACGGCTTTGGCTTGGCCGGTATATTTATGTTCTTTGGTATGCTGCAATTTTACTTTGCCCAGCGTATTTTTGGCGTGTTGGGTGAATCGCCCAAAGAAACGCGTGAGCGAATAAGTAGTGAAAAACAAACTCATACGGCCGATGATTCAATCGAAAGTGAAACATCATCTCCCCATGTCGTAAGGGACCGACTTATTGTAATCATTGTTCTTTCTTTATCAAGTATCTTTTTTTGGATGGCTTTTGAGCAAGCGGGCGGATCCATGTCCATCTTTGCGAAAGATTATACCCAACGGATGCTCGCGGGTAATGCGGCGCTTACCTTTAAATGGGTGGATGCGATATTGACGCTATTCCCGTTGGTGATCGTCACGTGGGTGTTGTTTTCGCTGGCAAAAAAGATATTTTCCGAGTATCCGATTTCCATCCTGTTCACCGGGTTGAGTTTCTTTGTGATTTGGTGTCTCGGTATTTGGAAAGTATACCGTGAATTTAATGCCTTGGAGACCGAAGTTGCGGCTTCCTGGTTTCAGATACTCAATTCGTTTTTTATCATTACGCTGGCAACTCCCTTCAGCAAAGTATGGGAAAAGGTATTTAATCCGACAGGGCCGGTTAAATTTGCGCTGGGACTGATTCTTTTGGGGATTGGCTTTGCCGTATTGGGATATGGTAGCAAAGACATTCCTCAAGGGGCCGCCACGGCACAGGTCAGTATGATTTGGTTGGTTTTAGCTTATTTTTTCCATACCTCTGGCGAGTTATGTCTTTCACCCGTGGGGCTTTCTTACATGAGCAAACTTTCACCACAGAAATTTGTGGGATTGATTTTCGGAGTGTGGTTTGCGTGCAGCGCAGTGGCCAATTGGCTGGCTGGTATGTCGGGCAGCTTGATTGACAAAATCAGCGAAACTTACTCGCTTTCGACGTTCTTTTTAATCTTCGCCGTGATTCCTGGTATTGCAGGTCTGTTATTGATCTTGTTTTCTCCCATATTGAAACGGATGATGCATGGTATTCATTGATCCAGGTTTATAAAAGATAACGAACCGTTACCTTGGCATGCAAGGTAACGGTTTTTTTATCGTCCTTTTGGTGATAATCCTTACCTTTACGGTTAAAATTGAAAACCAACGTGTCAGGCAGTATCGTCATCATCCCAACGTATAACGAAAAGGAGAACATCGAAAAAATCGTCCGGAAAGTATTTTCGCTGGAAATTGATTTTGATATTTTGGTGGTGGATGATGGATCGCCCGACGGAACGGGAGCGATTGTCAAGCGCCTCCAAAATGAGTTCACTAACCGGCTCTTCCTTGAAGAACGGAAAGGTAAATCAGGTTTGGGAACGGCTTATATCCATGGCTTTCGTTGGTGCCTCGCGAGGGACTATGCCTATATTTTTGAAATGGACGCAGATTTTTCCCACAATCCGGATGATTTGATCCGGCTACGGGAAGCGTGTGTATCCGGGGCAGACATGGCCATCGGCTCGCGGTACATTAAAGGTGTGAATGTGGTTAACTGGCCCATGAACCGTGTGCTGATGTCTTATTTTGCCTCGGGTTACGTGCGGATGATTACCGGAATATCCGTGCGGGATGCAACGGCAGGTTTTGTTTGCTATAGACGGCAAGTACTGGAAACCATACCGCTGGACCGGATTAAATTTGTGGGATATGCGTTTCAGATTGAGATGAAATTCACGGCGATCAAATATGGATTTAATGTGGTGGAAATACCCATCATCTTTACCGACCGTACAGAAGGCGAATCCAAGATGAGTACGCGGATTTTCCGGGAGGCATTTTTTGGAGTAATCCAGATGAAAATGAACAGCTGGTTTAGAAAATATGCTCGGAAAGCTGATACCGAAAGCGAAAGAACATGAACGAAAATTTGGATCCAAATCCCGAAAGGTTGTCCAGTGCTGAGCGTGAATTGGAGAAAGTGCTTCGACCACAGGCTTTTGAAGATTTTACAGGCCAACAGAAAATATTGGAAAACCTGAAAGTGTTTGTTCAGGCAGCCAAGCTGCGTGGAGAGGCACTTGACCATGTATTGTTGCACGGCCCACCGGGGTTGGGCAAGACTACGCTTTCGCACATCATTGCCAATGAAATGGGGTCGGGTATCAAAATTACCTCAGGACCGGTACTGGATAAGCCGGGCGACCTTGCTGGACTGCTTACCAATCTCGAAGAGGGGGATATTCTTTTTATTGACGAAATACACCGATTGAGTCCCTTAGTGGAGGAGTACCTGTATTCGGCCATGGAGGATTTCCGGATCGATATCATGCTCGAAACAGGCCCGAATGCCCGTTCCGTACAGATTACCCTTAATCCCTTTACCTTGGTGGGCGCAACCACACGCTCTGGGCTGCTTACGGCACCGTTACGTGCGCGGTTCGGCATCAACGCACGGTTGGAATATTACGATGCAAAATTATTGACAACCATCGTGTTGCGGTCGGCCAGTATCCTTCGGACACCCATTACAGAGGAGGGAGCCTATGAAATAGCCCGCAGAAGCCGCGGAACACCCCGTATTGCCAATGCGCTGCTCCGTCGCACACGCGATTTTGCACAGATAAAAGGCGACGGGAAAATAGATGTACCCATTGCGCAATATGCGCTCAACGCGCTGAATGTGGACGAACATGGCCTGGATGAAATGGACAACCGTATCCTGCTGACGATCATTGAGAAGTTTAAGGGTGGGCCGGTAGGTATCAAAACGGTGGCAACGGCGGTAGGGGAGGATGAGGGAACCATCGAGGAAGTTTACGAGCCCTTTTTGATACAGGAAGGATATTTAATGCGTACTTCCAGGGGGAGAGAATGCACAGAATTAGCCTATAGGCATTTGGGAAAAATAAATCCGGCAAGAGGGAATACACTTTTTTAGTGGGTTTTAGGCAGAATGGTATAAGTATTGTTAAGTAATCCGTTGAAAAATTTGTCCAGTACAGAGAATCTATCGTTATGAGAAGAAGCTGCTTGTTTATCCTTTTTATATCGGCCTTTCCTTTTTGGGGACATGCACAGTTCGGAAATGAATCGCCCATTCCTTACTTCCGTTATTCGGTGACGGCCGGCTTAGGTCCGACATTGTTATACGGCGATTTGGAAAAACGGCAGGTTGGAGGAGCTGTATACCTGCGGGGCAATTATTTTCTTACACATGGGGTCAGTCTTGGGCTGGAGTTGCAGGAAGGACTCTTGCGGGGAAAGGACGAGAATGAAAGAAGGAAAGCAACGAATCTATTCCATACGGCGGTGTTAGGTGTTAATTTTCAGCCTATTAAATTTCTGCAAGACGATCACCTGCGCCGAATCGAATACCGCGAATCATTCGGGAAGCGGGCGCTGAACAGCATATACGTAGGGGCAGGGATGGGCGTATTATATAGCTTGCAGTGGGAGGGACAACGGACGAAGCCATCGGTAGGAACGCCCGATAATGGCAATTCCGTTCCGCAACAGGACCTTATTATGCAGGGGCGGAAAAATGGAGTGAGTTACCTGGTCAGCACCAACGTGGGAATTGAATTGCCCTTACACAGTCTAAAACCCGATCTGCTTGATTCCTATGTGTGGAACCTGGTCGTCAACGGGCAGCTTAATTTTTCATTGGACGACGAACTGGACGGGTACAGCGGCGCCTACGAAGGCAATGAACACCGCGACGTCTACGGGTTATTGTCCATCGGCGTCAACCTGCGGTTTTGATCGGCTGAGTTTTTTCAGTATTTTCTTTCCACGGCTCTGCATAGCAGCCGATCCGTCGCGTAGCAGGAATTCGGTCTGTTGTTTCAATTCTTCCCTGATCCATCCAAATTCGTCACTCATGTTGTACAGGATGTCCAGGCAGTTGACCTGTACTGCAACCGGCGTACGCGGATCGATAAGCCAGCTAAAAATGGTTTCCACCAAGGGTAATCGGTCCATGGCCCGGTAAGCCTTCCTATACGGTTGGGGCGCCCGGGGATGGGTGATGGCCATGAGGATTTTCGTGAAGTGGCGCTGACAGCTCAGATTCCGTTGGACGGGCAATCGCGACATAAAAGCATCGAAAACCGGCATGAACCGATCGGGATGATGTGTGGCGATGTATTCCAGTATCCAGGCTGCCCGAAAGGCAACCGTATCGGTTTTATTGCCGTAACTTATGTCCAGCAGCGTCCCGGTCGACATAGAATTGTCTTCTCCTAAGGCAATCAACTCAGGTACCTTAATTTTCGTAACGATGGTAGCCAGGTGTTCAAAGACTTTCTGCCGCGTATCCATGAATCAGTTTATCGGGGTAAACTTAGATAAATTTACTTTTATATGCCATTATAATCGCGTTGAATATAAAAGCCAATTTATTCGCATCGGTCTGCTTCCATCGGCACTCATGATTGCTTCGCAATTATCGATCTACTCGGCTGCCGCGGAAAACCAACGACCGGCGTAAAACAATCATGGAGAAGTGTTGTTTATCTCAAAACTGTATCATATGGACCTGCATTCGGGGCTCGCCTACTGGATTGTTAAAAATAAACTTTTCGATTATTTCCATCCGCTTAAAACCGATTTTTCAGTCGATGTGGCAATCATCGGGTCGGGTATAACGGGCGCACTGATCGCGCATGAATTGTGTTCGGCCGGTATCGCCTGCGCGGTATTTGATAAGCGCACCATCGCAACGGGTAGCACGGCTGCCAGTACTTCACAACTTCAGTATGAAATCGATGTGCCGCTATCAGAAATGGTTGGAAAGGTAGGTGAATCTGCGGCTGTAATGGCCTATCAGGCCAGTCTACAGTCCATCCGTGATCTGGAAAGTGTGTTTAAGGAAACCGGTGTCCGACCTGATTTTAAGCGGGTATCCAGCATTTACCTGGCGAGTGATAAACGCGGGCTGAACATGCTGGAGCGGGAATATGATATACGCCGGAAACACGGACTTCCGGTGGAATTCCTTGATGCGGGCACGTTGTTCAGTACACATCACATTGAGGGGCCCGGTGCACTGAAAAACAGGGAAGCTGCTCAGATGGATTGTTATAAGGCAGCAACGGGATTGTTGAAACATCACATCAAGAAAAGTGGATTGTCGCTTTTTTCGCATACGGAGATTGTCGAATACAAGGAAAGGAGAGGGGGGTATGCTTTGTTGACAGGAGATGGGATGACCATTCGTTGTAAATATGTGGTTGTCGCGGCCGGATTCGAGGCAGGTAAATTCCTGCCCCGGCGAGTGATGAATCTAATTTCGACCTATGCGTTGGTATCGCAGCCCGTAGAACCCTCACAGCTTTGGCCCGAACGATGTCTGATCTGGGAAACCGCACAACCTTACTTTTACATGCGTACGACGCTAGACAACCGTATGATGATTGGTGGTGAAGATGTCGAATTTAGGAATCCCGAACGGCGGGACCGGCTGTTGCGTTGGAAAATCAGGCGGCTTGAAAAGAAGTTTAAAGGATTTTATCCCGAAATCCCTTTTGTGGTAGACATGGCGTGGTGTGGTACCTTCAGCTCCACAGATGATGGTCTGCCCTATATTGGTCCTTGGCCCGGCAGAAAGCGGATGTTCTTTGCCCTCGGATACGGAGGTAACGGCATTACGTTCAGTATGATTGCGGCTCAGCTGATCAAAAACAAACTCAAGGGCATCAAAGACGAGCGGGAGAACGTATTTGGGTTTGAAAGGTAATGAATGGTCAGTGATGGGTGAGCGGCAGTTGACCACCCATCACTGATTACCCATCACTGATCACCGATCACCGATCACTAAATAAACCGGTTTACAATGTTTTCAAACAGTTCCTGCTTACCACTGCGGGTTTCTGGTTCGCCGGATGCAGCTGCAATGTTGCGCAGATCCGCCAGGCTCAGTTTACCCGATTCGAACGCTTTGCCGTCTCCGGCGTCAAAAGAAGCATACCGTTCGGTCCTCAATTTCCGGTAATCTGATTTTTGGAGGATATTGTCTGCTGTGATCAGTGCACGTGCAAACGTGTCGGCGCCACCTATATGTGCGTAGAACAGATCGGCACGATCCGTGGAATTCCTACGTACTTTCGCATCAAAATTGATGCCTCCCCCTGCAAAACCACCGGCTTCAAGAATGATGAGCATGCATTCCGTAAGCTCGTTGATGTTATTGGGGAATTGGTCCGTATCCCAGCCGTTTTGGTAATCGCCCCGGTTGGCGTCCATTGAACCGAGTAAGCCGGCATCGGCTGCTACTTGTAGCTCGTGTTGGAACGTATGCCCGGCAAGTGTCGCGTGATTCACTTCGAGGTTGAGCTTGAAATCGTCGAGCAGGTCGTATTGCCTTAAAAAGCTGATTACGGTGGCTGCATCGTAGTCGTATTGATGTTTTGTGGGCTCGCACGGTTTAGGTTCAATGAAAAATGTGCCTTTAAAACCTTGTGCACGTGCATAATCCCGGGCTGCGTGCAACATACGGGCAAGGTGTTCCTGCTCGCGTTTCATGTCGGTGTTGAGAAGGGTCATGTAACCTTCACGGCCACCCCAGAATACGTAATTTTCTCCACCGAGGGCGATGGTAGCATCTAGTGCGGCCTTGATTTGCGCGCCTGCATGTGCCACAACTGCAAAATCAGGATTGGTGGCCGCTCCGTTCATATAGCGTTGATGGGAAAACAGATTGGCTGTACCCCATAGCAGTTTCACGCCACTGGCAGCCTGTTTTTCCTTCGCGTATTCCGCCAAAGTCTGTAGACGGCGTTCGTTTTCGGCCACGTCATTACCATAATCTACCACATCAACGTCGTGGAAGCAATAATAAGGCATTCCGATTTTCGTGAAAAACTCGAATGCGGCATCCATCTTGTCTTTGGCCCGACGGATGACGTCACTGTTTTCATCCCACGGAAAGAACAACGTCGGTCCGCCGAACGGATCGCTTCCATTTCCGTTAAAAGAGTGCCAATAGGCCACGGCAAACCGTAAATGTTCTTCCATGGTTTTACCTGCCACGATTTTGCTGGCATCATACCAGCGGTAGGCCAGCGGGTTATCGGACTCGGGACCTTCGTAATTGATTTTACCGATGCCTTTAAAATATTCTTTTTCGCCTATGAGTACGTTTGACATATGTTTTTTATTAGTTTGCTGATTTGTTAATTTGTTTTTTCGTTTGATTTGAGTTCGTTGGCTAACTGACCGTCGAGAAGTTCCTTCCATTCCTGGTAGAGTTCTTCGTAAGGCGTAGACGCCTGTGGTTCCACGGTTTTAAGGGTTTTCAACTGGTTGAAGGCTTCCTGTGGCGTTGAAAAGATACCGGAACCGATGCCTGCACCCAGGGCCGCCCCTACACTGCCGTCGTTTTCATACAGTTCGACAGGAACACCGGTGATATCCACGAACATCTCGGTGAATAATTCACTCAGGAACAGGTTGGCCTGTCCGGCGCGGATGACAGATGGATTCATGCCGTTTTCTCGGATAATATCCAGCCCGTAGCGGAATGCATAGGCAATGCCTTCCTGTGATGCCCGGAAAACATGGGAACGGCCATGTGCGTTGAAATCCAGATCAATAAATCGTGCACCCAAAATCCGGTTGTGGAGAATGCGCTCCGCACCGTTACCGAAAGGCAGAATTTTGAGACCATTGCTGCCCGGACTTACCGCCTTGCCGAGGGCATTCATCTGCTTGTAGTCGATGCCGTGGCCGAAATGATCCTTCACCCAACGGTTCAGGATTCCGGTTCCGTTGATACACAGCAATACACCCACCCGGCGTTCTTCCGGAGTATAGTTAACATGGGCGAATGTGTTTACCCGAGAGGCAGGATCGTATGCAAGCTGATCGCTCACCGCGTAAATAACGCCGGAAGTACCTGCAGTAGCTGCTACTTCGCCCGGCTCCAATACATTGAGGGAAAGGGCATTATTAGGTTGATCGCCAGCTTTGTACGACACAGGAATGCCCGGTTTGAGACCGAGCTGCGATGCTATATCCGTACGCAGTGTGCCATGTTCGCCAAACAGCGGCTTGATTACCGGAAAGACCGCCTCGTCAAAACCGAAATACCGGATGATATCCCCGGAAATGCAATTTGCCTGAAAGTCCCAGAAAACACCTTCGGAAAGCGCGGAAATACTGGTGGTTGCCAATCCTGTCAGCTTGAGCGCAATGTAATCACCTGGAAGCATAATCTGATGGGCTTTACGATAAAGCTCCGGTTCGTTGGCTTTGACCCAGGCCCATTTTGCCGCTGTGAAATTGCCGGGTGAATTGAGCAGGTGTTTCAATGCATGTTTTGGACCGATCTGTTCGAATGCGGCTTCGCCGATTTCCACGGCACGGCTATCACACCAGATAATCGAATTGCGTAGTGCATTGCCATCCTTATCCACCACCACCAGGCCGTGCATTTGGTACGCAATGCCGATGGCGCCTATATCGCTTGGATCGAAAGTGTCATTGGCGGTAAGTTTACGGATCGCAAGCTTCACCTGTTCCCACCACATATCCGGAGACTGCTCTGCCCAGCCCGGTATGACAGATAGAATGGTGTTCTCTTCGTCTTCCGGATACCGTGCCGATGCAACGCAGGTTTGCGTATGGGCGTCTACCACGGAAACTTTGATGGAAGAAGTACCGATATCAATGCCTAATAATAACATGGCTACTTAAAATAGGTTTCATAATGCTAACGTTGGCATAAAGGTAGGGTATTCTTTGGGAATTTCCAAAATCTAATACTATTTTTGTTACTTTTGAGTCCATTAACCTCGTTCAATTTGAAAAAGATTACCATTTTAGACATTGCCAAGGAACTGAATATCACCTTTTCAACGGTAGCCAGGGCACTTAACGATCATCCGGCCATCAGCGCGGCGACGAAGAAAGCAGTGCGTGAAACGGCCGATAGACTCGGATACCGGCCCAATAAGGTGGCTTCATCGCTGCGATCAGGTAAAACTAAAATCATCGGTGTGTTGGTACCCCGGCTCGATGTCAGTTTTTTCAGTTCGGTAGTACATGGTATTGAAGGAGTGATGAACGAAAACGGGTATACCATCTTGCTTTATCAATCGCAGGAATCTGCCAAACAGGAAAATAAGGGCATCGATACGTTTTTGCGGTCGCGCGTGGATGGCATCATTGCTTCCATATCCCTGGAAACAGAGGGTACAGGTGGGTATGGGGAAGTTAAGGAACGGGGCATTCCGCTAGCTTTTTTTGACCGGGCGCCGCAGGCACTGGATGTGCCGTCTGTCACCATCGATGACTATCGCGGTGGATTCATGGCCACCGAACATTTGATCAAATCCGGATACCGCCGGATTGTGCACATTAATGGATATCGGAATATACACATCTTCAACGAGCGTTTACGGGGTTATCTGGACGCCCTGAAACAGTATGGTCTTCCCGTCGATGAAAATCTGATTGTCAAAGGAGATTTTTCGCTCGAATTTGGCCGGCACTGTGTTCGGGATTTGTTGGCCAAGGGGGTTGAGTTTGATGCGGTATTTACGTTGGAAGATTTCACAGCCATGGGAGTGGTGCAGGAACTGAAGGCAGCCGGAAAGCGGGTTCCGAAAGAAGTAGGGGTAGTTGGATTTGCCAATGAAGCGTTTACGAGTTTGGTGAGTCCTACCGTTTCTACACTCGACCAACGAACGGTGGAAATGGGTGAGGAAGTTGCCCGCCTGTTTCTCAAGCTGCTTAAGAAAGGTAATTATTACAGCCATAAGCCCGAGAAGATTATACTGGAGCCCGAACTGCTGATCAGGGAAAGCTCATCACGTTAATTTTATCTATTTACGTATTGCAGTTGCGATATTAAATGATATTTTTGCCACTGTTTAGAATTATTATAAATAACAGTTGGCGTGAAGCAACATATCCCTTTTTTGACGGTATACATCGTCGTATTTTTTGCTGTACCTTTCCTCTCTTTTGCACAAACGCGTGTCCGCGGAGTAGTCGTGGACGATACACGCCAACCGGTTCACCTGGCAACCGTGGAAATATTCCCGTCCGATAACCCATCGGCGAAAAAAGTGATCACCACCGATGAGCGGGGGCAATTTGAAGTGGTACTGCAGCCTGCCATGTATGGGCTCCGGGTGACATTCTTGGGCTATCAGGCCCTGGAGCATTCGTCGGTAAAAATCAGTAATGAGGCAACCGATCTGGGCGAATTCCATCTTCAATTAGATGAACAACTGCTGGAGGAAGCCGTGGTAAGCCACCAACGGAAACTGGTGGAACAACGGAGCGATCGTTTGGTGGTAAATGTAGAAAACAGCGTGCTTTCTGATGGGTTGACCGCGTTGGAAATTCTGCAGCGTGCCCCCGGTGTGCGCGTGGACGAAGATGGAAACATGACCATGCGTGGCAAAGCAGGCGTCCGCGTAATGATAAACGGAAAGCTCTCGTACCTTTCCGAAAAGGAGTTGGCTTTGCTGTTGAAAGGCACGCCATCCTCGTCGATCAAAAGCATCGAGTTAATAACCAACCCCTCGGCCCGTTACGATGCCGCCGGTAATGCGGGTCTCATCAACATCGTGATGAAAACCGAGAACCGCCAGGGAATCAATGGCACTGTGCATTCGTTTGCTGCACGCGGAAGGAAAGAACGGTACGGAGGAGGGCTTCATCTCAACGTACGGCAAAACCGGTTCAATGTATTGTCGAATTACGATTACGGTTATCGGGGCGAGGAAGAATACCGCTCATTCATCCGGCAGTTTAACCATCCTACCCGTCCCGATTCATCGCGGGTTTCAAACCAGCAATCCGAAACGAACGAACCGCTTTCTACGCACAACGCTAAATTCGGGGTGGATTATGAAATGAATGAGCGCTTTTCACTGGGAGCCCTGTGGACGGGGAACTTTGGTACCTACAAAAATCTGAGCGAAGGATATAATAACATTTCATTCCTGGATGGGCGTTTGGCATCCAACGCGCTTACTGACAATGCACAGGAAAGCCGGTGGAACACGCAGGGGGTAAATGTAAACCTGCTGAAGAAAATCGGCAGCCGCAATCACGAGTTATCGGCTGATTTTGACTATACGTATGCAGACTATTCGGCAAACCAGTATTTGCTGTCCGACTTCCAGCAGACAGATTTCCAACCGGCATTCCGGTCCATCCGGCGTGGGCAGACTCCTTCCACAACGTACCTGTATGTTGGCAAATCGGACTATGTGCACCACATAAGTGATGGGCAAAAGTTGGAAGTGGGCTGGAAAAGCAGTTGGATAACGGCCGATAACAATGCAGTGAATGATACATTGCGGCAAGACCAATGGGTGATTGACGAAAACACGAGCAACCATTTCAACTATGAAGAGCAGATTCATGCCGCCTATGTGAACTATAGTTTGGAACGGAAACTGTGGAATGTGATGGCAGGACTGCGTATGGAAAACACCCACACGGTGGGAAACCAGCTGACAGCCAATCACCGGGTGGAGCGCCGGTACACCCAGCTTTTTCCGAGTGTGTCCGTAGCCTATAAACCCAACGCAACCCATACTGTACAGTTTTCGTACAGCAAGCGCATACAGCGGCCGGATTACGAAGATCTCAACCCGTTCCGGTATTACGTGGATGCATTTGTCTTTTGGGAAGGGAACCCCCAATTGCAGCCCGAGCTCGCACATTCCTTCGAACTTACCTATCTCTTCGGCGGGGACTTGGGGATATCTCTGTATTATACGCATATAGACGATGTGATAACCAGCGTGCTGACCCAATTGCCGGAGCAGAACGTGACGATCCGCAGCATCGACAACATCGAGCGTTTCAGCAACGTCGGTGTCAATATCAATTATACATTGAAACCTTTGCCGTTCTGGACGAGCGTCAATAATGTCAATGGATTCAATAACAGCTACCTGGGCGCTTACAACGGAGAGGCCATTGATAACCAAAGCTGGTCGGCTACCTTCAATTCCACGAATACCTTTGCATTCGGCAAAGGAATATCTGCCGAAATTAACGGCGAATACAATACGGCACGCGTGGATGGCGTACTCCGTCTCAATGCGTACGGTGCGGTATCTGCTGGCGTGATGAAAAAGCTTTTACAGGATAAACTGACACTGAAATTGGCCGTCTCCGATATTTTCCGTACCATCAACTACAATCCCAGATCCACGGTAGATGGGGTGGATATGTACCAGCAATTTGACCTGGACTCACGCGTAGGGACATTCTCTGTCAGTTTCCGTTTCGGACAGGAAACAAACCGGCGTGAGCGACGCAGCGGATCTGAAGACGAACAGCAACGGATCCGGGGTGGAGGATAGCTAGGATGTAGCTACCCCGCCTTGCGGTGGTCGGCCGCTGTATATATGGTCCCTCCCTTGACGATGGTGGTTTTGACTGTAAACTTTTCATCGAATATCACCATATCGGCATCTTTCCCGATGGTGAGCGAGCCTTTCCGGTCGTATATACCCATGATCCTTGCGGGTGTAGCGGTGATCATCTGAATGGCTTCGGGAAGGCTGACGCCAGCCAGTTGTACCATGTTGCGGACCAGGCGGTCGGCCGTGGCCACACTTCCGGCGAAGGAACTGCGGTCGGGCAATTTTGCCACTCCGTCTTCGATGATAACTTTCAGGCCCGTATCTTTGTTACCGAGGACACTTTCTCCGGGAGGCATTCCGGCTCCCCGCATCGCATCGGTAATCAATGCTATGCGATGTGCACCCTTGAATTTATGGACCATCCTAAGCAGCGGTGCAGGCAGGTGGATGCCGTCTGCAATGATCTCGACGTCCATTTCATCAAGGAGGTAGGCGGCTTCAATGACGCCGGCATAACGGAAGCATTCCCGGCGTGTTACACCAGACATACCCGAATAGAGGTGGGTGGCCAGCGTGTACCCATTTTCTATGGCCTCCACGACATCTTCGTAGACGGCATCGGTATGGGCTACCGCAGCCAATACCCCCTGTGATCGCAGGTAGCACCCGAATTCGAGGGCCCCTGGTAGTTCCGGTGCAGCACTCCACCGCCGAATATGTGGAGACGCTGCGAGAATTTCCCGGTATTCCGATGGGTCCGGATTGCGGATGTATTTCGGATCCTGTGCCCCGCGCTGATTGAGTGCAAAATAGGGCCCTTCGAGATGCAGTCCTGCAAATTGGGCACCACGGCTATTCCGGCGATCTGCCTGTTCGTATATTTCCAGCGTCTTAAGCAGGTCCGCCTTTTCGGCGGTAAGCGTAGTAGGACATAGGGTCGTCGTACCATAACGGGCATGGGTTTCCGCAATGGCGAGGTAAGCTTCCACGGTGTTATCCATAAAATCATGGCCACCGCCGCCATGTACGTGCAGGTCAATAAAACCGGGGGATACATAGCGGCCCCCGGCATCGAAGATTTCAGCGCCGGGTGCATCGATATCACCCTGCCGGATATCGACGATTTTACCGTCTATCACGAGCAGGCAGCAATTGTCAATGATGCGGTAAGGAGTGATGGCCCTGCCGTTAATGATTTTTGTGTTCATCTTCACATCCAATTTTTTATCCGGTATCCCCTGAACGCATAGAATATAAGGTATGCATAACAGGGTATCAGTATCCAGTATCCATCGCGCAACGAATGATTGTCTGCCAGGTATCCATAGAGCAGGGGTAGGATGGCATTCCCGCAAAGACCCATGATCAGGATGGAACCACCGAGTTTGGTAAAGCGCCCCAGGCCATCCAATGCCAGGGGCCAAATACCAGCCCACACCAGCGAGTTGGCCAATCCAAGCAGTACCACAAACCATATCGATAGGTGCGTGTCGTGCCCCAACAGCCTGATTCCGCCCGTGGCAAAGAGAATGCCGAATGAGAAGAGCAGCCCAAGCACGGTGCAAACGCGTAGGGCGGTGAGTTGACTGAAGAATTTGGGTGTGCAAGCAATGCCAATCAGGTAGCCGATGATCGTGGCCGAAAGTGTATAAGAAGGGAATGCTTTGGCTTCCAGCAGGTCAATGCCCATGGAACCTGCATAGCCGATAATGGTATCAATGGCAATAACCTGAGTGCCCACATGCAGGAAAATAGCCACAGCACCGAGGATGAGGTGCGGAAATTGAAAAATACTGGTTTTTCCCGCATTGACAGAGGCTACCGCCTTCGTTTCGTGTTCGGTATCGATCTCGGGTAGCGGTGAGTACCGCACCACCAACCCAAGCGCAAGCAGCACCACGCTTACACAGCCATAAGGCACAATGACGCGCCGGATAAGCGCATCAAGCGTTTGGGCACGTGTCTGATCATCCATTAACGGGATCTGGCTGAACAATTCGCCGTCCGTAGGGCGGAGGATGACAGCGGCAAACACCAGCGGCGCAAGGATGCCGGCCCCCTTGTTGCAGATGCCCATGATGCTGATGCGTTGGGCGGCACGTTCCTGTGGGCCTAAAACGGTGATGTACGGATTAGCCGCCGTTTGCAGCACGGCAAGGCCGCCGCCCAGCGTAAATAAGCCCAGGAGAAAAAGCTCATAGGTCCTGACCATCGCTGCAGGGACGAAAATAGCCGCCCCGAGAGCCATCATCCAAAAGCCAGCCATCATCCCTTTTTTGAAGCCCACGCGTTTCAGCAGATAAGCCGAAGGTACAGACATCACAAAATAGGCAATGTAAAAGGCAAAAGCCACCAAATACGATTGAAAGTGGTTCAGCTCGCAGGCAATCTTGAAATAGGGGATGAGTATCGCGTTGATCCACGATACGAAACCGAAAATAAAAAACAGCATCCCGATGATAAAAATCGAGCTGTAAGTCTGTCGTTTGGTCAGCGATGCAGCGGTGGTTGCTAAGGACATAATTCGGATTTTATCTTGAAAAGGCAGTTGTTACTTAAGCAATTTTGCAGATTCCTGATCCAGGAAAAAGCTGCAATCCGGATGCTGCTGCAGGATACTTGCCGGATATTGATTGCTGACGGGCTGCGCTAAGCTGTCTTTTACGGCTTGGGCTTTCCGTGCATCAGGTACCGAACAGATGATGTGTGCAGATTTCATGATCTGCCGCACCGACATGCTGATGGCTTGCTGCGGTACATCATCTACGGATGCGAACCATCCTTCGTTGTATTGCTGAGCCCTGCAGGGGCCGTCAAGATTGACCACCAAATAGGGTTTATCCGTGTCAAAATCGGCAGGCGGATCGTTAAAAGCGAGGTGTCCGTTTTCGCCGATTCCCACCAGTGCTACGTCGATGGGGTGTTGGCGGATGAGCTGTCCCAACCGTTCGGTCTCAGCCTCGGGATCGGTTTCTCCATCAATAAGGTAAGCTGCCTTTAAAGGAGGCACCTGCTCAAGAAAGCGCTCTTTCAGGTATTTGCGGAAGCTGGCTTTGTGTGTGATGGGCAGGCCGATATACTCGTCGAGGTGGAACATGGTTACCACAGACCAATCGATACCCGCTTCGGCAATCAATTGTTTGATGGTTTCAAACTGGCTTGTGCCGGTGGCCAGAATAATATTGGCCGTTCCTTTTTGGGCAATGGTTTCCCGGATAATTGTTGCTGCTGCGGCTCCGGCCGCTTTACCTAATTCCTGTGTGTTTGAGAAAATATGGATATTCATCATTAATATATGGTAATGTATTTATGCTAAGATAACATCGGTATTTGCTCCCTTTTCAAGGGAAAGATCGACGGGCTGGTTGGTTTTCCAGGCACCGTTTGTGAAGTCAGGGATGTCGATGGGTGCACTACGGTTGGCCGTAGACCATTCACTGAGGGGACTGATGACACTCCAGGTAGCGGCGTCGTAAACGTCCATGTCTACCGGTAGACCATTCCGTAGGCAGTCAATGAGCCGCCAATCCATCAGGAAATCCATGCCGCCATGGCCGCCGACCCTTTTTGCCAGTTCACCCACTTTCTGTACGATCGGTGGCGTATATTGTTTTTCCATTTTGGCAAATTCAGCCTCGTCCAGCCACCCTTCATGCCCGGTGGCAATGCGTGGTGGGAGCGGATATTTTTGGGCAGTTGCCTTCGTGCCGCTCAGTAAATGGATACGTGAATAAGGACGTGGCGAAGAGACGTCGTGCTGCAGCAGAATGGTGCGTCCTTTGGCGGTACGGATGGTGCTGGAGTTCATGTTGCCACGGAAAGGCTTTCCTACATATTCCTTAAATGTGGCATCCTTGGCCGCCGCTGCTTCCGCGGCTGGTTCCAGCATGAAATCCGCCGAAGCCATGGAAGTCATGTATTCGAGGCGGTCGCCGCGGTTGATGTCCATCGCCTGGCAGATCGGTCCAAGACCGTGGGTAGGATAGAGGTTGCCATTTCGGCTAGCATTCTCCTTGAGCCGCCATAAGTCGTAGCGGGCATCCTTATTGAACAGGCTGTCGAGGATGTCATGGATATAAGCACCTTCACCGTGGATAAGTTCGCCAAAAAAGCCCTGCCGTACCATATTAAGCGTAAGGAGCTCAAAGAAATCATAGCAGCAGTTTTCCAGGATGACGCAGTGTTTTCGCGTCCGCTCGGAGGTCTCCACCAGTTTCCAGCAATCCTCCACCGTGAGCGCTGCCGGAATTTCGGTTGCCACGTGTTTGCCGTGTTCCATGGCATAGAGCGCAATGGGGGTATGCAGCTTCCAGTGGGTGGCAACATACACCAGGTCAATGTCTTTGCGTTCACAAAGTTCCTTCCATGCATTTTCGTCGGCTGTGTACAGCGTAGCCTCATGCCCGGGTCGTTGGATGCGCTGTTTGGCAGCCTCGGCCTTTTCGGGCCTGACATCGGCAATCGCCTGGATGGCCACTCCCTGTATATAGCTCATCCGTTCAACCGCTGCCGAGCCACGGTTGCCCACTCCGACAAAGCCGATGCGTACGGTTTCCAGGGGAGGTGCCGCATACCCGCACATGTTGAATTGCGGTGCATGCGATTGGCTTGCCTGCTGGCGGATGTGGGCCAGTGATTCTTCTGCAGCCTGGGTGCCTTGCGCACAGGCCGTACCGAGTAGTGAAGTGCCCAGTATGCCTGCGCCCGCGAGGCCCGATTGTTTCAAAAATGTTCTTCTGTTGCTTGTCATGTTTTCTGTTATTGCGTTATATCGGTAAATTGTACGGTGATCGGCGGTCCTCCGATCCGCACCGCAATGTTTTCGATTTCCTGCTGGTAATTTAGGCATTCACTGCGATTCAGCGACCTTCCCGATAACGTTTTTGCGCCATCAAGTATTAACTTCGTTCCGCTCATTGCCAACAGCAACGGCACGTCCCCCCATTGCAGTATACGTGGCACATGTACCGCCATTGAGTAGTATTCGATGCCTTCGCGGCTATCGAACAGATAGCTGGAAGGAAAATCCGTCAACCGGAATTCCACACGCGGGACTTCCGAAAGAGCCAATGCGTAGGAGGCGGCCAACGCGGCATCACGGTAAGCTTCGATATGGACGTCTGTGGCACCGAGCTGATCGATGCAGAGCTGTAAAAGAAGCTGGGTTTCCGCCGCCCATGTTGCCATGATCGGTTTCCCGAGCCACAGGGCTGATCGGGCTAGTGTGTGAAATGGAGGCAATGCACCGTCTACCCGTTGTGCTTCATCCGAGCCCTGTTCCCCCGTACCCCAAAGGTCGGCCACCATTACACCGTAACCTTCGTCAAGCAGTTGTTGGATGCGCATAGGGGGTATGCTGTCCTTGCCACTACCGTGCAGCAACAGCGTGTATCGGTTGCCCTCCTTTGGGCGAGTATATAGGACCGGAATGATGCCACCCGCATCGGTTTCCACGGCCATCCGCTGCCATTCTTCTTTTGGGGAATAGTCGGTCACCCGCGTGGCTGTCAATGGACGGAAGTGTAATAGCTGCCGCAATGCCTCACGCAATACGGCCAACCGCGGCAGTTGGGCATCCGCTTCTCCAGCTTTGAGTCGTTGCCCTTCCTGCTGGCAAAACCGTTCGGTGGTTGCCACCGCGTCATCCCGTTTACCTTCGGGATAGGTTGCGAGAAGCGATACCTCGATGGGCACCACCGCAGGTGTTTCTTTTGGAGCTCCGGTTCCTTCACCTTTTAGATACAGATCGAACCAGCCCAACAGATGTTCGCGCATCTCGGCGCTGTAGTCGTGCCTTCCAGCGGCAATGTGGTAAGCAATGTGGTCTGCCGCCCCCAGCATGCGGTACAGCGACTTGACCTGCCGATAGGAAATGAGCATCTGTTGGGGCATGAAGCTTGGATTTTTTTCTTCCACGGCGCTGATGATTTTCAGCGCGCGAGGTGCTACCAATGCCAATATGCCCGCTTCTTCGGTATAGGTAAGCCCGGTGGGCAACAGCTCACATATGCAGTTGCTGTTCATGATGTACGACTGAAACGTACCGACGCTTACCACAGGCATGGCAGCTTTTACGCGGTCGTCCATGGCAGCGAGCCACATGGTTTGGTTGCCACCACCACTGGCACCTGTTGCACCGATACGCGTGCTATCTACATAAGGCAGCGAGGCTAACAGATCGATACCCCGCATGTTGTCAGCTAGTTGCAGCCCTATCAGGGTATGCCCTACATTCATGAGCGATGCACCCAGATTGGCACCGTGGTATTCCTGCTGCCCCGGTAGGGTGCCGCGTTCGCCAGCACCCCAGGCATCGATATTCAGGCAGACATAGCCGCTGCGTACCAATGTCTGTGCTACCGCCTGGAAGAGCGGTGCGCGGCGTCCATCGGGCCAGTGACCATGGGTGATGACAACGGCTGGAAAAGGACCGTTACCCGAGGGTACGTATAAATTGGCTGTAGCCAATACCCCCGGTTGCGTTTGGAAGCTGATATTGCGAACCGTGAACCCGTCGCCCTGTACGGTACCCGTTTCACGGATATCCAACGGAAGATCCGGTTGGTAGGATAACGCCAGGTCTTCCGCGATCCGCGATTTCAGCCGTGAGGCATGGACCTTCCAGTCTGCGGCCGTCCGGGGCAGCTGTTGCCGTTGGGCAGCCTTGGCAGCATCCAGCCGGAGCTGCATGGCTGGATAGTCTGCCGGCTCCCCCTCAAACACATGTGGCAGGGGAGAATCCTGTCCGTGTGTGGAGAAAGGCAACTGACCAGCCAATATCACCCATACGAATGTTTTCATCAAACTATTCATTTACATCCCACCAAAGAGATGTCGCAGCATTATCAGGGCCTCCAAGAAGTGCCCGCCCTTTTGCCAGCTCTCCGGCATTGTTGTTTTCTTCTACAATAGGAAACGGCAACCGTTTGATAAAAGTACCCGAAGGCAAATCTGCATTGTCGGATTGGACAACGGGATACATTTTCGGGAATCCTGTGCGGCGGAATTCTGCCCATGCTTCCATTCCGTCGGGAAATAAAGCCAGCCACTTCTGTACACCAATCTGTTCGCGCCGCGTGGATTCATCCGCCGCCCATGCAATCGGAGTGGCTGCCACAGCAGGCGAATTTTCTGTGTCTCCCGGAGCAGCGGGCAGGGCGGTGGAAGTCAGGTATGCACGTATAGCCGTTTCATCCGCGCCCCATTGTGTGAGGCTTGCAGTGATTCCCTGTTCGTAGCATTCCTGGGCTGCGGCCCCCATATTCCATCCATTCAGGGCTCCCTCAGCCCGCAAAAACCACGCTTCGGCAGCACTCATCACATGCTGCCTGGCTTCAAGATTCGGAGTCCATGCAGAAGAGGAGGCAGACCAGGTAACCCAGTAAGTACCGATGTTGGAATTCTGCGAGCTGTTATTGCGTGGGTTGTTCAATGCCGATGGAGGAAGTCCATTGCGTAAACTGTTATATTGACCGTTGGTTACATCGGGCTGGAAATACCGGCCGAGACGCGGGTCGTTATACCCTTTGAGGTAAGAAGCGATGGTTGAACTCATGGCAAATTCATTCCACGCAGCGGTTTGGGCCAATCCGTGTGTGTCATTGCCTTTTAGCGATTTTGCCAGTGAAGCATTTTGACCATTATTCGTCAATACACCGGAAGCAACCGCCGCTTCGGCCTCCTGCTGTGCCCGGTCGGGACTTACCTGGGCGATGCGTAGTGCCAAACGTAGACGGAGCGTGTTGGCAAACAAAATCCAGTTATTTACATCACCGTTATACATGAGGTCGAATCCCTGAAACACCTGTGTGCCCGATCCGAGGGCCTTAAGGTCTGCAACGGCCTGATCCAAGCGCTTGAAAAAGTCATCGTAAATGGCCTCCTGGTTGTCATAAGGGATTTGTTCCACCGGGTCTGCCGCCTGGAAGTATGGTACAGGACCAAAATGATCGGTAAGCCGGTGGAATGCATATACCCATAGAATATTAGCGAGGGCTTGTTCACCTGAGGCGGGCGCGGCATTTTCGATGATGGCCTTGAGCTGCGGCGCTGTGTTCGCGTATACCACAGTCCAGAAACGGCGCTGCCAGTCTGGCGTAAGCACATAACGATCCGTTTGGAAAGACGTGACCGAAAGCGCATAATACTGTGCGTAGAGATCGGCCCCCAGGTTCTGCACGGTTTGATAAAAGCTCCGGTCCATCGCTGCGGCCGACTGGGCCCGTGAAAACATGAAAGGCATTTCCCGGGCGCCGGCTTCTGTGAGTTTGCCGGGGTTCGTATTCAGTTCCTTGAAGTTATCCGTACACGAAAGGGTAAATGATGCGGCGAATGCAATTAAAAACAATTTCTTCATGACTGTATGGTTAGAATGACAGTTTAACATTAAGACCGAAACTACGTACGGAAGGTAACAGGCCGGCTTCTACGCCCTGGTAGTTGCCGATGCCAAGTGCTGCTTCGGGGTCTATTGGGATGGTGCGGCGCTGCATGCCGGGAATGTCCAGCGTGGATTTGCCGCGGTACAGGAAAAACAGGTTACGCCCAGTCAGTGATACCTGTGCCCGTTTGAAAGCACCGCCATTGAGCGGGAATTCATAGCCTAGGGATGCCTCACGCAGCCTGAAATTAGTCGTCGAATAGGTGAAAAACTCACCCCAGGCATCGCGGCCATTCTGGGATACAGCGGTCCAGAATTTCTGCGCATCGATGGCGGTGGTGTTGGGTGTTCCGTCGGCTTTCACGCCCGGCAGGATCAATCCACCATCTCGGTACTGCGCCGTATAGTCGCCCAAGCCATAGGCGCCGAGGAAAGAATCAGTGCCGGAAACCATTTCGCCACCTACGCGCCCGTCAATGAGGAATGACAACGAAAACTGTCCATAGCTCAAGGTATTGCCCCATCCCAGTAAGAAGTCGGGGTTAAAGTTACCGATTTTGGTATTTGCTTTCACAATCGGCAGACCTGCATCGTTTACGAGGTGATTACCGTTGGCGTCCTTTTCCCATGCGTATCCATATAGATCGCCATAAGAACCACCTTCCACTGCCACAACACTGGCCAGCCGGGTACTCGTAGACAGGTCGGCCCGGTTGGATTGATCGGAGAGCTTGATAATCTCATTTACGTTACGCGAAAAATTGACGTAAGTGGTCCAACTGAATCGTTCGCCGCGGATGGGTGTGCCGTTCAACTGCAATTCAATCCCTTTGTTTTCAATGTTACCGGCATTGATGTATTGCTGGCTGTATCCGCTGGCCAGCGGCAATCCGATATAGAGCAACTGGTTGATGGTATTGGTTTTATAAAATGTTGCTTCAATGCCGAGGCGGTTATTGAAAAAACGCCAGTCAAGCCCTACTTCATACGCTTGCGTATTTTCGGGTTTGAGGTTGCTGATAGCCCGTGTAAGGTCACGGCTCACAAAACCTTGTCCGGCGCCCAGGGAGAAGTTGTACAGTTGGTCCAATAGATAAGGAGCGGCATCGTTACCCACTTCAGTATAAGAAGCCCGCACTTTGCCAAACGATACCCATTCAGGCAACGATAGCGCGTCTGAAAGGACGGCGGATAATCCGACGGAGGGATAAAAGTAGCTGTGTGGTGACGGAAGTGTGGACGACCAATCGTTACGTGCAGATACATCTAAATAGAGGTAATCCCTGAAATTCAGCTGTGCACTTCCATATATCGACTGGAGTTCCCTTTCGATGATGGACACATTGTTGAATGCGGGTGTGGTAGCGAACGACAGGTTGAATTGGTTAGGGATACTCAATCCGTTTGCCATGTTCTGCAAGCTGTTGCTCTTTCGGTTGAGTACGCTGCCGCCGAGGTTATACGTGAGTGAGAAATCGCCGGACAATTTATTGTCGCCGGATATTAATACATCAATATTGCGCTCACTTCTGACGTTGTAGGTTTCGTAGTACTGTCCGCCCGGCTGAACACTGCCCAATGAGACGGTGCCGTTGTAATACCTGCCGGTTTCTTTGTCGTCATACCGGTCAAAGCTGTACCTGGCCAATACACGCAACCAATCCGTGAGCTGGTAGGAGGCCGATCCAAGCAGCGTTACGCGGTTGCGTTCTTCATTAACCGAAGTACGGTTCAGGTCCCAATACGGATTATCAAAGATGGAAGACGTTGTCCAGTATTTACGCGTAGGTTCGCCTGTCACCGGGTCCGTTCCTTCAAAATCGCGCAGTTCAGCTTCGCTCATGTCACGGGGCATGATATAAATGCCCATCGGAGTTCCGGTATCCCCTAAGCGAGGTTTATTACTGATTTTCTGGTTCAAGTACGTGATTTTTGCATCTGTGGTCAACTTGGAGAAGAAGGTATTATTCACGCGGAGGTTGAGTGTATTCCGATCCAGGTCATTGCCCGGCAGGATGCCCGCATTGTGATTATTGGTATAAGATGCATAACCCTGCATGTTTTCCGTACCGCCAGACAGGTTCACTGAATTGTTGACCGTCGCTGCCGTGCGGAATACGCTGCGCACGTTGTCTGGATAGGTCGTGGCAGGTGCTCCCCAGCTTTCTCCGGCGGTTGCACCGGCTTCCCCGCCATTGCCGCGGCCGTATGTATTCTGGAAATCCATGAGCAGATTGGGTTGATCGATGCTTACACCTCCGTTGTAGTCGATGGCAAGCTTGCCTTCCTTGCCACGTTTGGTTGTGATGACAATGGCTCCGTTTGCCGCCCGGCTCCCATACAGAGCGGCTGCCGTTGCTCCCTTCAGCACATTCACCGATTCGATATCGTCCGGATTGAGGTTGGCAGCCCCGTCGCTCCCACCATAAGAATTAAACGTGCTGTTGGCCTGCGGATTGGATGAGTTGTCGATGGGTACACCATCCACTACGATGAGTGCGTTGTTATTGCCGCTGATGGAGCGGTTGCCCCGTAGGACGACGCGCGCAGCACCACCGGGACCCGTAGCAGCCGGCGTAATGACGGCACCGGCCACTTTTCCCGACAGGCTGTTCATGATGTTGCCGCTGTTGTCCCGCACTTCATCCAGTTGGTCCGCTGATAGCTGCTGCGTAGCGTAGCTCAACGAGCGGGTTTTCCGCTCAATACCGAGTGCAGTTACCACCACTTCTCCCAGCTCTTCCGCTTCAGCAGGCTGAAGACCAACGGTATAAGAAGCAGACGTTCCCACCGTTATTTCTTGGGTGCGATATCCTAAATACGAGAAGACGAGTACGTCACCCTGTGCAGCCTGCAGTGCAAACCGTCCGGACGCATCGGTAGCTGTGGCTTGGCTTTTGCCGTTCACGCGCACGCTTACGCCGGTCAGCGGCGTGCCCGTCGCGGCGTCTTTCACTGTTCCACTGATTTCCCGGTTTTCCTGTGCACGCAACCCTGCCGTGCAACACAAGGTGAAGCAGACCGCCAGCAGCAAGTGGTAAATGGAAGTTCTTGTTTTCATAATTGTCATAACATTTGTTGTTTCGAGTTTGGTCATACATTTCCGATATCCCTGATATTCCCTTGTCCTCTATTTAATAGGGGATTTGCTAATTGGTATGCCCAAAAGTATCAGCAATTAGAGGTAGAAGCAATGAATCGGCTTTCTATTTTAGCGAGAACGTTACCGAAATAACTACAAAGAAACTCCTGTTTCGTCTGTTATTTGCATAAATTTGCGGTGACAGTTATGCCAGAACACGTTACCATCAAAGACATTGCCCGGATACTGAATATTTCGGTGTCCACGGTGTCACGTGCGTTGCGCGATGCGTACGACGTTAACCCGGAAACGCGTGAGAAAGTGCTTCAATTGGCTAAGGAGCTGGATTATAAGCCGAATTTCAATGCCTCCGGGTTAGCTGGCGGCGGAACCCGTAACCTCGGGATTATCCTGCCTTTCATCACCAATTACTATTTTTCAATGGTGATTACCGGCATTCAGGAAATGGCCTATGCCAAGGGATACAACATTGTCCTTTATGTGACTAACGATTCGCCGGAGCGGGAGTTGGATGTCGTGAAAAACCTGAATACGCAGAACCTGGATGGAGTATTAGTGGCCGTGTGCTCAGACTCTGCTGCCAATGGTTATTTTGAACGGATCATTGCCGAGGGCACCCCGGTTGTTTTTTTTGATCGGGTATTAGGTGGTGTAGACGCATCGAAGGTGGTGCAGGACGACTATAACGGGGCGTTTGAGGCTGTTGAGCATCTGATCCAGCAAGGGTTTACTCGTATTGCACATGTGGCCGGTCCGTTGGATCTTGATTTTACGAGGCAACGGTTGGCGGGCTATTTGGATGCCCTAGAAAGGTACGATATACCCGTTAGAAAGGAATGGATTGTCCATTCGGGATTTTCACAGGCACATGGCGAAGATGATTTGGCGAGATTGTTTGATCAGACGGAGCGACCTGACGCTGTTTTTGCTGTGAATGACCGCAAGGCTATTGGGGTGATGCAGGCACTCAAAGCGCGCAGGGTAGCCATTGGCAGGGACTTTGGCGTCATTGGATTCACGAACGATCCCATGTCTACAATTATCACGCCCACGCTTTCTACCGTGGCGGAACCTGCGTATGAAGTAGGTAAGATGAGTTGCGAGCTTTTGCTGCAACATATCGTCCGGAAGTCTAATTTTCAACCCCGGGAAATTGTGCTGCCAGGTATGTTGATTCCGAGGGAATCTACGTTGCGGACGCTATCTTAAAAAACTGTACCTTTGCTCCATGAAAGTCAATTTTTTAATATTATTGGGTGTTTTATTTGCGCAGTTGTCTATGGGGCAGAAAGCTCCTGCGGTATCCAAGACCGAATTTACGGAAGCAGCGCTGCAGCAGCCCTTGTTCGGATTGGATGGTCAGCAGAAAACAGCAGGCGAGATTTTAGCTGCTAATAAAGGAAAGACGATTTTATTATACATCTGGGCAACTTGGTGTCCGGATTGTATCAAAGGGTTCCCCGAGCTGTATGCACTTCAGAAGGCAAACCCCGATATTCATACAGTATATTTTTCGCTGGATCGGCAGGAACAGCAGTGGAAGAACGGTGTGGAGAAATTTCACCTTGAGGGGGAACACTATTGGTTTAAAACCGATTGGAAGAACGATTTTACCAATGCCATCGACCTGAATTGGATTCCACGATACCTGATCATCGGTCCCGATGGGAATATTGCGAAGTACTATGCGATTAAGGCCGACGATCCGGCGTTGCAGGAAGCGATCGACGCGTTGCGGTAGGTTGCAGGACAAGCTACAACCCATTGGCCCGTGCCGTGATTTCCGCAATATCTAGCACCTGCACCTCCTGTTCCTTTTCCTTGATCTTAATACCATCGCGTAGCATGGTCATGCAGAAGGGACAGGCGGCTGCAATGATTTCAGGCTGGGTATCCAGGGCTTCTTCGGTACGCTCGATATTAATATCCTTGTTGCCTTTCTCCGGTTCTTTGAATAGCTGAGCACCTCCGGCACCACAGCATAGGCCATTGCTGCGGCAGCGTTTCATTTCCACCAATTGGGCATCCAGGCTTTCCAATGCTTTCCGCGGCGCTTCGTAAACTTCATTGCCGCGTCCTAAATAACAGGGGTCGTGATAGGTAATACGCCGCCCCTTGAAAGATTCGCCGCCCTCGGCTTTAAGTTTGCCTTCATCGATCAGTTGCTGGATCAGTTGCGTGTGGTGGATGACTTCATAATGACCACCCAGATCCGGATATTCGTTTTTCAGTGTATTGAAGCAATGCGGGCAGGCCGTTACGATTTTCTTTACTTCATAACCATCTAGAATCTGGATATTCATCATCGCCTGCATCTGGAAAAGAAACTCGTTACCGGCCCGTTTGGCGGGATCGCCTGTGCAGTTTTCCTCAGTACCGAGAATCGCATACTTGATACCCACGTGATGCAGGATTTTGCAGATATCGCGGGTAATGCGCTGTGCACGCTCGTCGAAACTACCTGCGCAACCTACCCAAAAAAGGATATCGGCTGTTTCGCCCTTGGCCATCAGTTCCGCCATAGTTGGTATCTTCATTCAATAACCCCTTTCTTAATTGATAGTTGACAATTGACAGTTCCATTATCCATTATCAATTGTCCATTATCCATTATCCATTATCCATTGCCCAATTCGCCCGGTCGGCCTGTGCGTATTTCCAGGGTGCACCGTTATTCTCCACATTGCCAAACATCGCATTGAGGCTGGTAGGGGCCTGCGATTCTTCCATAACCGCATAGCGCCGCAGTTCGACAATGATTTCCAGCGGATTGATGTTTACGGGGCAGGCTTCCACGCAGGCGTTGCAGGTCGTACATGCCCATATTTCTTCGCGGGTAATGTAACTGTCCAGCAACGATTTGCCGTCATCTTTAAATTCCTTGTTCTTCCGGATGGCTGAGCCCACCTCCACCATCCGGTCGCGGGTATCCATCATGATTTTACGTGGGGAAAGCAGCTTGCCGGTGATATTCGCCGGACATACCGATGTACACCGTCCGCATTCCGTGCAGGTATACGCTTCCATCAGGTTTTTCCAGGTAAGGTCCTGTATGTCTTTCGCCCCGAAACGGATCGGCATATCCGCCGCTTCCGGCGTGTAGGAAGGATCCAGCATCGCCTTGACTTCATTGGTGACGCTATCCATGTTTGTGAACCGTCCTTTGGGATGCAGGTTTGAAAAATAGGTGTTGGGAAAAGCCAGCAAAATATGCAGGTGCTTGGAATAAGGGAGGTAATTGAGAAATGCCAATACGCCGGTGATATGGAACCACCAGCAAAAACGCTCAATCCCCATGAGTGAAGAAGTGCTGTCGGGCAGTAAAGGAAGCAACCAGCCACTTACCGGAAATGCACCTGCCTGTGTATAGTGGGGGGCACCCAATAATTGCAGTTTATAATCGGCTGCATTCATCGTGAGAAAAGCAACCATTAACAGGATTTCGGCGGTGAGGATGAGATTGGCGTCGGTACGGGGCCACGCCGTCATTTCCGTGCCGAAAAAACGTCTGATACGGGCTAGGTTACGCCGGGCAAGGAAGATGATACAGCCCACTAGGACACTCAATGCCAACCATTCAAACGCACCGATTAAAAAGGAATAGAAAGCTCCCAAACCCGAAAAAGCCCGGTGGGTGCCAAACAGGCCGTCGATAACGATTTCGAGCATCTCTAGGTTGATGATGCTAAACCCCAGGTAGACGAATAAATGGAGCAATGCAGCGAAGGGGCGTTTGAACATTTTTTTTTGTCCGAATGCCACCAAAAGCATCGTTCGCAGGCGCCTACCCGGCTCGTCGGTACGGCGTTCGCTTCGGCCCAGCCGGATGTTTTGGATGATCTTCCGGGCATTGTATGCAGCCAATGCCGCCGCAGTTATGAATACAACCGCGAAAATCAATTGGCTTATTACCGATGGCGTCATGTTACGAAATTACGGAATTAAAAATGCTATGCAAGCATAATAAATTATTTAGATGGATTTTAAAATCACCGCAGATTTAGCGTATATTCACACAATCTTTGTCGGATTTACACGTTAATTAATTAAGACAACGCGAAGGTGTATTGACGGCCAATTTTGCCAAAACCAATAAACGCGCCTGAATTTGAAGGTCAATATCGCTTTTGAAAAAATATATTTTCCTATTTTTGGAGCCAACGCAATTTAATTATGTCAGATACTCATATTAAACCAAGCGAGCAACCCATAGCTAAACTCAGTTTTGACGATTTTAAAGCAATTGTCATCGCGGATTACCGTGTAGCTGTGGAAAGCAGGTTCGTGAGTTTATTGGGGCGCAAAGAAGTGCTTACCGGGAAGGCCAAATTTGGGGTATTCGGAGACGGTAAGGAGTTAGCGCAAATTGCGATGGCCAAGGTGTTTCAGTTAGGTGATTGGCGATCAGGTTATTACCGCGATCAGACATTTATGTTTGCCGCCGGTATTTTTACGGTTTACCAGTTTTTTTCCCAGCTATATGCGCATCCGGATGTGGAAGCTGATCCTTCATCGGCCGGAAGGCAGATGAACAGCCATTTTGCGACGCGGATGCTGACGCCGGAAGGAAGGTGGGTGGATCAGACCTTGATGAAGAACTCGGCGTCGGATATATCTACTACGGGAGGACAGATGCCACGGCTATTGGGCTTCGGATTGGCTTCCAAACTATACCGGAACAATCCCGAACTGGCAGACCTGAACCAATTCTCTAACGGGGGAAATGAAGTGGCATTTGGTACGGTGGGCAATGCGTCTACCTCCGAAGGCGTATTTCTGGAGGCGGTAAATGCTGCCGGAGTGAGGCAGATTCCTACGGTTATTTCCGTTTGGGACGATGGATACGGCATTTCGGTGCCCAATGAAATACAGACCACCAAAGCTGATATTTCTGAAGTGCTCAAAGGTTTCCAGCGGGATGAAAATGGCGAGGGATTCGAGATATTTAAAGTAAAAGGGTGGGATTATCCCGGGCTTTGTGAAACCTATGAACAGGCTGCAAAAATCAGCCGCGAGCAGCATATCCCTGTGTTGATCCATGTGACGGAAATGACGCAGCCGCAGGGGCATTCGTCTTCTGGTTCGCATGAACGCTATAAATCGAAAGAACGACTGGCCTGGGAAAAAGAATTCGACTGTATCGCTAAAATGCGTGCTTGGATGATAGAATCAAGTATTGCAGACGAGCGTGAATTAGCTGAGATTGAGCGCGGTGTAAAAGACTACGTACGTACCGAACAGCGTAGGGCATGGTCAGATTATAACAGGGCACTGAAAAAGGAAGTGGATGAAGCCATCACCCTGTTGGCCGCTATTCCGGATGAGACGGTGCAGGTGCTGTTCAACGAGTTGAAATCCATCTCCGAGCCGTCCCTCAGGGAGGTGTACTGCACCGTAAGACGTGTTATCCGGCTTTTACGCAATGTGCAGAGCGAGGAAAAAAAGGCGTTGCTTTTGTGGTATGAACAGAAACAACAGGTAAACCGTGAACGTTATAATTCCCACCTCTTTACCGATACCGTCGAGTCGCCGAAGCATGTTCCCATGGTAGCGGCGGAATACACGGAAGAAAGTAAAACAGTGGATGGTAGGGAGGTATTAAACGCATGTTTCGATGCCAATTTTGCCCGTGATCCCAAGCTGGTCGCTTTTGGTGAAGATGTGGGCAAGATCGGGGATGTAAACCAAGGATTTGCCGGATTGCAAGCCAAGTACGGCGAGCAGCGTATTTTTGATACAGGTATCCGGGAGTCGGCCATCATCGGCCAGGGTATGGGCTTGGCGATGCGTGGTTTGCGCCCCATTGCCGAAATCCAGTATATTGATTACCTCGTATACGGGCTGACGGTGCTGACCGATGACCTGGCGAGCCTCAGTTACCGCACAAAAGGAGGGCAAAAGGCGCCGCTGATCATCCGTACACGTGGCCACCGGCTGGAAGGAATCTGGCATTCCGGTTCTCCTATGAGCATGATCCTCGGCTCGATGCGGGGTATCCATGTCTGTGTGCCCCGCAACATGACCCAGGCAGCAGGTATGTATAATACCTTGCTGCGTTCGGACGAGCCGGCACTCATAGTCGAATGCCTGAATGGCTACCGGCTCAAAGAGCGTATGCCGGTTAATGTAGGTGATTTTACCGTACCGTTGGGCAAGGCAGAAATCGTCCGGGAAGGGCGCGATGTGACGGTGGTTTCCTACGGTTCGACCTTACGGGTAGTGCAGGAAGCTTCTGTGGAATTGGAAAAATTGGGAATCTCCATTGAAATTGTGGACCCCCAGACGTTGCAGCCCTTTGATGAGGAACATCTTTGTGCCCAGTCTCTCGGCAAAACCAACAAATTGCTGGTTGTAGATGAAGATGTGCCCGGAGGCGCATCCGCATTTATCCTGCAACAGATACTGGAAGTCCAGAACGGATACTATCACTTGGATGGTCAACCAAGGACACTGACCGCCAAAGCGCACCGGCCGCCTTATGGTTCTGATGGAGACTATTTTTCCAAACCATCAGCCGATGATGTGATCGAAGCCGTTTATGCGCTCATGCACGAAGCCAATCCCAAAGATTATCCGGCATTGTTCAGTTAATGGCCCGATGAAGCTACCGCATCGGTGGGTTTCACCAGCGGCAGATACTTGGCATACCCTTCTTTTTCCATTTCTTCTTTCGGGATGAAACGGAGTGACGCGCTGTTGATGCAATAACGCAGCCCACCTTTATCTTTGGGCCCATCGTTGAATACATGTCCCAGATGGGCATCACCCGTTTTGCTGCGTACCTCGGTGCGGCGCATGCCAAACGAATTGTCCTGTAATTCGGCGATCAGCGAATCGTCGATCGGTTTGGAAAAACTGGGCCATCCGCATCCCGATTCGAATTTATCGGTTGATACAAAGAGCGGCTCTCCGGTCGTGATGTCTACGTAGATACCTTCGCGGAATTCATCGTTATACTCGTTTTCGAATGGCCTCTCGGTCGCATTTTCCTGTGTCACGGCATATTGCTGTGGCGTGAGGGTTTTCCGTAGCGTCTCGGCATCGGGTTTTTTATAGGTCTGTGTGCCGCTGGTCTCCTTCTTTGAATTAGCTTTCCGCGCTAATTCGAACAGCGCCGGACTGATGTGGCAATAGCCGCCGGGATTTTTATCCAGGTAGTCCTGGTGATAATCTTCGGCGGTATAGAAATTTTTCAACGGGGTAACTTCCACCACAACCGGCTGGGCATACTGTTTGGCAACAGTTGCCACAGCTTGTTTGATCAATGGAAGCTGTTCTTCGGTGGTGTAATAGATACCCGTCCGGTATTGCGTACCCCGGTCGTTGCCCTGTTTGTTGAGGCTGGTGGGATCAATGGACTTGAAATACAGATCAAGCAGGAGGTTTAAATCAACCGTCTCGGGATCATAGATTACCTTTACGGTTTCGGCAAACCCCGTGTTATCCTGCACTACTTGCTTATAGGTTGGATTTTCGGTATGGCCATTGGCATAACCCACTTCCGTGGCGGTAACTCCCTGTATTTGTTTGAAGAAATGTTCCGTTCCCCAAAAGCAGCCTCCGGCGAAATAAATGGTGGCTGAACCTGCGGTTGTTTGCTCGTTATTCATGATGTTGTCTTTTTTGCTGGAATCTTTACTGCCGCTGATGACACGGTAAACGGCATTGCCCATGAATGCAAATCCGATCAGTAACACTGCCGATGTAATCAATATCTTTTTCATGGTTATTCCATATTAACCTATTGAATAACAAATTTACTAATTTTTTGATTTAGATAGTGACGGCTTCACACGCTCACTGGCTGCATCGGTTGTAATATGACAGTGTCCTTACAACCGATGCAGCGGGAAAGGATGACGGTTTTTGATGTATGAAAGGGATTACGATGCAAACAATGCCGCCGCTCCGATGAGTGCGGCATCCTCGCCTAGCTGGCTGATGCGGATGTCGAACCGCGCAAACTCTTCGGGGTTGAAACCACGGAAAATATCCCATGCCCGCGAAATATTCCCCCCGATGATGAACTTATCTGTTTTTTCTTTTTCGCTGAAAAATGCAAGGAATTGAAGCAAGTGGTGGCTATATTCAGCCAGGATGTTCGCTACGAACGCATGTTGGTCGCGCAATTGGAGAAGCTCACGCAGCCCGGTGACTTTTATGCCATACTGTGCCGTGCGGCGTACAAACCAGCGCGTAACGAGGTGCTCTTCCATGTTGCTGTCGAGGTACGGGGTTTTCCATAAATCAGCATCCACTGCATTGCTTCCTTTTTCCCAGATCGCGCTACCAAGGCCTGTCCCGAGGGTAATACCCAGTATTTTTGCATGGCCGTTGTGTTTTCCAGCGAAAACCTCGCCCTGAAGGAATGCCGCCGCATCATTGATGAACCGGATGTTTGCGCCATCTATGCCTATACGTTCGGCAAGTTCATGCCGGATATCCATGCCATAGAGGTTGTCATATTTGTCTTGGTTCCGCATGAGGGAAATGCCATTTTCATAGTCAAACGGCCCCGGCATGGCGATACCGATTACAGGTGAAGAAATATCCGGATGGTTTGCAACTACTTCATTGAAAGGTGCAGCCCATGCGGATAAAATCGTTTTAGCATCGGCATGCGAATTAACCGGGTATCGTGTTGCTGACTCATTGATTATCTGCCAATTGCCGACATCTACTAGTGCAGCAGTTATGTGGGTGCCGCCGATGTCGGAGGCAATGACAAGCTGTTTATTTTGTTCTTGTTTGGTCATATAGTTGGTTTTTTAGTAAATGATCGGCAATAACCAATGCAGCCATAGCCTCTACGATAACAACAGCACGGGGTACTACGCAGGGGTCATGTCGGCCTTTTCCGGTGATTTCGGTGGTTTCGCCCGCTTCATTGATTGTTTGTTGAGCGCGCATGAGGGTAGCCACCGGTTTGAATGCCACACGGAATGTAATATCCATCCCGTTGGAAATCCCCCCCTGTATGCCTCCTGAGAAATTGGTCAGTGTTTTCAGGTTTTTTGCGTCCCCTTCAGGATTGACAAATGCATCGTTGTGTTCAGATCCCTGCATTTCCGATCCTGCAAAACCCGATCCGTATTCAAATCCATGCACAGCATTGATGCTCATCATTGCCTTTGCCAGATCGGCATGCAATTTGTCAAATACGGGCTCACCCAAACCTACCGGTACGTTTTGGATGACTACGCTGATGCGCCCGCCTACCGTATCTCCGGCCTTACGGATGGCCTCGATAAATGTAATCATCTCGTTTGCGGTAGCCGGATCTGCACAGCGCACGATGTTGCTTTCGCGTAATGCGGTCAACTCGTCCACATCGTGTGTAGCCAGATTTGGGGCTTCAATTTTGCCGACACCGGATACATGGGCAAAAATGCGGATACCAAATGGCGAGAGAAAACTTTTGGCCACGGCCCCCGCAGCTACACGGGCGGCGGTTTCACGCGCAGATGAGCGGCCGCCACCCCGGTAATCGCGGATGCCATACTTGATTTGGTAGGTATAGTCTGCATGTGAAGGCCGGTATTTATCGGCAATGTGGGAGTAGTCCTTGGAGCGTTGATCTTCATTTGGGATGACCATCGCTAACGGCGTACCCGTGGATTTGCCCTCAAATACACCCGAAAGGATTTTTGCAGTATCACTTTCTTTCCGCTGTGTGGTAATCTTGGACTGGCCGGGACGGCGCTTGTCCAGCTCGGATTGGATGAACGTTTCGTCGATCGTAATATTGGGCGGGCAACCGTCAATGATCACACCGATTGCCTCGCCGTGCGATTCGCCGAATGTCGTGATACGGAATACATCCCCAAATGAATTACCAGCCATTAGTTAGATATGAGATATGAGATATGAGACATGAGATTTTAGACTTCCAATCGGCAGCTAAGTTATAACAAATCCGTGTTGTTTCAAATGTTTCCAGAAATCCGGATACGATTTTTCTACCACATGGGGCTCGTTGATCTGTATACCGTCGAATGCCAAAGCAAGGGGCGCAAAGGCCATTGCCATACGATGGTCCTCGTACGTGTCAAAACTGAGGCGTTTGGGCTGCTGCAATTCTCCCGTTTTCAGATGATACACATCGCCCTCTTCGAGGAGCTTTATACCAAATTTACCGAGTTCATTCTGCAACGCTGCAATGCGGTCGGTTTCTTTGATTTTGAGTGTGTGCAATCCTGTAAAAGAGAGATCCCGGCGCAATGCGGCGGCACAGACAATGACGGTCTGGGCAAGATCCGGACATTCCTTGAAATCAAGCACATTGATTTCGGTGGATGGAGAATCGGTTACTTTCCGGATAAGCAGGCCGCCATCGGTAAAAGAGGAGGCAACGCCAAAATGCGCCATGATATCCGCAATAGCCGCATCACCCTGCAGGCTTTGGCTTTTCAGGTTCGGCAAAAATAACTGAGCGTCCCTGCTCAAAGCTACCATGGCATACCAATAAGAGGCGGCACTCCAGTCAGGTTCAATGGTCAGCCGGCAATGTTGTGCCTTTTGTGGCGCGATGTAGATGGTATCATCCTGCCAACTGTGCTGAATCCCCGCATCGTGCAGCATATCGAGCGTCATGGTCAGATAAGGACGGGAGGTTAGTTCGCCGTCAATTTGCAGACGCAGTCCTTCCGGCAGGGTAGGGGCGATAAGGAGCAATGCCGACAGGTATTGGCTGCTTACATTGCCTTTCACGGTAACCTTGTCCATGGTCTGGGTAAACCCACCATTGATTGCTAACGGTGGATACCCGGCTTGTCCCTCAAACGCTATGTCGGCGCCCAATGCACGCAATGCATCTACCAGAATGCCGATCGGGCGTTGTTTCATCCGCTCACTTCCCGTAAGCAGGTAGCGGCCGGTGGCCGTTGTGAGGTAAGCGGTAAGGAAGCGCATGGCTGTTCCTGCCGGGCCTATATCGATGACCGTGGTTTCTTTTCCGCCGCGCGCCGCTGCCACCGAGTTCAGCGCCTGTTTCAGCGTTTCGGTATCGGCGGCAGACGATAGGTTGGACACCTCCACCCGGTCGCCACCCCAGGCTTGGATAATCAGTGCCCGGTTACTTTCACTTTTGGACCCCGTTAGCTCAACGGTTCCCTGGAGGGATTTCGTTGGATGGGAAAGCCTGATCGCGTCACTTTCCATCAGGCCTCCGCTACCGGTGTGGTATTCATGATCTCGTTCTGCTTGCGGATAGACTCATTGTGGATAAGTTCCAGCAGCTTCACGATGAAGTCTTTATCCAGCTTAAGCGCTTGTGCCACGTTGCTGCGTTTATGAATGATTTCGTCCCATCGGTTTACCTGTAGGATGGTTACGTTGTTATCGCGTTTATAGACACCGATTTTTTCGACGATTTTCATCCGGTCGCTCAGGATCTTGATGATCTGGTCGTCCAGTTTGTCGATGTCTTTGCGTAATTCGGCCAATTTATCTTCGAATACCGGATCGTCCGATTTTGCATGGCGGAATGTAAGGTTCGTGAGGATGTCAGCCAGGGCCTGCGGAGTTACCTGTTGCTTGGCATCGGTCCATGCTACCGATGGATCGATATGCGATTCCACGATGAGCCCCTGCATGTCCATGTCGAATGCCTTCTGTGCGATGTACGGAATAAGCTCCCGGTTGCCGCAGATATGGCTGGGATCGTTGATAACCGGCAGATCGGGTACCAATGTTTTCAGTTGGATGGCAATGTCCCACATGGGCTCGTTGCGGAATGCCGTTTTTTCGTACGACGAGAAACCCCGGTGTATCGCAGCCAGTTTTTTGATCCCTGCACGGTTTACGCGCTCCAGGGCGCCCAACCACAGGGAGAGGTCGGGGTTTACCGGATTCTTGATCAGCACGGGTACATCAACACCTTTCAAGGCGTCGGCAATTTCCTGCACGGTGAATGGGTTGGCAGTTGAGCGGGCGCCGATCCAAAGGATATCAACCCCGGCGGCCAGTGCTTCTTCCACGTGCTTGGCGGTTGCTACCTCCGTAGCGATGGGCAATCCGGTTTCTTCTTTGGCCCGGCGGAACCATTGGAGACCGATGCTGCCGATCCCTTCAAATTCGCCCGGACGGGTGCGGGGTTTCCAGATGCCTGCGCGCAGTGCGTTTACTTTGCCGGTGTTGGCAAGCAAATGAGCCGTGGCGACCAGTTGTTCCTCCGTTTCGGCGCTGCACGGACCGGCAATGATCAGCGGTGCATCGCCGGTGTCGAACCATGATTTTAAGGGTACAATGTCTAATGTCTGTTTCATTTTTTTGTGTATTGTGTAGTGAGTATTGTGTATTGCGATTTTGTTTAGTTACTTTTTTGTTTTTTCGTGTTTCTGTTTCACCGACCACCCATCACTGATCACCGATCACTGACCCCCCATCACACCTTGTCATTCTTTACGTATTCGCCCATGATGTTGAAATTGCTGGTATGTTTAAGTACGCGGCGGATGGCTGTATCGTAGTCCGCTTGGTTCTCCCATTCTACATCTACGTAGAAGTCATATTCGTTGCGCTTGCCCAATACCGGCATAGACTGTATTTTGCTGAGGTTGATGCGCTGTTCAGCGAAACATTGCAATACCGTGGATAGTGACCCTACGCCGTTGCCCGTTTGGAAAGATATGGAAGCCTTGTTCACTTTTGTCTTTTCTTCGGGCTTGTCGGTCAGAATGAGGAAACGGGTGTAGTTTTTCTTGTTGGTTTCGATGCGGCGCTCGATGATTTCCAGTCCGTATAATTTTGCCGCAAGCTGCGGTGCGATGGCCGCTGTATCCCTCAGTTGGAGCTCGCTTACCCGTTGCGCGCTGGCAGCGGTGTCTTCGGCCTCGGTTACCTTAAGATGCGGGTTTTCTTCGAGGTAGTCACTGCATTGCTGCAACGCGATGGGATGAGATTGCACATGCTTGATATCGGCCAGGGCAACTCCCGGCAGTGCCATCAGATGCAGTTTGATGTGCAGGTATACTTCACCGACAATCGGAAAACGGTAATCGCGGAGTAAGTTATAGTTGGGAAGCAGGCTCCCCGCGATGGAATTTTCGATGGCCATCACAACATAGTCGACCTTTCCCTGCTTCAGCAGTTCGCATGTTTTTTTGAATGATTCGCATTCCACCGTTTCGATTTCATCGCCGAAATATTTGTAGGCGGCTTCTTCGTGAAACGAACCTTTAACGCCCTGTATGGCTACTTTTATACTCATATTTCATTAAAGGACAAAAAAAAGTCCCGGCTTTCTTGCCGGGACTTTCTACATTTATATCTTCTCGTTATCAATGCATATTAATCCCGGCTCTTACTGCTAAAGTAAAAGAAACCAAAAAACCAGTATGCATTGTTACGTGTTAACATCATTTAATTTTTGATGCGCCAAATGTACGCAAGAATTTTTTATTGTCAATAGAAAAAAATAAAAAAATGTAGCTGACATCTTTCGACCCTTAAAAGGCAGCCCCCAGGGCGGGGGCTGCCGCCAACATAAACCGTCGGCCTAACACACGTTTTTTATAGCGATATAGTAGATGTATCAATGATTGTGTTTTGACATTTTACCCCCTCCGAACGGGTAGGGAAACGATAAACCGAATAACCATAACTCCAGTGCCAACGCCATGTAGATTTGTTTCATGCAAGGTTTTGAAACGGTGTGGAAATACCTGCATGCAAGATAACAGCAATCGGTATACCCCGTCAATAGTTCGATAGACCAAAAAGTAATGCGGTGCCGTTAAAAGGGAGTTGAGAGGATACCTGTAACAGAACAAAGCTGGGTAAGCGCGGTATTGTCGCGTGCCAACATTCGGGCACGGGCATTGGCAAGCTGGTTTTTGACGGTGAATGGGCTGACGTAAGTGAGCTCGGCAATTTCGGGTATGGTATTTCCTGCTTTCCACAATGCGATAAACTGCGCCTCGCGGGGCGACACGATATCTTTCGCGATCAATTTGTCGGTATGGGAGTGCCAGTGGTAAACTACAGTGCTTGCCGCGAAGCGGATCCAATAGCCAACCTGAGCTACCATCAAGTTTTTGACATCGGATACGCTGTCAAAACTTAGCTTCACATTACCCGATGCGTCGAAAGTTAAGGGCTTTGCCCGGTACATTCCCCGTAGCCGCTGACCCTTCAGGTTTATCACAAAAGAACCGCAGGTGGTGGATTGGAACGCGGTCCGTTCATCGGCGGGAAGCAGGGCCAGAAACTGCTTCCGCAGGGCTAGGTATTTTTCAATCGGTCTCCCGTCTTCAATGAGCGAAAGATAGGATGAATCCCATTTTGCTGCTTTTTGGCCCGATGTCAGTCCGATTAAATCAAAGAGGTTTTTGGTATGGAAGATGTATCGGTATTTTTCAAAATCAAACAGCGAATAGACACATTTATTTAATCTGGCCATTTCTTCCAACAGTGCCATTTGAGCGCGTAATTCCGGCGTATAATGGTCTTCTTGGCCCGAATGCCAGGTGTCCTGCAGTTGATCAGCCAGGTCAATCAGGAATTTAGTGTTATCAAACTGCGTGAAATCCGCCATCGGTGTGTTGTGTTCCAACATCAAAGATATCACTTTTTTGATGAGTGTTACAAAGCCTTTTTATCCCCACTGTTAACAGGTTTGATCCGCTTATTCGTCGGGTATTTACCACATTTTATCCACCTATTTGCCGCCTTTTATTCGCCTTTTTAATAGTGTGTCTGATATATGTTACATCCGGGATCTTCCTGGGCAGTGGTTGTATAATCCGTGGATTTTCCGTACCTTAGCATGAACCAATAACGCCATTTATCATGGCCACTCAGAAAGGTTCTATTATTTTGGAAGGACAAATTGGGAATTTGTCTTTCTATCGAAGCAACGGCAAACCATTAGCCAGGCAACGTTCAGGAGTCAGTAAGGAGCGCATCGCAAAAGACCCACGCTATGTGCGGACCCGGGAAAACAACACGGAATTTGGCCGTGCCAGCAGCGCGGCGAGACTTATCCGTTTGGCAGCAAGGTTATCCTTGGGCGAGCGTCATGAACTGTTTGAAGACACTACGCTGGTAAACCGGCTGACGCCAAGGATGGCCGCAATTGTCCGGGCTGACGACATTCATGGTCGTGGCGAACGCGTGGTCTTGCCCAAAAGCCTCTCTTTGCTTCATGGGTTCAGTTTTAATGCCGTTTCTGCGCTGAAAGATGTCCTATTCAAACCACCACATTACACCTATCGGAGGAAGACGGGCCTGTTGGAGGTTGCCGTTCCGGAATTGTGTCCGATTTCTGCCCTCAAGGTACCCAAAGGAGGCGAGTTTTGCAGTTTTCATGTGGCTGCCATATTGTTCGGTGCTGATTATGAGCGGTTGCCATTTGTTGCGCAGGCGAATGAACTGCTGCCCTTGGGACATCAGGCCCTTCCTCCCCAGCTATTTCGGCTGGAACTGCCTGAAGCATCGCTCGATCCCGTGATTATCTGTTTTGGTATCTCGTTTTTCAGAAGCCAAGGAGGTTACCCCGTTCCGATCGTGGAACAGGGCAGGAATCTCTTTGAGGTAATCGGCGTGGAAGTAGACTGCTCAGATGACATGGATATCCAATAGCAGTGGCCGCAATCGGGGCAGCCGAGACATCGCAATCCTTGCAAGCATTGTCTTTTTGTTCTGTGCGCTTATCGTTCATGCGCAATCCGATCAGGTTGCTTCCAGTGCGGCTTTTGCGGAAAAGATTTACCTGCAATTGGATGCGGATGTACACACGACCGACGACACGATTTGGTTTAAGGGGGTGGTTGTTGAATCGGCTAGTCATCGGCCCAGTGCCGTGAGCGGTGTGCTTCATGTGGAGCTGATCGGACCGGATGAGCAGGTTGTGGACCGTAAGCGGATCAGATTAACCGATGGAATCGGTGCAGGAGGTTTTGGGGTGAAGGAGCAATACACGCAGGGAAATTACCTGGTGCGTGCCTATACCGAATGGAACCGGAACTTTGGTCCGGATTTTATGTTTCAAACCTACGTGGCGGTGTTTCCCACCAACAGGGAGATTGGCCGTAATCCCATGACGGCGTTACACCTGGCTGAACGGGAACCCGGCAGGTACTGGCTGCAAGCCCAGTTAAACCCCACGTTGATCGATCCGGAGCATCAAAAGCAGCTTGCCGTACAGGTAACGGTTGACGGAAAGAAAGACACACTCTCTTTGAAAAGTGCGCGCAACGGATTTTATCCGCTCGAATATCCATTGCCGGAAGGTGCAAAAATCGCCACCGTAAAGATGGAGACACAACATGGGATCCGGTACACCAAAACCCTCGCGCTTCAAGAAAGTCTGCTGGATTTGCAGTTCTTTGCCGAAAGTGGGCAACTGGTACATGGGTTAGCAAGCAAAGTAGGCTTTAAGGCAGTTAATGGTCTGGGGCGAGGCACCGCGGTGTCAGGAGTTGTGATGGACAGCCGCGGCAACACCCTTACATCGTTTGGAAGCAATCACTTGGGAATGGGAAGTTTCACCTTAACTGCCGACAGCAGCGTGTCCTACTATGCGGTGTTGGATTCATCGTCGGGCGGGCAGGGCACCCACCGTTACCCTCTTCCAAACGTAGTGGATAAAGGGCGGGTGCTTTCTGTTACCAAGGCGGCGGAAACTGTTGAGGTGGCTGTTTATTCCAATCACGAAGAAAAAGACAGCCTGTTTGTCCAGGTGAGTTGCCGTGGCATGCTGTATTACCTCATCCGGGCCTCGCTGAAAAATCAACAGATCACCACATCACTGCCGGTTGCGGAACTGCCCGAAGGCATTCTTTTATTCACGCTGATGGATAAGGATATGAAGCCGTTGGCCGAGAGGCTCTTTTTCAACCAGCGGCCGAGTGAGAGGCTGTATCTGGCTGTATCAACAGATAAAGCCGGGTATCGGAAGCGTGATAAAGTGGACCTATCCATACAGGTGGCCGATGAGAAGGGGAAGCCGGTTGGCGCGAAGGTCTCTGTTATGGTGATCAATAAGGACCATGTGGGGAATGAGTGGACAGTGCGGGAGAACCTGCTTTCGCGTTTATTGTTGTCATCGGAACTGCGCGGCAACGTCGAAGAGCCGGGGTATTATTTCAGGCAGGCAGAGGAGGCTCGGTTTGAAGATCTAGATGCATTGATGCTTACGCAGGGGTGGCGAAAGTACAACTATGATAAACTGCCGGGAGATACCCTTCCTTTTCCAAATGAACCCTATCCATATATCAGTGGAAAAGTGGGCGGTGTTCTTTCCAGGAAAGCGCAGGCGGGGATCGGACTTACGCTGATGACATTCGGGGAAAGGCAATCGGTAATTGCTCAAAACACCGATAGTCTCGGACGCTTTTATTTCGGGTTGGCCGATGAATACACCGATTCGCTGGATGTGCTGATTCAAAGCTCCAACAAGGCAGGGAAAAAGCTGAACTATACACTGTCGCTGGATGAAAGGAAGCCTCCGGCTATTACATATGACCAAGAGCGTTCCGTTGAACGGATAGACAGCGTAGTTTCCTATGTGGTCAAAAAACGGCAGGAACGGGCGCAACGCGAATATTCGTATCGGCTTTCGGCGGGCGAGATCCTGTTGGACGAGGTATTGGTGGAACGTAGGGCGCTCAGTCCACAACAGCAAAGGGTTTTTGATCGGTACGGAGAGTCTGATGTCGTGATTTCGGGTGATGCCATCCGGGAGAGGGAAGAAAAATGGTCATATGGATTGTACAGTGTGTTGCTGTTCAATTTCCCCCACGATCTGCGTATCGATCGGGTTGGAGGGAGCGGCGGTTACCTCCGGGCAAGTATCATCGGTGGCGAAACTACGCTGGTCGTTGTGGATGGTATTCCAGTACCCGGCCACAGCTATGAATTTATTCCGAATATCCCACCCAGTGAAGTGAAAAGTGTAGAACTTATCCGCTATGCAAAGAATTTCAGTCGGCTCTATCAAGAGGTGTATCCCGAGGCATCGCCGTTAGAAGTGCCTGCAGTCGGCAGTGTAATTGCCATCTATACACATGCGGGGAACGGCGTATATGCTGCCCGCAAGCCTACAGGCCTCTTACAGACTTCGGTACCCGTATATTCTCCTACTATCGAGTTTTATGCGCCGCGTTATGAATCGCCCGCAGCGAAAGATTCAGCGAGACCCGATTTACGGACATTGATCCATTGGGCACCGGAATTAACTGCAGAAGCCGACGGAACGGTTAAGGCCTCCTATTACCATTCGGATGCGGTTGGCGAAACGATGGTGGTCGTAGAGGCCCTGTCACCGGCCGGGCAAATCGGTTACCAGGAACTGGAATACATGGTGACCGACTGAACCGATTGGATTTTCAGATAAAAAGAAAGGATGCGATAATCACCCAGGCACCCACGGCGATGCCCAACATCCCCAGCTTGCCCTGTTTAGAAGCAATACGTGCCCGTAGGCGTTCGGCTTTTTGCTGTGCGCCGGCGTTGCCCGAAAGCAGGTGTTTATTGAGTAGAGGATAACCCAGCAGGAACCCCAAGCCTGCCTGTACGATGTTTCCGGCCAGTAGGGTACCCCACCACACCGGTGCATTGGTAAGCCAGTCGAGGTGCAGGATGGCTTGTACAAGGCCCCATACGCCCCAAAAACAAACAACGATGCCGATCCATCCCTGATAGGGTTCGATCTTCGCCAGCAATTCTTTCGCGTCCGGCTTTCTGGACAAAATAAGGGAAGGGACAGCGAGGATACTTAAAAAAATGAGTGTGATTCCGTAAATCATGTTTTTATGAATTTGATACGGAACAAAGATGGCGCTTACCAGAAGGGCGGACAACCTGTTTTTCGGTGAAAACCATCCCCCTGTTTCCGGGGGTGATCACTTCTCTTCCAAAAGTCCCAGTTTGATGGCGTATTTGGTGAGGCCCGCCAGGTTGCGGGCATTCAATTTATACAATAGGATTTTCCGGTAGCTTTCAATGGTATGTTTGCTGAGAAATAATTTGTCGGCGATTTCCTGCGTAGTATGCTCTTCGGCGATAAGCCGCAGTACTTCTTTTTCCCGGGTGGTCAATGTTTCGAGCGTATTTTTTTCTTTGTGGAAAATTCCTTCCACGTAGGCTTTTTTTACATTTTCGGAAAAAAATTTCCCGCCTTTCAGGATGGTCCGTATGGCTTGCAGCAATTCTGTCGAATCCGCATTTTTTGAGATAAAACCGTCTACGTCATTTTTGACGAGGTTGTCGATCATCGAGGTATCGGTATGCATGCTCACGACCAGTGTCTTTATGCCCGGCCAGGTAGCTTTCACCTGGTTGTTCAGTGTGATGCCGTCCATGCCGGGCATACTGATATCCGTAATCAGCAGGTGCAACGGCTTCTGTTGGTTGCCCCGTATGTAAGCCAATGCCTTATCCCCAGAGTCGGTGGCCAGTAATACATGCAGGTCTTCTTCCGATTTGAGCAAGGTCAAGAGGCCTTCCAAAAAGAGGATATGGTCATCTGCAATTAGGATGTTATACGACATGCTGTTGAGTTTTTATGGGTAGTGTTATATCAATTACCGTTCCTCTTCCCGGTGTTGTGTTCAATTCTAGGGTTCCTTGACATCGTTGCAGCCGATCGCGCAGGTTACGCAGTCCGATGCCCGGTGTTGTTTCATCTGCCGAAAACCCTTTTCCATTGTCTTCGAAAATAAGTTGCAATTCGTTGTCCAATACCATAATCTGGACCTCCACACGGCTTGCGTCCGCATGTTTTGCGGTATTAGTCATCAATTCCTGGATGATTTTGTAAATTTCAACTTTCAGGTCACTGGGTATGGTGTTCAGTGTATCTTTTTGGAAAGCCTGGAAAGAAACAGTGGTTTTTCCGGATATATCAAAATTTTTGAGGTATTGGGCAATCAGTTCGGTAAAATCGTCTTTGCTGAATTTAGGAGGGATCAAGTGATGTGCCAGGTCGCGTACCTGTTGATAGGTATCATCTACCTGCCTGACAATGTGGAGGGATCCGGATGACGACAGCTGCAATTTAATAGCTGCAAGGTTACCGCCGATGCTATCGTGCAGCTCCCTGGCAATGCGTTCACGCTCGGCCTCCTGCCCATCCATGTTTGCCTTTAGCAGTTCCAGTTCGTTTTCTTTCATCAATGTAGTGATACGCTGCTTATTCAGTCGCTCCATACTTTGGTTAAGGGCACTCTGGGCCTGGAGTTTTTGATAGTATACGTACATAAGCGCAATCAATGGAATCAATACGGCGAGGAAGCCAACCAGCAGAAAAACCTTGGCGCTTTTCTGTTTTTCGACTTCCTGCTGCTGCTTCAGCAGTTCCTTTTCTTTCTGTGCGGTTTGGTACTTCGCTTCCAGTTCATTTACTTCCCGCTGATTCTGCAATGCGGTGATTTCGTCGGAAACCATCCGGTATTGGGTGCTGATTGCATAGGCGTTTTCGTAGTCCCTGATCTGGACGTACAAAGATTGGAGACTGCGAAGGGCTTTTTGCTGGCTTTCGAGATCCTCCAGTTGGATGGCGTTGGTATAAGTCATGCCGAGCATCATCTGTGCCCCTTCGTAATCTTTTTTGTGCAGTAATAAGTCGCCGATCCGCTGTCCAGCCATGACGTATAAATCGATGAATTGATGTTTATGGGCCTTGTCCTTTACGTCATTATACCTATCGAACGCCTCGTCTTCGCGGTTTTCCACCAAGGCAATATCACCCAGATACAGTTGGCTTTCCAAAGTCTCTTTCGGCCGGGATTCCTTCAGGAAGTAGTGGTAGGCGGTGTCCAATTCGTTCTTGGCGGCTCCGGCTTTCTGTTGGGCCAGGTAAATCTTACCAAGCTCTTTCCGGATTTGGTGGACCAGGTAAGGATTGTTGGAGGTACGGACCAATGTTTGGTAGATATCGAGGGCGTTTGCTGTTTGTCCCCTCAGCGAATAGACATTGGCGAGTCCGAATTCCAGGCTATCTATGGCTGTGCGCTCTCTCGTTTTTTCCGCAAGTTGTATGGCGTTCAGGTAATTTCCCAGCGCTTCATAGTATAGCCCCTTTTTTTGGAAGGTTTCTGCTAAAATGTGGTTAATGTGCATGAGCTGATGATCGCGGTCAGGTGGGGGCGGGGTTATTTCAGAAAGCGCTGCTTCCATTGCTTTGGCATAATAGATAACAGAATCGGACGCACCATACGGTTGGTGGAATGTCACTAATTGTTCTGCTGCCCGTAACCTGTCTTGGGGGCGTTTTGCGTTTTGGTAAGTTGCCAGGAGCGTGTCTGGTGTTTTCACCGGATAGCTGCCGTAGGCCGTGTACCGGCCTTGCTGCCCGTTAACGTGGCTGGCTGGAACAAGGTACAGCAGCAGGTTTGCGGCAACCACCAGTAGTTTGCTGAAATGGGATGATACGATGCTGTTCATATCCTGCACCGCAAACTTAGCTAAAAATTTACTACCGATCACCCTTTTGGATTTGGTAGCGCAAATTCCATTTTGGGGTGCCTTCCTGATATGCCACGCATTCTTCGGCCACCTTTTGAGCACCCAGTTTTTCAACGGCTTTTTGGGAACGGAAGTTGGAAGCGCCTACATGGAGGTATACGGTATCCACGGATTGAAATGCATAGTCCAGCATCAATTCTTTTACCGAAGCGTTAAGTCCGTTGCCCCAATAGCGTACTGCGTAGAAGGTATAGCCGATAAAGATGCTCCGGTTTGGTGCGTCGTAATCGTAAAATCGGGTGCTTCCGGCTACCGCTCCGGTATCTTTATCGATGACTTTAAAAGCACCCTGGCTTTGAAGAGCCCCTTCAAAGAATAGGCGGAAAACGTCTTCTTTCCATCGGTCTGGCTGCGGGTGCTGTTCCCAGATTTTCGGATCGGATGCTACGGCGTACAGCGTGCCGAAATCCGATTCCTGCAGTGGCAGCAGGAGGGTGCGGTCGTTTTCCAGTTGGATGGGGATCGTGAACGGTTTCATGAGTTTTAAATGGGATAATTGAATGAATCGTTATTTCAATGTGTTTTGGATATACTTAGCGAGATCCTGTTCTATACCGACCGGACTTTCTTCCAGTTGCCGGATAATGCGTGTGCGTTCAGTGATGGTTTTATTTTGGCTGAGTTTCCGTTGGCACTGAAGTTCAGTCACTTCGAGGGTAAATGCTGTTAAACCACTCAGCATACCCATCCGGAAGCGATGGGATAGGGAGGTCCATTGTTGCAGGTAATTTGGTTCATAAAAGCGGATCATCTTTTCCAGCAGTATCAGTTTGGCATCGGCATCTTGTTCAATCCGGCATTTGCCGTATGCATGGACAGCGATATAATCCCAGGTGGGTACACTTTCCTGCTTGTCGTAATGGCGTGGCGAAATGTAGGCGTGCGGTTCGCTGAAAATGACAAGGGAGGAACCCGTTTCGACGTATTGCGTCTGACTATTGCCAGCAGCAAAATGCGAACTCAGTATAACTTTTCCATCTTTCTCTTCCACCACAAAAGGCAAGTGCGTTGCCAAAGGAAGGCCATGGGCTACCGTAACCAGTGTGGCGAATGGATAGCGTTGCATGAATGCGATTTTTTCGGCCGGATTGTCAAACTGGAAACTCTTGGGTACATACATGGCATTCAATTTTTTCGTTCCTTGCAAAATTACCGACTGATTGGACTATCTTTATCGTCCAATATGGATAAAGTGGATAGTCCAATTTTGCATTCCCTGTTTGCGGGGATTACGTTGAGGCCGCAGTGTGGGAAGGCGGTGTACCTGCAATTGGCAGAGGCCATGGTTACTCTCATTCAACAGGGCCGCATACCGGCCGGTGGGCGACTGCCCGGTTCCAGGGAATTGGCAGGTATTCTCCGGTTGAATCGGCTGACGGTTACCAAGGCGTTTCAGGAATTGGAGATGCAGGGGTGGCTGGAAAGCCACATCGGCAGGGGTACGTTTGTCGCTGTCAGCCTTCCCCAACCCAAACCATGGGCATTGGGTGAAGGAACCGCAGAACGGGATAGCCTACGCCGGGCGGGTTTTGAACTACGGGGTGCGGAGTACCTGCAGCACGGAGTCGATCCGGTGACCACGAGACTGCATTTGGACGATGGCTTTCCGGATCCATCGCTGGCACCTCTGAAAGAGCTTTATCGGGCTTATCGGGCACAACTGGATCGGGGCGATTTATATGGAAGATTCGGTAGTTACGGTCTCGCCAATGGATCTGGACGTTTCCTTGATTCGCTGACCCGATACCTCAATTTGACACGCGGACTAAATATCACGGAGCGGAATGTGCTTTCCGTACGTGGTACGGTCATGGGGCTCAACCTGGTGTGCAACGGGCTTATCCAGCCGGGAGACATGGTCGTAGCAGGTATACCCGGTTGGCGGCGGGCAGAGGCGAACTTCCAGCATGCGGGTGCACAGCTTTTAGGGATTCCGGTAGACGGCGGGGGAATACAGGTGGATGCGCTGGAACAGCTTTGCCAAGCTACGAAGGTGCGCTTGGTGTATGTGACACCACACCACCACTACCCAACTACGGTATCCCTGCCCATGGATCGGCGGTTGCGCCTGCTGGATTTGGCGCATCGATATGGATTCGTCATTTTCGAAGATGATTACGATTTCGATTACCATTACAAACATCGGCCCATACTCCCGTTGGCTAGTGCCGATGAAGCGGGGATGGTAATCTATTGCGGTTCGTTCAGCAAGACTTTTTCCCCTGCCTTCCGCCTGGGATATTTGGTCGCTTCGGAAAACGTGATTGCGCACCTGGCGAAGGTGAGGACCCTATTGGATCGGCAAGGGGACCATATCCTCGAACGGGCAATGGCCGAACTGCTGGACGATGGAACCATCCAGCGCAGTCAACGTAAAGCGCTATCGGTATATCGCGAACGCAGGGATTATTTCTGTGATTTGCTGACTACTGAGTTGGCCGGACAGGTGGAGTTCGATGTCCCGGAAGGTGGTCTGACAGTGTGGACGCGGTTCGACAGGCATATCGATCTTATCCAGCTTGCGGCCGAGGTCCGTAAAAAAGGATTGTATATTTCGGATGGAATGCCACATCGGTATCCGACTTATGATGCACATGCCATCCGGCTAGGGTTTGCCTCATCCACCAAAGACGCATTGGAAGAAAGTGTCGGGATATTGAAGCGTGCGATGGGTCTGGCGGGATAGGCACGATTTTGGAGGTTTCCGCAAGTCAAAAAGCTACATGAAAGATCACATCAAGCACGTCATTGTCATCGGAGGAGGATTTGCGGGGATCAACTTTGTTAAACATCTTGGAAAAGATAAGCGGTTTTTGATCACGTTGGTCGACCGGAACAATTACCATTTTTTTCCTCCGCTGATTTACCAGGTCGCTGCCGCATTCATCGAACCATCGAATATTTCTTATCCGTTCCGGCGGTTGTTTCAGGAGAAATCACACATCCGTTTCCATATGGGTGAGTTAAAACGTATTGACCCAAAGGAAAAAAAAGTAGAAACGACAACAGGTACCCTTTCGTACGACTACTTGGTGCTGGCTATGGGTACCGGAACCAATTATTTCGGTTTTGAAAACATCGCCGAGCATGCCATGCCGATGAAAACGCTTGACGACGCAATGAACCTGCGGAATCACATATTGCTTCGTATGGAATGTGCTGTACGAACCAGGGATTCGTCTGAACGCGATAAAGCGTTGAATATCGTGATTGCCGGAGGAGGTCCCACCGGCGTAGAGTTGGCGGGAATTCTCGCCGAGATGGGAAGGGAGATTGTGGCTAAAGAATATCCGGAATTAACCGATCTCAAGTCCCATTTGTATATTGTCAATTCTGCGCCTGTGCTATTGCCTCCGATGAGTGAGAAAGCACAGCACGAGGCGTACACCGTGTTGGACAAACTCGGAGCCAAGATTATCCTGAACGCCAAGGTGGTCGACTACGTTTCGGGCAACGTACAGCTAAGCACGGGCGAAACGATTGCTACGGATACACTGATCTGGACTTCCGGTGTGGTGGCAGTCCACGTGGAAGGGCTTCCCGGGGACGCTGTTGCCCGTGGTGGGCGCATTCATGTGGACGCCTTCAACCGGGTCCTGCATACCGAATCCATCTTTGCATTAGGTGATCAATGCCTGCTGACAGCTGATAAAAATTACCCCGAAGGCCATCCCCAGGTGGCGCAGGTGGCCATTCAGCAGGGAAGGTTATTGGGCAAGAACTTATCGCGTTTGGTTGATGGGAAGCCGATGAAGCCATTTGCTTATCGCAATAAAGGCACAATGGCCATCATTTCCAAATACCGGGCGGTTGCCGATTTGCCCAAGGGTTTTCTACGTGGATCGATTGCTTGGGTAAGCTGGTTGTTTGTACACATCATCCCGTTGATCAGCTTCCGTAATAAATTGGTTCTTGCCACGAATTGGGCATGGTCGTTTGTCACCAATGATCCGACCTTGCGGTTGATTCTCCGCCCGAATAAGGAAGAAGAAGTATCGTCAGTGAAGGACTGCGAGCAAGAAGGATAGCCATCCCGCTACCAGCAGCAAACCGCCCAAAGGTGTTACCGGTCCCAAAAAACGCCACTTAGTACCAAAGGCGCCACTGAGGCACAAACCGTAGATGCTGAACGAAAACAACACCGTACCACTGATAAATAGCCAGGTGTAGGCCCCTGGTTCGATTAACCCGGCGGTCTGCGCAAAACCAGCGATCAGCAATACCAATGCATGGTAAAACTGATACCGTACGCCCGTTTCAAAACTGTCCTGTTGGTCTTCCGTAAATTTCTTCTTTAGGGCATGGGCGCCGAAAGCGCCTAGTATAACAGCTGTGAGTCCGAAAATGACTCCAAATAGTTGAGCGAGCATGCTAGTGATCGTTTCATGAAAAGATACCCTTCAAAGATATGCTTTTCAGTTGAGCGTTGAAAATGGGTGTCTTTTGTGTGTTTTTTGTCGTTTTGATAATTGCTCGGAAGCGTAGGCATACACATATTCATAGATGTGTGTCAATTCTTTCTTGCCAAACATGCTGAATTGCAGCATATCGGGGGGCTCAATAAAAAGGTCACATTTTTTTGCGTTGTCCGTCACGGATTGGCCGATAGCCAGGTGAATGATGCGGTCGAGCGTTTTCATGGGGGTCAATTGATCCGGTGTGAGGTTATCCGGGGAGTTAACATGGACACCGATCAGGAAATTACATTGCCCGAGTAGGGGCTGGACAGGGAGATTATCCAATACGCCTCCGTCGTAATAGGCAGTGCTCCCGTGTTTTACCGCGGGGAATAGTAACGGTATGCTGGCCGATGCCAGCAGTGCTTCGTCCAACGGTCCGGTATGGAGATATTCGGTTTTTCCGGAGCGGATGTTGGTCGTAGCCACATACAATGGTTTTTTAAGCGATTCGAACGAGTTGTCAGGCATATGTGTCCGGAAAAGGCGCGTGAGGAAATGGGTGTTCACAAATCCCGAAGTTCGCAGGCGGAGGCTTGTAGTCGGAAACAGATCGTTTTCCTGTACAATGTGCAGCATATCGTCCACGGTATAGCCGGCTGCATAGAAGGCACCGATAATAGCCCCTGCGCTGCAACCCGAGATGAGGGTTGGATGGAAACCATGCTCTTCCAGCGCCTTAATCGCTCCCAAATGGCCAATACCCCGCAAACCACCTCCTGAAAGAACCAAGCCTACTTTGCGGGGCTTCGTCCACCGTTTTATCCAGTTGAAAGCCATGGTGTAAGGTTACGAATTTTTTAGCTAAGTTTGCTTTTATGACTAAAATACGCAATGCCTGGATGGCAATATGGTTGATGGGTTTGGTATTTTCCTGCCAACCGCCGCAAAAAAAGGAAGGTATTCCAGTCGTGGGTTTCGTGGAAGCATTTGAAGACGCCACCATTGCCCAGGCATATCAAGGTTTTATGGATGCGTTGCGTGACAGCGGGTATAGCGAACAGGATGGAACAATTGAGGTTCTCCATCGCAATGCACAGGGTGATGCAGCAACGCTGAACCAGATCATCAGCTATTTTAACAGTCAGCAAGTCAATCTTATCGGCACCAGTACCACCTTGGCAACCGTTGCTACTGTACAACGCAGTAAAGGCATCCCGATTTTTCAGACGGTAACAGCCATGCCCGATATCTTGGGATTGTTGGACGCTAATGGAAAGCCACCGGTAAATCTATTCGGCACGGGAGAAAACCTGAACTACATCGACACCTCTTTTGCTCTGATTACGGAAATGGTAAAACCCCGGGGTGATCAGTTGACGGTGGGAATGATATACAACCAGTCCGAGCCTCAGTCGGTAGAAGCGTATGAGCATATCGCTGCGCTTGCAGACAGCATGAATACCCTCCTTGTCGCACTGCCCCTCAATTCATCTGCGGAAGCACAATTGGTGGTCCGCTCGTTATTAACCAAGCACATCGATGCCTTCTTTGCAAACCCCGACAACACGGTGTTTGCTGCATTCGAGACCATCCTCAAAAACTGTAACGATAAAGAGGTACCGGTATTCACGAGTGAATCGGGTTTGGTAGCCCGCGGTGCCGTGGCTGCCTTTGGTGCCGATATTTATCAATGGGGGCATCAAAGCGGAGCCCAGGCAGCACATTATCTCAAAAGCGGTTCAACCGATGGTTTGCAAGTGGAGATGCTTAACGTCCGGAAACGGGTGTATAATCCCGATGCGGCTGAGCGGTTCGGATTTAGCTTTCCGGAAACCTATGAACGCGTAGCGTCCAATGAATGAGGTTTATTTCCAACTAACTGCCAATTGACGCCTTTACTTGAGGGGCGATTTTGGTGCCGTAAATTTCAATGGATTTCAGCATCATGGCGTGGGAGGGAGCTCCAACATCCATGTGCGCCGCAAAACGGGTAAGGCCGAACAGTTCGCGCATGTAGAGGATTTTATCAACCATCGCATTGGGTTCGCCGATGAACAACGCCCCGTGCTTGGACTTGCCGAAATCGAACTGCGTACGCTGATAGGGAGGCCAGCCACGCGATTTGCCGACCCGATCCATCTGTGCGGCATACAGGGGATAGTAGGCCTTGCTCAGTTCTGCATCGTTGTCGCCAAATAGAGCATGGGAATGGATGCCGACCTGAAACCGGGCGGGGTCATGGCCGTTTTCGAGGTAGGTTTTTTTATAGAGGTCAAAAAGCGGCTGGAATTGTGCGGGAGAACCGCCGATGATGGCAATCATCAAGGGCAGTCCGAGTTTTCCAGCGCGAACCACGGATGCTGCGGTTCCGCCCACGGCAATCCAAATGGAAAGATTGTTGCCCACCGCACGCGGCAAGATTTGCTGGTCATTCAGCGGTGCCCTGAATTTGCCCTGCCAGGTGAGCCGTTCGTTTTTATTGATAGCTAAAAGTAAATCCAGCTTTTCGGAAAATAATGCATCATAGTCGTGCAGGTTGTACCCAAAAAGCGGAAACGATTCGATGAAGCTCCCCCTGCCGGCCATCAGTTCCGCGCGGCCGCCGGACAATTGATCGATCATTGCGAAATTCTGATAAAGTTTCACAGGATCGGATGAGCTTAACACGGAGACGGCACTTCCCAGCTTAATTTTTTTTGTTACGGTAGCGGCAGCTGCCAAAACAATCTCGGGAGTGGGTACGGCATAGTCCGGCCGATGATGTTCGCCGATGCCAAAATAATCCAGCCCTACCTCGTCCATCAGTTTGATTTCCTCCATGATTTCGCGTAACCGCTGTCCAGCAGGCTGAAATTTTCCCGTTACTTTATCTACCTGCAGATCTCCGAACATGCTAATGCCCAATTCCATTTTCTTCTCTTTATTGTTTAAACACAAATGTACGAATGATACTTGAATGTTCACATTGAAATAGGTTAAGAAAGCGCAAGGTGAGGGACAATTTTTTATTTTTACCTTTGAGACGTTTGGAAAGCCAAACGGTGGCCCTTACGTATTAATCAATTACTTAATTATGATTAGAGTTGTTTTTTTATTCCTGTTGTTATGTTGCCACTTGGCTTGTAGTACCTCCGATCCCAACACATACGAGGCAGACTTGATCATCTACGGAGGCACGTCTGCAGCGGTCACCGCCGCCGTACAAGCCAAGAAGTCGGGAAAATCCGTCATTGTTGTCTCTCCGGATATTCACTTGGGAGGGCTGTCATCGGGTGGTTTGGGGTTTACCGATACAGGCGATAAGTCGGTCATCGGTGGACTGAGCCGTGATTTCTATCACCGTGTTTACCTCCACTACGAAGACAGTTCCGCGTGGCGCTGGCAGAAACATTCGGAATACGGTAATAAGGGGCAGGGAACACCGGCCATGGATGGGGATGCCCGGACCATGTGGATTTTCGAACCCCATGTCGCTGAAAAAGTATTCGGAGATTATGTGAAGGAATTTGAACTGGATGTTCGGAAGAACGAATGGCTTGACCGTGAAAAAGGTGTTGCCAAAGAAGGAGACCGGATTGTGGCAATAACTACGCTCAGCGGTAAGACGTACCGGGGTAAGGTATTCATTGACGCGACGTATGAGGGCGATCTGATGGCCGCAGCCGGGGTAAGCTATCACGTGGGGCGCGAGGCCAACAGCGTCTATGAAGAGCAGTGGAACGGTGTGCAAACGGGTGTATTGCACCATGGGCATTGGTTCAAAAGCGATATCAGCCCCTATAAGGTAGCAGGCGATAGCATGAGTGGTTTGCTATATGGCGTGTCTGCAGAAGATCCCGGAGTGTATGGAATGGGCGATCACCGCTTGCAGGCCTATTGCTTCCGCATGTGTCTGAGTAATCACCCCGAAAACCGGGTGGCATTTCCCAAACCCGACAATTACAACCCGGAAAACTATGAACTACTGGCCCGTGTATTTGCCTCGGGTTGGCGGGAGACCTTCGAGAAATTCGATCCGATTCCAAACCGGAAAACAGACACCAACAACCATGGGCCTTTCAGTACGGATTTCATCGGGATGAACTACGATTATCCGGAGGCAAGCTATGAACGGCGCCGGGAAATGATCCGGGAACATGAAGACTACCAAAAGGGATTGATGTACTTCCTGGCCAACGATCCGAGTGTGCCGGAAGATGTAAGGAACGAGATGGCCCAGTGGGGCCTGGCGGCCGACGAGTTCACAGACAATGGGAACTGGCCGCATCAGCTATACATCCGGGAAGCCCGGCGGATGATTGGGCAATACGTGATGACAGAGCATGATACGTTCAGCGATCGGGAAATCGCGGACCCCGTAGGAATGGGATCCTATACACTGGATTCACACAATGTGCAGCGCTACGTGAAGCCGGATGGTTTCGTACAGAACGAAGGAGACATCGGCGTACATCCGAAGAAAGGTCCCTATCAGATTTCCTATGGGTCGTTGATTCCAAAAAAGGGAGAATGCGCGAACCTGTTGGTGCCGGTATGCGTATCAAGTTCACACATCGCTTTTGGTAGCATCCGGATGGAGCCGGTGTTTATGATACTGGGTCAAAGCGCGGCTTTGGCGGCTGTACTCGCCATTGACCGGCATGTATCGGTACAGGATGTGCCGTACGCCGCATTGGAGGAGCAATTGCTCGCAGAAAAGCAAGTGCTTGCCAACCCGACTTTATAATGTTAATTGTATCTAATTTGCTATTTATCTTGATTTTTCCCCAAATTCATGCAGATTTGTAACGTGAAAACAATTCATATAAACAGATACAAAACATCCGATCATCTAAAACCCGTGTTTAACCGTTTCATTTTTTTCTGTAGCTTTTTCCTCATCGTGACCACCTTGGTGAGGTGCGGCAATACTGAAAAAGACGGAGTTCTCAGTCCCCAGGAATCCATAAAGGCGATGGAAGTGGAAGAGGGCTTTCAGGTAGCATTGGTCGCATCAGAACCCTTGGTAATCGCCCCGGTGGCAATGACTTTTGATAATGCAGGCCGCATATGGCTGGCGGAGATGGAGGGCTACATGCCCGACACGTTGGGAACAGGTGAAGATGCGCCGGTTGGCCGGATTGTCATCTTAACGGATCAGGATGGGGATGGGCAGATGGATGACCGGAAGATTTTTTTGGACTCCCTCGTGATGCCCCGTGCGCTTTGTCTTGTAGGGGGCGGGCTGCTGGTCGCTGAACCACCGAACTTGTGGTTTTATGAAATGAAAGGCGATACACCCACCAACCGGATACTGGTGGATAGCGCCTATGCGGAAGGTGGCAATGTGGAACATCAGCCGAACGGCCTTTTGCGGGGGCTGGACAACTGGATTTACAGTGCTAAATACGATTGGCGGTATAGAAGGCGTCCCGATGGCAAATGGCTCAAGGAGAAAACCCATTTTCGTGGACAGTGGGGAATCAGTCACGACGATTGGGGCAGACTGTATTACAACGACAACTCCAGTAACCTTTCAGGCGATTATTTCCCGCCGGGTCTCGGTGCCGGTAACCCAAACCAGCGTAGGGTGGCCGGATACGGTGAAACCATTGTAGCCGATAAACGTGTCTATCCCATACATCCCACACCGGGAGTCAACCGTGGTTACATGGAGGGGATATTGGACAGCACGGGGCGATTGGTAAATTTCACGGCGGCATGCGGGCCTCTCCTATACCGGGGCGGACTAATCGACGGTATGAATGCTTTCGTTGCGGAGCCTTCGGCTAACCTGATCAAGCGCAACGTGTTGGATACAGAAGGCTTTCGCGTAACCGGGAAGCAAGCGTACCAGGGCAAAGAATTTCTGGCAAGTGATGACGAACGGTTTAGACCGGTGAACTTGTATGACGGGCCCGATGGCTCCCTGTATATGCTGGATATGTACCGGGGTATCATCCAGCACAATACCTACTTAACCCCTTATCTGAAAAATGAAATTGCCAAACGTAATTTGACGTTGCCGTTAAGTATGGGCCGGATTTACCGGATATTTCCAACCGATGTCAAACGTACGGCGGTTGCCATCCCCCGGAATACAGATTCACTGATTTTGCTATTGGGGCATCCCAATGGATGGGTACGTGATCAGGCACAGCGTACGCTGATCGACCAACGTGCCAATGACGGGGCTGATAAGCTGCGTGATTTGCTGCGAAAAGACAGCGAACCGTTACGTATGATCCATGCATTGTGGACATTGGAAGGATTGGGGCAGCTGACGTCGGACGATATTCTTATTGCGATGAACCACCCCCGGTGGGAGGTACGTGCCCAAGCATTGGCGGCGTTATCCTCGTTGAAAAACACATTGTCGGCGGATCAATTGGTGGACTTTCTAAAAATTACTGTTTCTCAGGGCGATACGTTACTCGCTCCGTATGCGATGCTGACCATGGCAGCATTGAGTGCTGAGGGGATTTCCGAAGTAACGCCTTTGTACGAACAATGGGCGAAGACCTATGCAAACGACCGGTATGTAACGGATGCTTTTATAAGTGGTATCGGCGGGCATGAGAAAAGTTTTTTGCATGAGTTGGAACGCGGAAAATCCGATACATCCACGGCGCTGTATCGCCATCTTGCTTCGGTGGTAGATGCGATTGACGAAAAAAGTAAGGGCGAAGACCAGGCGCTGTTAGCCAAGCGATATCCAAAGGGAGCCATACTCTTTCAAACGGCATGCCAGCCCTGTCACGGAGAAGACGGAAGGGGGGTATCACCCATTGCGCCGCCCTTGGCGGGTTCGGAATGGGTCAAAGGAAAAAAAGAACGGCTGATGGCGTTGGTATTATACGGACTGACCGGTCCCGTTGAAGTTGCTGGTCATACCTATGAAACTCCCGAGGTGAGTGGTGAAATGCCTGGAATCGTGCACAACCCCGCAATTGAAGATGCGGAATTGGCTGAACTGTTAAGTTATATCCGCAACGCATGGGGCAACAATGTGGGCGATCAGATCCTGCCGGAAGATTTAGGAGCGATCCGATCCCGGTTTGGTGACCGTGCAGAGCCGTTTGTACAGAGCGAATTGCACGAATTATTTGGTAAAGATTAATTACTTTTACCCGTATGTCTACATTAACCAAAATTACGGAGAACAGGGTCATTGCAATTGTGAGAGGGCTACCACCCGCCCATGTATTGGACGTAGCCCATGCATTGTATGCCGGGGGAATCCGTGTGCTGGAAATTACGATGAATTCCGACGATCCTCTGACAGCCATTCGTAAAGTGGCCGAAACCTTTGGCGACCGAATGGTAGTGGGAGCAGGAACTGTACTCGATGCGAAGATGGCAGAAGCTGCAATAGCTGCGGGAGCAACATTTGTACTTTCACCGATTGTTGACCGCGATGTGATTAGGACCACGAAAGACCTTGGGATGGTAAGCATCCCGGGTGCCTATACGCCTACGGAGATATATACGGCTTTCAAATGGGGAGCAGATCTCATCAAGGTATTTCCTGCCACGTCGCCCGGCTATATCCGGGAGCTCGCGGGACCCCTGCCGCAAATACCTTTGCTGCCTACCGGTGGTATCACACCTCAGAATATTAACGATTATAAAAAAGCGGGTGCCGTGGGATTTGGTGTCGGCAGCGCCTTAGTCAACACGAAACAACCCGTTACAGCCCAATCCCTGGAAATAATTACCGATAAGGCACGCCAGTTTGTTGCTGCACTTGCAGATGAATAATAACAGGTCATCAATACGAGTTTAAAATGAAGATTACGTCCTATGAATTATTTTTGGTGCCCCCGCGGTGGCTGTTCCTGAAAATTGAAACAGACGATGGCCTCGTGGGCTGGGGCGAGCCGGTAATTGAGGGAAAGGCAGCTACAGTGAAGGCTGCTGTCGATGAATTGATGACTTACCTCATCGGGAAAGATCCGTTACCTATTGAAGATCATTGGAACGTATTATACCGGGCCGGCTTTTACCGGGGTGGCCCCATTTTGATGAGCGCAATCGCCGGTATCGATCAGGCATTGTGGGATATCAAAGGCAAATATTACGGAGCCCCGATCCATCAGTTGCTGGGAGGAAAGGCAAGGGATAAGATGAAAGTATATTCGTGGATCGGAGGCGACAGACCGGCCGATGTGGGTATGGCAGCAAAAAAAATGGCTGACAGCGGCTTTTTGGCGGTTAAAATGAATGCGACCGAGGAGTTGCAATACGTGGATAGCTATGCCAAGATCGACGAGGCGGTGAGCCGTATTGCGGCCATACGTGATGCCGTTGGGCGAGATTTCGGGGTAGGGATCGATTTCCATGGGCGGGTGCATAAGCCCATGGCAAAAATACTGGCAAAAGAGCTGGAACCTTACCGGCCCATGTTTATTGAAGAGCCTGTCTTGCCCGAGAACAATGAAGATCTGAGAGAAATTGCCAATCATGTATCCATTCCCATTGCGACCGGTGAGCGGATGTTTTCGAAATGGCAATTTAAAACGTTATTGGCCGAAGGTTATGCGGATATCATCCAGCCTGACCTTTCGCATGCAGGTGGAATTACGGAATGCAAGAAAATCATTTCCATGGCAGAAGCCTTTGATGTGGCGGCTGCTCCGCATTGTCCGCTAGGCCCCATTGCCTTGGCGGCCTGCCTGCAGGTAGATGCCACGTGTCACAACGCGTTTATCCAAGAGCAGAGTTTAGGCATCCATTACAACCGGGGGAGTGACCTCCTGGATTATTTAGAAGACAAATCGGTATTCCAGTATAAGGAGGGGTATGTGAATATCCCGGAAGGTCCGGGATTGGGGGTCGTCATTGACGAAGCACACGTCCGGAAAATGGCGGCCGTAGGCCATCAGTGGCAGAATCCCGTTTGGCGCCATCGGGATGGCAGTGTGGCGGAATGGTAAGCGATGGAAGCGATGTTCTTAAGTTGTGATTGGGGAACCAGCACCTTCCGGCTTCGGCTGGTCCGGGCAGCGGATCTCCGTATCCTCGCTGAGATAATGCAGGGGCAAGGCATCGCTGAGACTTACAGCCGTTGGAAAAAACAAGAAAATACACCGGGGAGACAGGCATTTTACGCATCCATATTGCGAGACTGCATCCTGGAATTAGGCCGTCAATCCGGTCAGCTGTTAACGGGAATCCCCGTAATCCTTTCGGGAATGGCTTCATCGTCCATCGGGATGAAGGAACTTCCCTATCAAAAGCTGCCGATTTCCCTGGATGGTGCCGATTTATGGGTTGAAAGGTTCGAATCCGATGAAGAGATGAATCCGCTTGTTATCATTTCCGGGGTACAAACGGATACTGATGTCATGCGCGGAGAAGAAACCAAAATGGTCGGCTGCTCGTCGATGCTCGCAGATGAGGATGGAGAACAACTGATTATACTGCCCGGTACCCATTCCAAACATGTGACCGTGAAGCAACGAAAGGTAATCGCTTTTCAAACCCATATGACCGGCGAATTTTTTAAGCTGCTTTCAACGCATAGCATACTCGCCGCGTCTATCGAAGAAGGGACAGATCTCAATGAACCAGCCAATCAAGTGTGTTTTCGTGAAGGAGTAGAAGCAGGCAGCGCATCGGGGCTGTTGCATGCCGCATTTAGGGTAAGAACCAATCAACTGCTCAAGAATATTAAAAAAACGGAGAATTTCCATTATTTGAGCGGACTGTTGATGGGTGCTGAACTGAAATGCATACCGGCAGGTATGCCGGTTTATTTGGTTACGGGATCCGTGCACGACATTCTATATAGAACGGCGCTAGATGAGCTTGGTGTATCCGTAAGGGGAACTATGGATGCGGATTTAGCGCTGATTGCAGGACAGTACATGACACTTTGCAGGGACTATTAATTGGATTTTTTTACTATTGTAAGAATTTCCAGTTATACCGAAGTTATATTGAATGTCTCGCGCGCATACCAAGCTTATCCCGATGAATAAGAAACTACCTTTCAGCCTGCTATTGGGCGTATTTTTGCTTTTCTACTCTTGCAGGCAGCAGGACATCGTTGCCCCGCTGCGTCCGGAACCCAACAGTCATATTGTCGTTGTAGGCAATTCATTCGGCGTAGGGCTTCAAGAGCACAACTATTTTGAGACGTTATTGCATATGAGTTTTCCGGAACAACACCTCCGGATGCGGAATTTGGCGTGGAGTGCCGACGAGGTGAATCTCCGCCCCAGGCCTCTGAATTTCGGAACGTTGGATGAGCATCTGCAACAGCAGGAAGCCGATATTATTTTCGTATGTTTCGGGCTCAACGAAGCGTTCAAGGGGCTGGACAGCCTGGAGGGTTTCAAGCGCGACCTTCAGAACTTCCTTACCCATTTGCAGCAACAACAATACAACGGCGAAAAAGCGCCGCAAATCATTCTCGTGTCACCGATCGCCCATGAGAAACTGGGAGGTTTATTGCCGGATCCAACCGCGCACAACAAAAGCCTGAAAGCATATACACGGGGCATGCGGGAAGTGGCCCATGAATTGGGGATTTCATTTATCGATCTGTATGAGCCCACCAGGAAGCTGATGAACCGTGCCGATGAACCGTTAACAACCAACGGAATCCATCTCAATGACCGTGGATACCGCGAAGTAAGTGAAATGATGGCATCCGCCTTGGACTTTCCTGTAGCCAGTTGGGAGCGTACGCCTCACTCGGAGCAATTAAAGGAAGTGGTGAAAAAGAAAAACCAGCATTTTTTTTATCGGTATAAAGCACAAAATGGCGAATATATCTATGGCAGACGGAAAGACTGGGCAGGCGGAGAAGCACTTCCTGCCGAATTGCAGGAAATTGACCGTATTGTGGTGCGGTTAGACAGCCTTGTCTGGGCGGGTAGTAATCCGCAGGGAACGGTCGATTTAGAAAAAGCAATCGCTATCACCAGCTTCAGGCAACGATCTGAAGAACATAAACACGTCCCGACCGACCCGAAAGACCTTGAAAAGGCTCAATCGCAATTTATACTGCAGGATGGTTATGAAATCAATCTGTTTGCCTCCGAATTGGATTTTCCGATCGCCAACCCGGTATCGTTGACATTCGACCCGCAGGGAAGACTGTGGGTGGCTACGATGCCCGCCTATCCGCACTACTTCCCCGGTAATCCGCCGGATGATCGCATCGTGGTGTTGGAAGATACCGACCACGACGGAAAGGCGGATAAACATACGGTATTTGCCGACAGCCTGTATCTTCCGTTGGGATTTGAGCTGGGCGATGGGGGGGTATATGTAACCCAGGCACCGGATATGGTTTTTTTGCGGGATACCGATGGTGATGGCCGGGCAGACGACCGGAAGACGCTTCTCAGTGGATTCGGAACGGAGGATTCGCATCATACACTCAATACGTACACGTGGGGTCCCGATGGAGCGCTGTATATGCATATGGGTACTTTTTTGCATTCCCAGATTGAAACGCCTTATGGGCCGAGGCGGGGAGCCTATGGCAATACTTGGCGGTTTGAGCCGCGGACGATGAAGCTGGATGAATACATTTCGTATCCCTATGCCAACCCTTGGGGAAGTGTATTCACGCGGGATGGTACGCATCTGATTGCGGACGTATCTACGGGTATGAACTATTTCGCCCCGCCACTTACGGTAGCCATCGACTACCCAAAAAAACACATGGGCATGAAGGATTTCCTGACTTCTTCGGCCAAACCTAAAACCTGCGGGATGGCTGTCGTATCCAGCCGGGCTTTCCCCGAAAATGCGCAGGGAAATGTACTTTTTAACACATTTATCGGATTCCAGGGAATTCGCCAGCATACGGTAACAGAGGAGGGAAGTGGCATCGTAGGGCATGAAATTGAACCACTTCTGCAGTCTACTGATCCGAATTTCCGTCCGGTGGGCCTTAAATTCGGTCCCGATGGTGCGCTTTATGTACTCGATTGGTACGATCCGATTATTCAGCACGGCGAGCAGAATTTCAGGGATTCGCTACGGGACCATTCCCGCGGGCGGATCTGGCGGATAACGTATAAGGGCAAAGATGTGCTGCCTGTGACTGACCTTAGCCGATTAACTGTCAGCGAATTACTCGAACAACTGAAGGTCTATGAAGACGGAGTGCGTTACCGTACCCGCATGCAGCTCCGGGAATTTACGGCTGATGAGGTCTTACCCGCTGTTGAAAAGTGGCTGGCCGGATTGGATGAGAATGACCCGGAAATCGACCAGCACCGCTTGGAGGGGCTTTGGGTGTACCAACAGTTTAACCATCCCAATAAGGAACTATTGGATAACCTGTTGAAAAGCGAGACGCCATCAGTCCGGGCTGCGGCTGTCCGTGTACTGCTTTATTGGGCGGATGCCCTAACAGATGCCCAGGAGCGGCTCATTGTCCGGTCAAAGGATCCTTCACCACGGGTAAGGCTGGAAGCGGTGGCGGCGCTGAGCCACTTTGCATCCGAAGAGACCGTACAAGCCCTGCTGGCGGTCACCGATCAGCCTGTGGATGATTACATTAGATATGCGTTGATCGAATCTTTCAAGCACCTCAAGCCGGTTTGGATGGAGATGTTTAAAAAGAATAAAGATTTTCTGGCCAACGAACCCAAAAAGGCCGACGCATTGCTCCGGCCCCTGGCCTCAGCAGCCGAATTACAGGTGCCTGGTTTCATTATGGACGATCCTGACTATGCGCAATATGGAGTGGCTCCGTTATCCGCTGCGGATTTCGAAGCGTTGTCGGGTGTCGCTGCAGTCGAGCAGTTCCGTGAACGGCACCGGGAGCTGTTGAATCCGCAAACCGAGAAACGGGAAACTGCCCCCGATCTGCAGCCAAAGGACCTAGGAGAGATTGTCGTTCACCTATCGGCATTGCCCGGGAAAATGGCCTTTGATAAAGAAATTCTCACGGTAGTAGCGGGAAAATCAGTTTCGTTGATTTTCGAAAACCGCGACCAGATGGCACATAATATTGTCGTTGTAAAGCCCGGAAGCGAGGAGAAGGTCGGAACGGCCGCCGATGGTATGGCGGGTCTTCCGGATGGCTACGAAAAGCATTTCATCCCTCAGATGCCGGAAGTATTATTTTCAACTCCGCTAGTCAACGCCGACGAAACATTTCAATTGAATTTTACCGCTCCGGCTAAGCTAGGAGATTATCCGTTTATCTGTACATTTCCGGGGCATTGGCGGGTGATGAAGGGAGTGATTAGGGTAACGGAGTAAATTTAAAACCGGAAATTAGGGGTATAGCTGATTGATGAGCAATGGAAATAACGCGCCTATTCAAACAAAAAGCAAGGATAAATTGTCGATTTAGAGTTGGTTAGTTTCAGATTATTTCGCTAAATTTGATTTAGCGTACCCGTGTAAATTTAATTATGAGGCATTTTCTTTCGTCAAAGTGGCTAATAGGCACGGCAATCGTCCTACTTATCGCGGTGTTGTCTGGATTTTTTTTCTCAGGACGGGGAGTCAGCGGTTTGGGCGGATCGATGCCGTTACCTGCGGTGGTTGATTACAATTTCCATATCCGGCCGGTCTTATCCGACAAATGTTTTGCCTGCCATGGGCCAGACAAGAATGCGCGTGAGGCAGATCTCAGATTGGATACGGAGGAAGGTGCTTATAAAGCATTGAAGGAAACCGCGGGCATGCATGCGATTGTTCCGGGCCATCCGGATCAAAGCGAGGCCTATCGCCGTATTACCAGTAATGACGAAACGATACGGATGCCGCCGGTGTCGTCAAACCTGACCTTGTCGGATTATGAAGTCCGGCTTATTGAACGATGGATCCGGCAGGGTGCGGAATATAAACCCCACTGGGCGTTTGTCCCACCCGAAAAGACGGAAATTCCAGAGGTCGATGACGATGAGTGGCCGGTCAATGAGATCGATCACTTTGCATTGGCGAAGATGGAAATGATGGGATTTAAGCCTAATCCAGAGGCCGATAAAGCCCATTTATTACGCCGATTGAGTTTGGATCTTACCGGATTACCTCCCACAGAGAAGCAATTGGAACATTTTCTTGCCGATGATTCGCCCGAGGCGTATGAACGTGTGGTGGATGAATTGATTGCCTCTAAGGCCTATGGTGAACGTATGGCTATGCATTGGCTGGATGTAGCCCGTTATGCGGATTCTTACGGCTATCAGGATGATGATATACGCACACAATGGCCGTGGCGTGATTGGGTAATTCATGCTTTCAACCAAAACATGCCTTATGACCGGTTTGTAACCTGGCAGCTGGCAGGAGACATGTTACCGAATGCAACCAAAGAACAGTTGTTGGCTTCTGCATTTAACCGGAACCATAAGATCACGGAAGAAGGTGGTGTCATTGAAGAAGAGTACCGGGTAGCCTATGCAATAGATAAAACCAACACTTTCAGTAAAGGTATTTTGGGTATCACGATGGAGTGTGCTCAGTGCCACGATCACAAGTACGATCCTTTCACACAAAAAAATTATTTCCAGTTATACGCTTTTTTCAATAATTCCGCCGAAAAGGGACTGGAAGGGCTCGTCAACTCCGGGCCCTCCAAGACACCTCGATTAACCATTACGCAAGCGGATGTGGATAGCGTACTCCAGTTTATCAACAAAGCCGGTGACACGTCGGCGGTATCTGTATCGGTAATGGGCGAACTGGACGAGGTACGTCCTACCTACGTGCTTGACAGGGGTGTATACGATGCGCCTACCGAGCGGGTATACCCCGGTACGCCGGAGTCCATTTTGACGTTTGACAGCACGCAGTATGCATCCAACCGGCTCGGGTTAGCCAACTGGGCATTCAGCAAAGAAAATCCATTGACGGCAAGGGTGTTTGTCAATCAGTTGTGGACAATGGTGTTTGGACGGGGGCTGGTAGCTACCGTGGCAGATTTCGGCAACCAGGGCGAACTGCCCAGTCACCCCGAATTACTGGATTGGCTGGCAGCTGATTTCCGAGATCAGGGCTGGGATGTGAAACGGTTAATGAAGCAACTGGTGATGAGTGCTACCTATCGGCAATCGTCCGTCGTGACGAAAAAACACTTGGCGGAAGATCCGGAAAATATCTACCTGGCACGGGCTAAACGGTTGCGCCTGCCGGCAGAATTTATACGGGATTTAGCATTGGCCAGCAGCGGACTGCTTAATCCGGAAATCGGTGGTCCCAGCATAAAGCCTTATCAACCGGATGGAATATGGGAAGTAACCAGTTCGGGAAGAGGCGCGCTGTCCAATTATGTGCAAGATCATGAAAATGCACTTTATAGGCGGGGCATGTATGTGTTTATCAAATTGACGGTGCCACCTCCCAATATGCTGATTTTTGATGCCAGCAACCGGGATATGTGCGAGGTAACCCGCCAACGTACCAACACCCCATTGCAGGCACTGGTGATGCTGAACGATCCCGTGATTTTGGAGGCATCGCGTGTGTTTTCCGGAAAATTGCTGCAGGAAGCACCGCAGGCGAAGCCCCGTGACCTGATCAACCACGCATTCCGGCGTATTTTAAGCCGGGACGCCAGTGAAAAGGAACTAAGTTCGTTGGAGTCCTATTATTCAGATGAACTGAAACGCTATCGTGAATCGCCAGCGGATGCAGAGGCGTTTGTAGCGGTGGGCGAAGCACCTCACGAGAAGACGGTGAATGTGGTTGAACAGGCGGCTTTGATGGCAGTCATTCACGGATTGTACAATTTAGAAGAAACGATTACACGGACGTAACGGCAAGCTGATAGCCGACCGCAAACAGGAGAAATAAGTGGTATGAAGAAAGACGGAATGTTAGAAAAAGAAGTTGAACAAGCCCGTTTATACGAAAACCGGAGGCAGTTCTTGTCGCGATTGAGTATCGGAATCGGTAGCGCCGCGTTGGGCTCATTGCTGATACCGGATTTATTTTCGGGTAAAGGAGGGGATAGCGATGGTCCCGCACCGGGAATTCCCCATTTTGCACCAAAGGCCAAACGGGTTATTTATCTTTTCCAGAGCGGAGGCGTGTCCCAATTGGAATCGTTTGACGGGAAACCTAAATTGCGTGAGATGATGGGACAGGATCTTCCTGAATCGGTGCGCGGCGGGCAACGGCTTACGGGGATGACAGCCGGTCAGGCAAGTTTCCCGCTGGTGGGATCTTACTATGATTTTGCCCAGTATGGAAAAAGCGGTGCCTGGGTCAGCTCGGCGTTTCCGCACATGGCAAAAATCGTTGACGACCTTTGCATCATCCGATCGCTTCATACCGATGCCATCAATCACGATCCGGCGATTACCTTTTTCCAAACGGGTGCCCAACAGGGGAACCGCCCGAGTATGGGTGCATGGCTGAGTTACGGGTTGGGTAGTGAAAATCAGAATCTTCCGGCTTTCTGTGTGTTGGTATCGAAAGGAAGGGGGAATGGACAGGGTGTTTATGCAAAACTGTGGACCAACGGGTTCCTGGATTCCGTGCACCAGGGGGTGCAACTTATGGGCGGACCAGATCCGGTGCTGTACCTGGGCAATCCGCCGGGAACGGATAAAGTGAGCCGCAGAAAGTTGTTCGATAAATTGGCCGAACTGAATCTTCTCCAGTTTGAGGCATTCGGGGATCCTGAAATTACGGCAAAGGTGCAGCAATACGAGATGGCTTACCGGATGCAAACCTCTGTCCCTGAGGTTACGGACCTATCAAAAGAACCGGACCATATTGTTAAACTGTATGGTCCCGATTGCCTCGTTCCGGGTACCTATGCGGCGAACTGCTTGTTGGCAAGAAAATTATCTGAAAACGGTGTGCGTTTTGTGCAGCTCTATCATCAGGGATGGGATCAGCACGGCAATCTGCCCAACGAGATGGCCACACAGGCAAAAGATGTAGACCAGGCGTCGGCTGCTTTGGTAACTGATTTGAAACAACGCGGCTTACTGGACGAAACATTGGTCATATGGGGCGGCGAGTTCGGCCGGACCAGTTACTGCCAGGGAAGACTGGAGTTTAACAACTACGGAAGAGATCACCACCCCCGTTGCTTCAGCGTATGGATGGCTGGCGGCGGTATAAAGCCTGGAATTGTATACGGCGAAACAGACGAGTTTAGTTACAACATTGTTAAAGATCCGGTGCATGTGCATGATTTTCATGCTACCATTCTTCATCAGCTCGGATTGAATCATGAGAAATTGACGTACCGGCACCTGGGGCGGCGTTATCGCCTTACCGACGTTGCCGGAACGGTGGTAAAAGACATCTTGGTGTAGCGCTTACCCATGAAATCAATCCATACCGCCCTGCTTAACCTGCTGATTGCATTTCAGGTATTCATTGTTTTTTTCCTCCTTTTTGAGAGCAGGATTTACGTGCCGGCATCGCTGCAGGTGCTGGGTCGGGCTCATCCTTTGTTGCTGCACTTCCCGATTGTGTTGTTGGTGCTTGCCTGGCTGCTCGGGTGTTTTGGAGAAAAGCTGGATATGGGGCAGGCGTTGGTCAAGCAGTTGGTATATACACTACTGCTGTTGACCGCCTGGAGTGCCGCGCTAACCGTCGTGGCAGGTTTATTCCTTTCCAAGGAAGGAGGGTATGAAGGCCCTGCTTTCCAATGGCATAAATGGACGGGGGTAGCACTGTGTTTTTTATCCGCCGGATTGCTGTGGTATCACGAGCGGACAGCTGTTAAACGAACGAAATATCCCAATCTTTTCCGGATCGGATTGAGTGTTTTGTTGGTCGTATTAATGATGGCCGGTCATTTCGGTGCCGGGTTGACGCACGGTGCAGATTACCTGTTTGAACCGGTACGCGGGAAAAAACAGAAAGCTTTGGATATCGAAATGGCGGTTGTGTTTCCCGATCTGGTCTATCCGATCCTGGAAGCAAAATGCCTGAATTGTCACAGTCCGAATAAGGCAAAAGGAGGCTTGATACTCTCAGATACGACGTTGATGCGCCAAGGGGGAGATAGTGGCCCGTTATGGGTAAGCAGCTCCACGGAAGAAAGCCTTCTTATTCAGCGCCTACTGCTGGATATCGGTCATGAGCATCATATGCCACCCAAGGGCAAACCGCAGTTGACCGATGAAGAGTTGGCATTGGTTCAAGCGTGGGTTGCATCCGGTGCAGATTTTGAGGTTCCCTTGTCATCCGTTCCTCCCGATGATCCGATTCATCGGTTGGCTGTAGCCGTTTATGGTGCTCCAAATACAGAAGCTTACGATTTTCCGGCTGCAGATGCCGGAACGGTAGCCGGATTGAACAGTCCGTATCGGGTTGTTAAACCGATCGCGTTGGGGATGCCTGCTTTGACCGTAGGCTTCTATGGAAAAACCGCTTTCACCGAGCAATCGCTGAGCGAATTAACGGCAGTTGGTCTACAGGTCGTATCTATGTCGCTGAGCGGAATGCCGTTATCCGAAAAGGATCGGCAAACACTCGGAAATTTCACCAACCTACAAGAATTGATATTGAATGACACCCCGGTGGATGACCGGTGGTGTGAGACACTGGCGGCACTCCCAAAATTGCGTACGATCAGCCTGAGTGGTACGAAAGTAACAGAAACCGGGCTCGCGACCCTGTTGGCCCTGCCAAAGCTGAAGCAGGTATACGTATGGAATACCCAGGTCGGCACGGATGTGCTGGAGCGGCTGCAGCAGGAGCATAAAAATGTGACCATCGAACAAGGATACCGGGATGATGGCCAGACGATCCTTCCGTTAAACGCTCCCCTGATTAAGCCGGCTAGCAGTTTTTTTGAGGAGAGGGCTACAGTCACGTTAAGCCATCCGGTAGCTGGTGTTGAATTGCGTTACACGCTGGATGGAAGTGAACCCGATAGTACCCATGCACGTCTTTACAAGGAGCCTTTTACCATCGATGCCGCAACCGTTGTGCGGGTAAAAGGCTATAAATCTGGCTGGTTTTCCAGTGCGGAGACGTTAAAAGCCTTTCACCCCTCGGCAAACCGTCCCGACCGTCTATTCCTGCTGGGTCCACCCAATCCAGGCTACAAAGGACGGGGTGCTGTGACCTTAGTCGATTTGGTAAGCGGGGGAGACAATCACGCGGATGGCAAATGGTTGGGGTTCTATGGTGAGCCGATGAACGTATCGTTCCATTTCGACGAGGCGATTCACATAGATACCATCGGTATCAGCGTAAAGCAGCAGTATGGTAGCCATATTTATCCGCCAAAGGTCATTCAGGTATGGGGTGGTGCCGACTCCATCGGTGCACGCTTGCTTACCCGGGTTCAGCCGATACTGGAAAAGCCAGAAAAAGCACCGGCAAGTCAACTAGTCAGCATACCTGCGGTCGGCGACGCAATCCGGTACCTGCGGTTAGTGGTTGAGCCGTTTGTTCCCATACCCCCGGGATATCCTGCTGAGGGAAACCCTGCCTGGATTTTTGTCGATGAAATCACCATAAACTGACCTGAGGAAATTAATCGCCAAAAATCAGGTACACCGTTTGAAAAGGTTAAAAAAACACATTTTGAATTATTTTTCAAGGGTTGCTGCCGCGTTTTGCGTTTGTGCAAATGAATTGGAGGCGGCTTTGACTATCTTTGTTTATGCGAGGTGAATACGTGCAGGTTACAGGGAAATTTAACAAGTTGCGGCGCATATTCAGTTTGTGGATGATTAACCAGGTCCAAAAGCAATAAACCTGATTTTTGCCCGATTTCATAGGGTTGTTCTTTGAGGGACGCAAGGGGGGGATGTTCTAAGTATTGAATCATGGGGTTGGCACCGTAGCCAATAAGCTCGACAGCGGGCGCTATGGAGGCAAATTCAAAGCGAAGGCAATTCAGTGCATCAAGCATCACCTGGTCTTTGAAAGTCAAAACAGCGGTGGCCGGATCGTCAAGTTGCATCAGCCGGCGTATGGCTTGGTAATTACTTTCCTGGCTGAAATCACTTTCCTGGACAAGCGATTTGTCAAAAGGGATGCCATGTTGAATCAGCCCGTCTCGATAGCCAAGGAAGCGGTCGCGGCTGGTGGTCCAATAGGAAGAAGCATTGATAAAACCGATCCGCTTATGACCCCGGGATACGAAGTAGCTGATTGCATCCACAGCACCGGTGTAGACATCGCTGCAAACGCAATGAAGTTCTTCGTTGATGGGTTTCCGTATAAAGTAAACGACAGGGATACCCGAGTAAACAACTTCGTTAATATGAGAGGTGTCGGCGGTTTCCCGGGATATGGCAATGACCAGACCATCCACACGGTTGCTTTGCATGGTTAGCAGCAACTCTTTTTCCCGTTGGAGGCTTTCATGGCTTTGGCCGATGAGTACCTGGTAACCATGGTCGTAAGCGAATTTTTCGAAACCTTCCACGGCGGCCACATAAAAATGGTCGAGCATGTTGGGAATGACGATACCAAGGGTATATGATTTCTGTTGTTTGAACCGGATTGCGGTTTGATTGGGAACGTAATGGAGTTCTTTAGCTAATTTTTTAACCCGTTCCCGTGTAACTATACCAATGTTAGGGTGGTCCCGCAGTGCTTTGGAAACGGTAGACGGAGACAGTTTAAGTGCAGAAGCAATGTCTCTAATCGTAGCTCGTTTGTGATCCATCGGGCTAAGATAAGGAAAAACCTGCTTTGCGCTCCGTATCTCAGCGCCTTTGCAGGAAAAACAAAATAAAAACCAATATATTCAATAACTCATATTACATGGAAACAAGGAGAAAATTTGTTCAGAAGGGATTGTTAGGGATTGCGGCGGCGGGCTTGGCCGGCCGGGCATTCGGGTCAACACAACCGAAGGGTGATGTACTTACCGGGTTGGCTAAGGATGTCAGTTTTGACCTTGCCATCGCCGGATTCAGTTTTGTTAAATTTGGACTGGATGACGCGCTGGCCATGATGAAACGTATGGAGGTCCGTTATCTGTGTATCAAGGATTTTCATTTACCGCTTACTAGTACAGATGCTGAAATAGCCGCCTTCCATAAGAAGCTGGCCGACGCAGGCGTTACCGGATATGGTGTGGGGCCGATTTACATGACAAAATCCAAAGAAGAAATCGATAAGGGATTTGAATATGCCAAGCGGGTAGGCGTGAAGTTAATGGTAGGAATCCCCTCGCAGGACAATCTGCCGTACATTTCTGAAAAAGTAAAGGAATACGATATCCGGTATGCCATCCATAACCATGGTCCCGAAGATAAGTTGTATCCAAACGCGACGACCGTTTTCGAGGCAGTGAAAAATCTGGATGAACGAATGGGGCTGTGTTTCGATATGGGACATAATACGCGGGACGGCCAGGACTCCATCAAAGACCTGGAGCGCTACCAGCATCGGATATTTGATATCCATTTCAAGAATGTTACCGCGCCGACAAAGGACGGTACGACCTGTGAATTGGGAAGAGGTGTGATCGACATCCCTCGATTTGTCAAAACGTTGCGTAAGATAGGCTATCGGGGAAAGTGTAGCCTGGAATTTGAAAAAGATATGTCAGATCCGTTGGCTGGACTGGCTGAATGCAAAGGCTATTTCCAGGGAGTGATCGATACATTGGCGTGATACATGCATCTGACTAGTTATTAACTAACTAATATATTAAAATCAATTATAAATGGATAAAAATTCGTATTCAAGAAGGGTATTTATCAAGCAGGCGATGTTGGCGTCGGCGGTAGCTGCGGTATCTCCCGGTTTGTTGACGGCCAGGCCCAGATTAGCGGCGGCGAATGAGCGGGTTAATCTAGCGTGTATCGGAATCGGTAACCGGGGGGGAGAGATCATCCGCGATCTGTATGCAACGGGACTCGCCAATATTGTGGCGCTGTGCGACGTAGATATGGGTGCTCCGCATACATTGAAAACCATCGAACAGTTTCCGGATGTGCCACGGTTCCAGGATTTCCGTCAGCTATTCGATAAAATGGGCAATCAAATTGATGCGGTATCCATTGGGGTACCTGATTTTTCACATTTTCCCATCACGATGCATGCGATGGGTTTGGGTAAGCACGTATACGTGGAAAAGCCCATGGCACGTACGTTTAACGAGGTGGAACTGATGATGAAGGCAGCCAGGAAATATAAAAAGGTAGTCACCCAAATGGGGAACCAAGGGCACTCGGATGCCAACTACTTTCAGTTCAAAGCCTGGGTGGAAGCCGGTATCATCAAGGATGTAACCGCTATTACCGCACATATGAATTCACCGCGTCGTTGGCATGGATGGGATCCCAATATCAAATCGTTTCCTCCTGCTGAACCGATCCCCGCTACGTTGGACTGGGATCTGTGGCATTCCGCTGTTGCCAAGCAACACGATTACAACCACGACTATATCAACGGACAATGGCGTTGCTGGTATGATTTCGGTATGGGAGCCCTAGGAGACTGGGGTGCGCATATTATTGATACCGCGCATCAGTTTCTTGACCTGGGGTTGCCCTACGAAGTGGAATGTACAAAAGCCACCGGACATAACGATTTCTTTTTTCCCATGTCTTCGACCATCGTATTCCGCTTTCCTGAACGGAAGAAGATGCCGGCACTGGACATTACATGGTATGATGGGTTAGATAATTTACCTCCTATTCCCGAGGGATATGGAGTATCCGGGCTGGATCCGAATATTCCACCACCCAGTACGGGTGCGCTTGAGCCCGTAAAACTGAATCCCGGTAAAATCATTTATAGCAGAGAATTGACATTCAAGGGAGGGTCGCACGGAAGCACACTTTCCATCATCCCGGAAGAGAAGGCAAAAGAAATGGCTTCCCGGCTACCGGAAGTACCGGTAAGTCCGTCCAATCACTTTGCCAATTTCCTGAAAGCTTGTAAAGGAGAAGAAGAAACACGGTCTCCATTTGAGATTGCCGGGCCGCTTAGCCAGGTATTTTGTTTGGGCGTTCTGTCTCAACAGTTGAAGACAAAACTTGAATTTGATAGAAAGAAAAAAGTCATTACCAACAACAAAATGGCGAACGAGCTATTGGTAGGACCGCCACCGAAAAAAGGCTGGGAACAATACTATCAAGTTTAGGACAAACGGTTAGAAGGAACTGCCGTTGAGGTAGGGCAGTTCCTTTTTCCAGTTGCTGAACACACCTAATAAAACCACAATACAAACACATATACACACACATTATAGAACACACAATCGCATTAAAACACACCAATAAAACACACCAATAAAACACACCAATAAAACACACCAATAAAACACACCGACATTTAAAACAAACAAATACAAACCATAACATGATTGAAAGGGGATAAAACCCTTCGTTAACCAATTTTTTTGTAAAGGGGTTAATTTTCGTTGACCGTCGTATACAATTTAATAGGGCATTTAGTGCCGTGAAGTACATTGACGCGGCCACTTGCTGTTGTATCCGTTGTTTGATACAAGATTGAAACCGTATTAACATTCTTTATAAACATAAATTAATTGTAGTATGATGAACATGAACAAATGGGCTGATTCGCTACACTTGCGATGCAGGGTAGCGTTTGTGCTTCTGCTTGTCGGAATCGCTTTGGGGTTACCGGTCAGTGCACAACAGGGATCGACAATTACAGGTACCGTGCGTGACGCACAGGCCGAACCGATCGCCGGAGTGACAGTTGTACAAAAGGGCACTGCCACCCAGGTGACTACAGACGAGCTAGGCAGGTTTACCATTTCGGTGAATAATGCAGACGGAACATTGGTTTTCTCGTCGGTTGGCTACGAATCTCAGGAAGTTGGCTTACGCGGAGCCAATACGCCATTGGATATCGTGTTGGAATCGGAGGTACAGGATCTGGATGAAGTTATCGTTGTCGGTTATGGCACCATGAAGAAAAGTGACCTGACCGGATCGGTTTCACGCGTAGCATTGGAAGACAAACCCGTGCCCAATGTAAACCTTACACAGGCATTGTCGGGTGCTTCCGCAGGTGTCAACATCCAACAAAGCGGACTGGCCGGTGGTGATGCTTCGCTTTCCATCCGGGGCAAAACCTCGCTTTCCGCAAATGACAATCCCCTTATCGTACTGGACGGTATTATTTTCAATGGATCGCTTTCAGATATAAACGTGAATGACGTGGAATATATCGACATTCTCCGCGATGCGAGTGCCGCCGCTGTATACGGATCGCGTTCGGCGAACGGTGTCATCATAATCACGACCAAACGGGGTAAGACGGGGACTCCTCGGATCAATGTGAATGCCAATTATGGATTTCAGGCGATGACCAACAATCCGATGAAAGTCATGAACGCAGAACAGTATGCGATCCGGATGGTGGATTATTTCTATCAACAGGAGCTCTACAATTGGTATCGGACCAATCCCACCAGTGAGGCTGGAAAGCCGATAAGGCCTGATGTGACAAACCGCGAGACTGTCGCCGCGCGTTTGCGTACCGAAGAGGAGCGGCAGAACTACCTAGCGGGTAACGAAATCGATTGGGTGGATCAGGTTATGCGGGATCGGGCATCGATTGCGAACTACGATGCCAGCTTTTCCGGCGCTTCAGAACGGGTAAATTACTATGCCTCCGGATCGGTTGCCCGCGAAGAGGGAATTCTGAAAAATGACCAGTTCGAACGGTATACGTTCAATTCAAAGGTCGATGGGAAATTGACCGATTGGCTGTCACTTGGGCTGAATGTCAATTATTCCTATCGTGACTATTCGGGTGTAAATGCCAGCTTGGAAGACGCCAGGGTGGCCAGCCCTTTGGCCAACTACGATTTGGATTCGCCCGATGATTATGTGACGTTCCTGACCAATGAAGGATACATGCCCCATCCATTAGGGCAGACAAAAGCTACAAACGAGGATATCCGGAACAACCTGTTTTTTGTGGCGAACGCAAAAGTAGAGGTGCCGTTCGTTGAGGGGTTAACTTATGATTTCAACTATTCAAATACATTTTATTACCGGAAAAATAACACATTTTGGCCGGTATCCATTGAAAACGGAAACACCAACAACGGACGTGCGGAGCGGCGGCCCGAAGAGACGCGCCAATGGATATTCAATAATATCTTGTCTTATAACCGCACATTTGGTGATCACGATATTAACAGCACCTTGCTTTATAGCCGGGAAAAATATTTCGGACAATCCTATATCCTGCGGGTAGAGGGTTTTGAAAATCCGTTGCTGGGCTTCAACAACCTGAATATGGGAACGGTGGTAACGGTTGTGCCACCCGGAGACAGTGATCCGGCACGGGCATGGGAAGAACAGGGTGTTTCCTACATGGCCCGGCTGAACTACCAGTACAAACGTCGGTACATGATTACCGGAACAGTGCGGCGGGATGGATTTTCGGGCTTCGGGCCGGATTCGAAATTTGTCACATTGCCCTCCGTGTCTCTTGGGTGGGTTGTCTCCGAAGAACCGTTTTGGAAAGAAGGCTCATCGATTTATACCAAGCTAAGGCTTTCATACGGCCAGAACGGTAATCAGGGGATAGGCCGTTACAGCAGCTTTGCACAGATGGGGACCGAATACTATGTTTACGATAGCAATACTTCAATTTCCCTGTTCCCCAATCGGATCGGGAACCCCAGCCTGCGTTGGGAAAAAACCTCATCCGTCAACCTTGGTGTCGACTTTGGATTTTGGAATAGCTGGTTAGCGGGTTCCGTGGACGGCTACCTGGCCAAAACATCCGATGTGTTGGTAAAACGTAAACTACCTGGGTCTGCAGGGTATGCCGACATCTGGTCCAATATAGGAGCTCTTGACAACAAGGGGTTGGACATCGAGTTGAGGTCTGAGAATATCCGGACGACTGATCTGAACTGGAAAACAAATGTGGTATTCTCCATCAATCGGAACAAGATTTCCAAATTGTACGGTGGCGAGAATGACGTTGACGTCGGCAATGAGTGGTTTGTCGGGGAGCCGATCTCGGCACTTTATGATTACGAGATGTTGGGGGGATTATGGACCGAGGACGACCTGTATGCCGGGCGGACGTACACCGGCTGGTATCCGGGACAGTATAAGTATGCTGACCTGAACGGGGATAACCGTATCGATCCGCAGAATGACCGGAAAATTGTAGGATATGCCGATCCCAATTACCGTTTCAGCATCGGAAATACGCTCACCTGGAAGAACTTTTCGCTCTACTTCCTGCTTAATTCCATCCAGGGAGGGAATGGGTATTACCTGCGCGACAACTATACTGTGGTGAATGTGAATAGTCGTTCGGACGATGTTTTGCGCATGAACCAATCGGCAGTACGGCCTTATTGGACACCGGATAACGGCGTTGACAATGCGACCGGCGTGTATAACTCCGCTGCAGTGACCAGCCGGATTTTTGAAAGCCGCAGCTTTGTGAGGATACAGGATGTGTCGTTGACCTACACCTTTGGCAACGATCTCCTGCAACGTATGGGCCGCATCAATAACCTACAGATATTCCTGTCTGGAAAGAACGTTTATACGTGGACAAAATGGTCCGGCTGGGATCCGGAGATCGCATCCGCTAATGCCAACTATCCGGCTATGCGGAACGTATCACTGGGACTGAGGCTGGGTTTATAGTAGAAAAATATCAAATACATAAAGCATGACAACAATGAAATTTAACTATATAACGGCGAAGTGGGCAGCATGCCTGTTTTCGTTGACGATGGTGGTCTCCGCTTGCAATGATATGGATTTTTTGGAGGAGGTGCCGAAAGACTTTTTGGCGCCTCAAAATGCCTACAATACCGTGGAGGGGATTAATCAAGGCATTACCGGTCTCCATTTCACCGTGCGGAACGACTGGTATTTTGGTGAGGAACTTCAAGACGTCGGAACTATATACAAGGCACTGGGTACGGACATCGCTTTTCACGGCGAGGACCCGAACAGTACACGGTTCTTGTGTAATTACGTCAATTACCTGACTCCTTCGTCGGAGTACGTAAGGGAATACTGGAATAGACCCTACAGGCTCATACAACGGGTCAATCTGTTAGTCGAAGGGATTAACAATGCAGATGAGTCATTGCTTACGCCGGAGGAGAGGAATGCCTATATCGCCGAGGCGTTGTTCTTCCGTGCATACGCCTATCGGCATTTGGTGTCTTTTTTCGGTGACGTGCCGGTGGTGACGGAAGCAATCGATTTCGCCAAAACGGATTTTGTGCGCGACCCTACTTCCGTTGCCTATCAACAGATGGAGGAAGACCTGTCTTTCGCCGTTGAGCATCTTCCCGATCCCGGCTCGGAAAAGGATCCCGGGCGAATTACAAAAGGTGCGGCCTATCATCTGCTCACCGAAGTGTATCTCATGCAACACAAATATACAGAGGCGGTAACCGCAGCAACGCATGTGATTAACGACTTCGGTTACCATTTGATGACCGAACGGTTTGGCTCAAACCCGGATGTGTTTGGCTCCGGAGATGTATATTCCGATTTATTTGCATATGGTAACCAGAACTTAGGAGAGAACAAAGAGAGCATCTGGGTGCTCCAATTTGAGCCTTCTACCGTGATCGGTGGATCCAACAATCGCTGGAACCGGGCCTTTGCACCCGCCTACTTCCGGATGGGCAATACACCCGATGGAAAGCCCGCTTTCCGGGGCGAATTAGTGAATGGGGCTTATACAGGCTACTCGGATTCGCTGGGGCGGGGCGTCGCTTGGGTGCGTCCTACAAATTTCAGTGCTTACACGATATGGGAAGGCAACTGGAACAACGATATCCGTAACGCTAAGCACATGATCAAACGGGATTTTTACTACGACAGCCCTGAGTCGGCTTTCCACGGGCAAAAGATTGATTTCTCCAAATACCCAGCATCGGCGGGGAGAGATGCCATCCGCGATACCTGTCAATATATCTATCCGTATTTCATAAAATTTGCCGATCCCATGCATGTCTTGGACAACGAAGCCACCTCGGGAAATGGTGCTTCGTATAAAGACGTCTATGCCATGCGACTGGCTGAAACGTATTTGTTCCGTGCCGAAGCGTACATTGGTCTCGGCGAATTGGATTTGGCAAAGGAAGATATCAATGCCGTCCGTACCCGTTCACATGCAAAGCCGGCTACCACGGCAGACATCGATATCGATTACTTGCTCGATGAACGGGCAAGGGAACTGTACGGTGAAGATTGCCGTCATTTTGTGCTCCGCCGTACTGGGAAATTGGTTGAGCGTGTTCGCAAATACAATAATAATCCATTGAATCCGGGATTGAATATCCAGGACTACCATGTCTTGTGGCCGATTCCGCAGGAACAGATGGACTTGAATATCGATCAACAATGGACACAAAACCCGGGTTATTGATCTGACAACCTAAGTACAGTTCAGGAAGCGTGTATCCGTTGGTAACGAATTGGATACACGCTTTTTTTGATTTAGAATTTTTTCTATTTTCACCTCTATGATTGGAAGGTGTCTTTTACTCCTCCTGATCTCCTATGAAAGCCTCGCCCAAACCTACGTCGGCCCAACCTACCAAGCCATGGGGTCCACGGGCATCGCCCTCAAGGGGATTTACAGCCTGACGGCGAATCCGGCGGGGCTGGTGGGAATGGAACGCCCTACCGCAGGGGTCAGTTACCAACAACATTTCATGTCGGCCGATATCACCACGCAGGTAGCACTGCTGGGGGTGCCAACCCGGTTAGGGGCCTTTGGCGTCGCCGTATCCCGCTATGGAATGAATAAGGCGTATGAAGATACGAAAGCCGGGTTTTCCTTTGCGAAACAATTCGGTTCCGAACTGGCCTTTGGCATGTCGGTCAATTATCACCAGTTTTACATTCCGGCGTATCTGCGCGTTTCTTCCTTATCCGTGGATATCGGCGTGCAGTACAGAACAGCACAAGGTGCCATTTTCGGATTGCAGTGCACGAACGTGGGCAGGACGGATTTGGGGTCGGATATCTCCGGGAATCTCCCCGTATTTGTCGGTGTAGGAGCAAGTTATCCCTTAGCTGCGGTGTTGGTAACGGCAGATGTGCAATACCGATGGCAACAAGCGATTGGCGGGCATTTTGGGGTCGAATACAACCTGATGGAACCGTTATATCTGCGGGGTGGAATATCGGTCAACCCCATGCTGCAGCATGCTGGATTTGGCATTCGTTTACGCAGTTTCAGCTTCGATACCGCGGCAACGTTCCATCCCCGCTTGGGTATGTCACCGCAAATAGGGATATGTTATGCATTTTAATCGGTATATACTGTTGTTTCTGTTTTTAGACTTATGGGCCGTTTGCAGTTTATATGCACAAACTGAGGCTGATCTGTTGGTTGAGCGGCTGATGGAACAGTTGGCGGAGGAATTAACCGAGGATTTTGATTTTTCCGAATTGGCAGAACGATTGGAATTTTATAGGCAGCACCCTATTGATCTCAATCGTACAGACGGAAGCGAGTTGCGGGAGCTCGGATTTGTTCCCCAACTGTTCATTGACCGTCTGTTGGAACATCGCTCCCGTTCGGGTAAATTTGTTGCTCCTTATGAGTTGCAGACACTTGAAGGGCTGGACACCGGGTTACTCCGGTTCCTATTACCCTATGTTACGGTAGGGGCATCCCCTTCGCTGTCAGACGTACGTGCGGGTCAACTGTTGACGGAGGGTACGCATGATTTGATGGTCCGGTATGGACGTACGTTGCAACGGCGGGAGGGATATAAGATTACGGATCCGGCGCGATCCCGTTATCTTGGATCTGCCGATCAAGTATTTACCCGTTACCGGTTTCATTTTGGCCACGATTTGCAGGTTTCCCTGAATGCAAAGAAAGATGCCGGCGAAGCTTTCTTTACCGGTGCACAACGCGGTGGTTTTGATTTTTATTCAGGCAGTGTCTATGTAAAGAATCAGCATTGGTTAAAGGGACTGGTTGTGGGTGATTATACGCTTCAGTTTGGTCAGGGATTAGCCCTGTGGACCGGTTTGGGTTTTGGTAAGGGTTCGATGGTACAGAGCGTGTCGAAGCAGGCTACTGGCTTACAGCCTTATACTTCATCCAATGAGGTACTCTTTTTAAGAGGCACTGCTGCGACCCTCGCATTTGGACATTTGCTGTTTACCCCGTTTGTCTCCCGACGCTGGCTTGACGGATCAATCGACTATGACGAGGAGGGCCAACGCATAGTGGGCGTCATCGGGCAAACCGGGCTTCACCGTACACCTACAGAAGTAGCCAATCGAGGTTCTGTATTGCAATGGACATATGGTGCAAACGCACAATACGAATACCGGCGTCTCCGGATTGGCGCAACGGCGTATCGTATGCGTTTGGACGCAACGATCCAACCCCAGGGTCTGCTGCGAAACCAATATGCATTCCGTGGAAGTAACCTTGGGAATGCCAGTGTTTACTACAATTACTCGTGGCGGGGAATCTACCTGTTTGGCGAAGCCGCCCATAGCCTCGGAAGCGGCACTGCCTTCGCCAATGGGCTCATTGCATCCCTGCACCCCCATCTTTCGCTGGCGTTGCACTACCGCAATTATGGACGTGATTACCATTCTTTTTTTAGCCAGGGAATCGCGGAGGGAAGCGGTGTGGTTAACGAGCGGGGTTTCTATTCCGGCTTGGTGTATCATCCGGGTAGGTCGGTGGAATGGGTATTGTATACTGACTTTTTTCGCTTTCCCTGGTTGCGGTATCGGGTTGATGCCCCCTCCCAAGGCGCTGATTTACTAACTCAATTCACCTATACCTGGTATAAAAAAGCCAATGTATCCATCCGTTACCGCCACCGGCAGCGGGGAGAAAACGCTTCGGCTGAAGGGCCGCATCATGTCGTAGTGGACGTGTTCCGTCAGCAATTGCGGGTAAATGGACAGTATAAACTGGGTGACGTATGGAGTATGCGGAACCGTGTGGAACTGACCCGCTACCGGAAAGAGGGAGATACGACGGAAATCGGGTGGATGGTTTATCAGGATATTATTTTCAAACCGATGAACGGAAACCTAAGCGGCAATGCACGTATAGCCCTGTTTAGTACGCCCGGATATAATTCGCGCGTCTATGCGTTTGAAAACGATGTGCTGTATGCCTATTCCTTTCCACTTTATCATAACGATGGAGTCCGCGCGTATGTTAACCTTCGCTATCGATTTGGACGGAAGATGGATGTGTGGCTGCGGTATGCAACATTCATCTATCGCGGCGTGGAAGAGGTGGGAAGCGGGTTGGATGCAATTGAGGGAAATCAGCGGTCGGATGTACGGGTGCAGTGGAGGTGGCAGTTTTAACGAATTATCATTATGATCAGCAAGGAAGAATTTTTGCATATCGCGGAGTCGTGTTACGATCCAGTGAAAGCACTGGACGGTGGGCGGTATTTCTGACGATCCAGGCTGTTGCGGAAGCATTTGCCTTGGCGAAAAAAGCCGGAGTAGATCAAACGAAGCCCGCGAAGTGTTGTTGAGCGGATTTGCCCAAAGCCGTATCTTGGACTTGCATGGGAATCGCATTATAAATCGTAGCTTTGAACCGGGGTTTAGACTTAAATTACATCGCAAAGATATGAACATCGTCTTGCAGACCGGAAAAGAACTGGCCGTGCCGTTGTATGGCGCGTCATTGATTGCCGCGCAGATGGACGCAGCGATAGCCAATGGTAAAGGTGATTTGGATCACAGTGCACTTGCTTTGGTTATCGAGGCGCTTGCAGGCATAACCGATTGATAGAAACAACAGAAATATGCATATCCTGATAGCCCCGAATGCTTTTAAGAATGCGCTCGATGCCCAAGAAGTAGCGGCATGCATCCGAAGTGGTCTGTTAGCAAGCAGCCTTCCCTGCACGTGCGAATGCTTCCCGGTCGGTGACGGAGGCAATGGGACAGGTGCGTTGATTGTGGACCGGCTGGGGGGCAAACGGATCGAGGTGACGGTGAAAGATCCTTTGGGTCGCCCGGTTTCGGCTTTTTACGGCGGGATTGACAATGGCAGTGTCGCCGTGATCGAAATGGCCGATGCCTCGGGACTGCACCTATTGAAGCAGCATGAGCTAAATCCCCTTCGGACAAGTTCTTACGGAACAGGACAGCTTATGGATGCGGCGTTGGATGCGGGGGCGAAGGAAATTATCCTCTGCATGGGTGGGTCTGCCACGGTCGACGGGGGAAGCGGGATATTGGCGGCCTTGGGCGTACGTTTCCTGGATGGGGCCGGCAAGGAAATCCGAGATTTGCCGTTGGGGCTTGAGCGACTGCATCACATTGATCGCTCATCGATGGATAGGCGGGTGAACGGTTGCAGGATTGTTGTTTTATGCGATGTCCTGAACCCGTTGCTGGGACCGGCCGGGGCGTCAGCTGTTTTCGGCCCTCAAAAGGGAGCTACACCGGATATGGTCGAACAGCTTGAGTCGATCCTGGAGCGGTTTGCAAAGGTAATCGAGTCGGAAACGGGCATAGCAATTTCCCATGTGGAATCGGGCGGGGTAGCTGGAGGGGCAAGTGCGGGATTGAAGGGCGTATTGAATGCTGAATTGGTCAATGGTATCGATTACTTCCTCCAATTGACGCAGTTTCGGCAGGCGCTCGCCGAAAGCAATTTGGTCATCACGGGAGAGGGGAGTATCGATAATCAGACCCTTCAGGGCAAAGCCCCTTTTGGAGTGGCAAAAATGGCAAAGGAGCTTAACCTGCCGGTTATCGGTTTGGCGGGGATCGTACCCTTGAAACAGGATGTGGAGCTGGAGCACTATTTTGATATGCTGTTGGCGATAGGAAATGGTCCTGCAACGTTGGATGAGGCCATCCCGGCGACTGCCGCAAATCTTGAGCGAACAGCAAGACAGCTTGGAAACCTGATTGCTTCCTGTCGATAGCATTGAACATGAAGAGAAGATAACATGGCTCGTTGCGAAACATCTCGAACAGGCATTGGACAAGCTTTGGACACTACCAAGCAAAACTGAGTGCTTATCATACGTAGTTTGTGCCCGAAACTTTAAGCACGCATATAAATTAGAAGCTCCGAAATTTTTGTTGTAATTTTCGCCCTTGAAACCAATTAATAGCTTCAAGATAACGATAGGGCGACATCGCATATTACAAACAATAAACTGAACGATAACGAAAATGCAGGCATTCAAACGAAAAGGGAGGGGCCTATTGCTTCCGGCAATGGCACTTTTGGTGGCCGCGGGCTGCCATACAGATCATGCTGCCAGATTTGAGCAACTGACGGAAGACGAAAAGCGCCTTCCTGAAAATGCAACATTGGGCCTGGACATAAGGGATGGCTTGGAAGTGGGATTGATGGCTTCGGAGCCTATGCTGTTGAATCCGACCAACATCGATGTTGATGACCGGGGCCGGGTGTGGGTGAATGAGGCTTACAATTACCGGCCCACGCTTAACGGTAATCCCACTACCGACGAGGGCGACCGGATCCTTATCCTTGAAGATACCGATCACGACGGTGTGTTGGATCAGCGAACCGTGTTTTACCAGGGGCCAGAAATCAATGCACCGTTGGGTATCTGTGTATTGGGCAACCGGGTCATCGTGTCGCAGAGCCCCTATGTATGGGATTTTTACGACGATAACGGGGACGGAAAAGCGGACCGGAAAGAAATTCTTTTCCAGGGCATTGGCGGGGAGCAGCATGACCACGGTGTGCACGCTTTTGTCTTTGGTCCCGATGGAAAGCTCTATTTCAACTTCGGGAACGAATGCCATACCCTACTGGACAGGGACGGAAACATCGTAACCGATCAGGACGGCGATGGAATAACCAATAAAAAATACCGGCAGGGCATGGTATTCCGCTGCGATATCGATGGTTCAAATGTAGAGGTACTGGGCCATAATTTCCGGAACAACTACGAGTTAGCAGTGGACAGCTACGGTACCATCTGGCAAAGTGACAACGATGACGATGGGAACCGGGCGGTACGGATCAACTACGTCATGGAATACGGCAATTATGGGTACAGCGATGAGCTGACCGGTGCAGGTTGGCGGGAAAACCGGACAAACCTCGAAGATTCGATCCCCCTGCAGCATTGGCACCTCAATGATCCCGGGGTCGTTCCCAATTTACTGCAAACAGGTGCGGGATCGCCAACCGGTATGTTGGTGTACGAGGGAGACATGCTTCCCAAAGAATTCCGGAATCAGATCGTCCATTCGGATGCCGGCCCGAACATCATCCGGTCGTATCCCGTAGAGCGGGATGGTGCCGGATACAGGGCAAGTATAGTCAATCTGCTCAAAGGGAGGGACCAATGGTTCCGGCCCTCCGATGTTTGCGTTGCGCCCGACGGCTCGTTGATCATAGCCGACTGGTACGATCCCGGCGTGGGCGGTCACCAAGCGGGCGACCAAACCCGGGGACGGATTTACCGCATTGCGCGCTCCGTATCAAAATACCGAATTCCCAGTCCTGACTATTCGAGCGTGGAAGGTGCAATCCACGCGTTGCAAAGTCCCAACCTGTCTGTCCGGTACAACGCGTGGGTGAGTCTGTCTGATCAGGGCAGCAAAGCCGTTCCGCAGTTGGAGAAACTATTTCATTCCAACGGCAATGACCGTATGCGGGCGCGGGCACTGTGGTTACTGACCAAGATAGACAAGGGCGATACGTACCTGTCAGAAGGATTGCAAGATTCCAATCCGGATATCCGGATAACGGCCATCCGGGCTGCTCAACAGACCCGGAAAAATATCATTCCGTACATTGCGCCGCTTATTAAAGACAAAGATGTGCAAGTCAGACGGGCATGTGCAATCGCATTGAGGCACGTTAAAGACCCGCAGGCTGCGGAATTGTGGGCAACATTGGCCAGTCAGCACGATGGAAAAGACCGATGGTATCTGGAAGCATTGGGAATTGGGGCTGAGGGGCAGTGGGATTCATTTTTTACTGCATTTTTAGAGATAAACCGGGATGCCGTGAAAACGGACGCCGGCCGGGATATCATCTGGCGGGCACGGACCGAAACAGCGGTACCTCTGCTTGCCCAATTGGCGGGGGACAGTTCCGTGGGCCTGAAATCCAGGCTTAGGTATTTCAGGGCATTTGATTTCATTCCGGGCGAAGCGAAGGCTCAGGCTCTGCTGGCAATGATCCGGCCAGGAGACAGCGGCGACGATCTTCAATTGAACAGTATCATCCTAAGGGCGCTGGATACAAAAGTGGTCATGGAGTCCAAGCCTGCATCGGATGCGTTGCATATCCTGTTGGATGCCGTATACGGCAAGCCCGAGTACATAGACCTGGTAACGCAGTATGAATTGAAATCAGAGGTGCCTAGATTGCTGGAATTGGTGGTTTCGCAGGCCAGTTCATCCATAGGGCATAGGGCTGCCGGGCTTCTCTTTCAACTTCAGGCTGAAAAGCAGTTGAAAGAAGCGCTGAAGCAGCAGCCAGACAGTATCATCACAGCAATCGGTCCGGTAGGTATAGAACGTTCGGTAGACATGCTGCAGAATCTCATGCTTTCACGGTCTTCAAGTTATGAAATCCGCAGGCTTTCTGCTGCCGTACTTGGCAAAAGCATGGCCGGGGAAGATCGGGTATTGTCTTTGTTGAAAACCCATGCGATTCCGGAGGAATTGATTCCCGTTGCGGTGGAAGGACTGAAAAACACCTGGAGAAAAGCGATTTATGCCGAAGCCCGGTCGTACCTGCCCGGAACTGAAAACAACCCGGATGCAGCGGCAGAGGTGTTAACCGAAGCGGAATTAATGGACTCCAAAGGAGATATTGAAAAGGGGAAAACAGTATTCCAGGCTAACTGTGCGACCTGCCACCAAGTGAACGGGCAAGGACAGGATTTCGGTCCAAAGCTTTCACAGATAGGTGCTAAATTGCCGAAGACGGCTTTGCTCGATGCAATCGTGAATCCTTCTGCGGGGATCAGCTTCGGTTACGAAACGTCTGTCATAACGACGAAAAACGGGGCGACCCTGATGGGAATCGTCTCTAGCAGGACCGAATTGGAAGTAACAATCCGTTTCATGGGCGGGGTTTCCCAATCGTTCAAAATGGCGGAAATTGCTTCTGTGAAAGAAACCAAAGAGTCGATGATGCCACCCCTGCAACATACCATGTCCAAAGGGCAATTGGTCGATCTAATCGAATACCTCGCTTCATTGAAATGAGGTAAGCAGATGGGCTGTCACAAGTTTTCAATGGAACGAAGTTACATGAAACAGCATTTGCCAAAAAAGCATATCTTTGGAGATGATTCTAACGGATATCATGGCTAAACGGTTGTCGCTTGTTTTTCTATTTCTATCGCTGGTTTGCTGTATCCAAGCCCAGGATCTGAATGCGCGTGTCCAAATTCTCTCACCGCAGGTCCAGAATACCAATAAGCGGGCACTTGAGGTATTGCAGAAAGCAGTTTCCGACTTTTTGAATAACCGGACATGGAGTGCCAACGTCCTGCAGCCCCAAGAGCGTATCGATTGCAGTTTTGTCATCACCATCAACGCATGGGACGGCTCGTCCAACTTTACGGCACAGGCACAAATTATATCTACCCGGCCGGTTTTTAATACATCCTATAACAGCCCGGTCTTGAGTATCTCGGACAATAACTTCAATTTCAGTTATACCGAAGGGCAGTTGATGGATTATTCCGACCAGCAATACATGAGCAACTTAACCTCATTGCTTGCGTACTACGCATATATCATTGTCGGGTTGGATGCAGATACCTTTGAACCCAACGGAGGGACACCCTTCTATACCGCTGCCCAAAACATTGTGAATAATGCCCAAAATACAGGCTTCAGTGGCTGGCGTTCCATGGAAGGAACCGACAATCGGTTCTGGCTGGTTAATAACCTGCTAGACCGGAGGTATCAGCCCATCCGGGATTTCCTGTACAGCTTTTATTTAAACGGCCTGGATAAGATGTCTGATAACCCCACCGACGCACGCAAGGCCATTCTGGAACTATTGCCATTGTTGCAAAAAGTGGATAGACTGGCACAGGGTGCCGTGTTTAACCAGGTTTTTTTTACGGCCAAATCGGATGAATTGATCGGTGTGTTTGGGGGAATGGGCCCGCAGGAGCGGGTGCAGGCATACAATGTGCTTGCCGAGGTGGATCCCGCAAATGCAAACAAATATGAAAACCTCCGTACCAGTAGATGACTTAATGCGAGTTGATTGATCCCTGAATACCATGCTTACGCGTCTATCCATCCAAAATTATGCCCTGATCGATTCCGTTGATATCCAATTCAACCGTGGATTGAATATCCTTACCGGAGAAACCGGAGCTGGCAAGTCAATCATCATGGGAGGGTTGTCGCTCATCCTGGGACAACGTATAGAGAGTCGCTATTTCTTCAACCAAGATCGGAAATGTGTCATCGAGGGATATTTCGACATAGCGGATTATCAGCTGGAAGCGTTTTTCGAAGAACAGGACCTGGATTACGAGCGGGAAACCATCATGCGCCGGGAAGTCAGTGTAGATGGCAAGTCGAGGGCTTTCGTCAACGATACACCTGTTACACTCAACATACTGAAGGCACTGGCCGAACGGCTGATCGACATCCATTCCCAGCATGCGACACTTCAACTCGATACGGAGTCGTTTCAATTGCTGACGCTGGATAGCGTAGCGCAAAACCAATCGTTGAGAGCCCGGTATGAAGGTGCCTATCGCGGATACAAGGCCGTCTTATCACAGCTGAGTACACTGCGGGAAGCCGCTCAAAAGGCGAATGCCGATGCGGACTACCACCAATTTCTGTACGATGAATTGGCCGCGGCAAACCTCGAACCGGGCGAACAGGAGGAGTTGGAGGCCGAACAGCAGCAACTAGAACATGCCGAGGAAATCAAGCGGAGTTTGCTGGGCACCGTAAATGCACTGCAGGAACAGGAGGTGAATGCATTGGTGCTGCTGAGGGAAGCCCTGCACCAGCTTCAGCAAGCCGAGCGGTATAAACCGGATCTGGTACAGCAGACCGAACGGTTGCAGAGCAGTTTCATTGAATTGAAAGATTTAAGCGAAGAAATCAGCCGTGTTGAACAGGGAGTGATACTGGACGAAGCACGTTTGGTTGAAGTTAACGAACGACTAAGCCTGCTATATGCGTTGCAACAGAAACACCGGGTAGACGACATAAATGCCTTAATTGCCCTGCGCGAAGATCTACGGGAGAAATTGGAAGCGGTTACGTCGAGCGAAGTGGAAATCGAACGGTTGGAAGCGGAAGTGAAACGCACCGAGGCGGAAGCTATAAAGCTTGCCGGACAGCTGAGTGAAAGTCGTCAATCGGTTGTGGGAAATATACAGGAAGAGGTTGCCCACTTGCTGCACGAAGTGGGCATGCCGCATAGCCAATTGCAAATCGTATTAAGTGGATTCACCGGAAACGAGTTGAGAGCCAGTGGCCGGGATGAGGTCAGATTTCTGTTTACGGCCAACAAAGGGCAGCCACCGCAGCCTGTGGGTAAAGTCGCATCGGGGGGTGAACTCTCGCGGCTGATGCTGGCGATCAAATCGTTGATTGCTAAAACATCGGCACTACCCACCATTATTTTTGACGAAATCGATACCGGAATATCCGGCGAAATCGCATTGAAAGTAGGTGAAATCATGGAACGATTGGCCGATCATATGCAGGTAATTGCCATCACACACTTACCGCAAATTGCTTCCAAAGGAGATACACATTTCAAGGTATATAAAATGGAGTCGGCAGGCAAGACCGCCACGGGCATTACGCAACTGGAAATAGCTGAGCGGATTCAGGAAATCGCCCAAATGCTGAGTGGCGCCAATCCGGGGGAAGCGGCTATACAACATGCCGCGGAGTTGTTGGGGAAATAATAAAAAAGCATTACTTTTACCCAATTTTTTACGTTTGACTAAATAAATAAACTATGTCCCATAACCTACTGAAAGGAAAGAAAGGAATTATTTTCGGTGCGCTGGATGAGAAGTCCATCGCCTGGAAAACCGCCCAACGCTGTGTACAGGAAGGGGCCGAGATCGTGCTTACCAATGCACCGGTGGCATTGCGCATGGGCACCATTAGGCAACTGGCCGAGGAATGCAACAATGCACCTGTTATTCCGGCTGATGTGACCAGTAGCGAAGATATCGAGGGCCTCTTTGACCAGACGTTGGAACATTTTGGAAGTGGTGTGGATTTTATTCTTCATTCGGTAGGCATGAGTATCAACGTGCGTAAGGGCATCCCTTATACAGAAAATAACTACGACTTCATGCACAAGGCGTTTGATATATCATCCATCAGCCTGCATCGTGTGCTGGCTACCGCCATGAAAAAAGATGCCATCAATGAATGGGGATCGGTTGTGGCCCTCACATACATTGCAGCCCAGCGTGTATTTCCCGATTACAACGATATGGCCGACGCGAAGGCATTGCTCGAAAGTATTACGCGCAACTTTGGTTACCAATATGGCATAAAAAAACACGTCCGTGTTAATACGATTAGCCAGTCGCCCACCCAAACGACAGCCGGTTCGGGTGTCAAGGGCTTTGGCGATTTCATTTCATATGCAGATAAAATGTCTCCGCTTGGCAATGCGACCGCAGACCAATGCGCAGATTATACCGTAACACTGTTCTCTGACCTAACCAAAATGGTCACCATGCAGAACTTATTCCATGACGGTGGTTTTTCCTTCATGGGTGTAAGCGAAGCAGTGATCAACGGGATGGGAGAGAAGTAGCTTCACCGCCCATTTTCAACTCATAAAAAAGGCGGCTTTTGGGTACTCCAAAAGCCGCCTTTTTATAAACCGATAGCGGTTCTATGCTTAATAGTCCTCCGTGTCGAGCAAAATCACCTTGATGTCGGCACGCCCCGGTTGTGGAAGGTCACCTCCCAGGCCATCTGCGAAGGATGCGTCGATGACCAAGGTGCCAACGGAGTAATCGTAGCGGTACGCTACGCCGTCATATACCGTTGTCAGCGGTTCGTATATGCCGTCGCCGAATGAAATGTCAACCAATACCGTTCCGTAGTCAACCACATATTGGTCTATTTCCGGAAAGTCCAATGTGGCCATCCAAATATCCGGCCGACCTGCAACGGGTTTCCATTCATTTTGCGTAATCGTATAGGGGATGATCTTATTATAGTTGATCTGTTGGATAATTTCCTCTTTTGTACAGGATGAGATACCGAGGATTACGAAGAATCCGACGATTAGGGTAAGGGGCTTTTTCATATAAGTTTGTTTTGGGTAAATAATTCTGTTGCTATATCTGCTCGTCTGTTTACTATGACAACAAATCGTATGAAAAGGTTTAACGCAATAATTGCACCAATAATTTCATCCATTTCCTTCGGCATCACGTAACTGTATGGAGCGATTTGCTCATTCGTGAAAAGAAATCTTGTAATTTCGCTTTCTATGGGGATGAATATGGATATGCGTAAAAAGATCTATATAAAGCGGATTCAGGTAACCAGTGAACATTTGGACCAAAATAATCACGTCAATAACGTGCAATTTGTGAGCTGGGTGGAACAGGCAGCTGCTGAACACTGGGAAATCCTGAGGCACAAAACCGATTATGTAAACGATTACTGGGTGCTTTTTGACCATCACATCCAATATAAAAAGCAAGTGTATTTAGGTGAAATCCTAACGGTAAAAACATATCCTTTACCACCCGACGGAATCAAACAACCCAGAAAAGTGGAGTTTTACCGCAACGACGAACTGGTCGTGGACTCACGTACACTTTGGGTTTTGTTTGACAGAGACAAACATAAAATAAAGCGGATTGCGCCCGATTGGTTGGAGAGATGAAACGAGAAAAGCAAGTAATATATGCTAAAAAAAGCGCCACAGAACTTTGTCCTGTGGCGCGCTTTTACCTAAAACAGTTTGTTTGCTATTCGTCTTTTTTCTCTTCGGCCATATCCGATGGTTTGGAAGAACCACCGTCTTCCGACTGTATATTGACTACAATTTCAGCTTTGTCTTTATCATAATCAACTTCCAGCGTATTCCCTTCGCTAACCTCGCCTTTGAGAATTTCCTCGGCAATGGGGTCTTCCAGGTATTTCTGGATAGCCCGTTTGAGCGGACGTGCCCCGAAATTGCTGTCAAATCCTTTTTCTGCAACAAAGTCCTTTGCAGCATCTGTGAGCCGGATGTTGTATCCCAGTGCTTCGATCCGCACGAACAGTGATTTCAACTCGATATCAATAATTTTGAAGATGTGCTCTTTATCCAGTGAATTAAAGACAATCACGTCGTCAATACGGTTGAGGAATTCCGGTGCGAAAGCACGTTTAAGTGCGTTTTCAATGACACCGCGGGAGTGGGCTTCGGCCTGCTCTGCTTTTGCCGATGTAGTGAAACCAACTCCTTGTCCGAAATCCTTTAACTGACGGGCGCCGATATTGGAGGTCATGATCAGAATGGTGTTCCTGAAGTCCACCCGGCGGCCGAGGCTATCGGTCAGCTGTCCTTCATCCAGTACTTGCAGTAGCAAATTGAATACATCGGGATGCGCTTTTTCGATTTCATCCAACAGGACTACCGAATAAGGCTTACGCCGTACCTTTTCTGTCAGTTGTCCCCCTTCTTCGTAGCCTACATAGCCTGGAGGCGCGCCTACAAGACGTGAGATGGCGAATTTTTCCATGTATTCGCTCATGTCGATTTGGATGAGAGAATCCTCACTGTCAAACATGAATCGAGCCAGCTCTTTTGCCAATTCGGTTTTTCCGACGCCGGTAGGGCCTAAGAAAATAAAGGAACCAATCGGTTTTTTCGGATCTTTCAACCCGGCACGGGTACGTTGGATGGCTTTGACAAGCTTCTTCACCGCTTCGTCCTGTCCGATGATACGGCCCTTCATCGATTCAGCCATGTTCAACAGCTTTTGGCTGTCGGATTGGCCGACCCGCTGAACCGGGATACCCGTCATCATCGATACCACTTCCGCAACGTTATCTTCTGTTACGGTATACCGTTTGGTCTTTGTCTCCGCTTCCCACGCTGTTTTTTCGTGCTCAAGTTCTTCCAGCAACCTTTTTTCCGTGTCGCGCAGCTTGGCTGCTTCCTCGTATTTCTGGCTGCGGACTACCTTGTTTTTCTCGATTTTGATTTCCTCGATTTTCTGTTCAATATCGATAATGCTCTGTGGCACATGGATATTGGTGAGGTGTACACGTGACCCCGCTTCGTCCATCGCATCGATGGCTTTGTCAGGTAAAAAACGGTCGGTAATGTACCGCGTAGTCAACGTAACGCAAGCCTCTATGGCCTCGGGCGTGTAGTTGACATTGTGGTGTTCTTCGTATTTGTCCTTGATGCGGTTCAGGATTTCGACCGTCTCATCGTGTGTAGCCGGCTCGATCATTACCTTTTGGAACCTGCGGTCAAGCGCACCATCCTTTTCGATGTATTGACGGTATTCATCGAGCGTCGTGGCACCGATGCATTGGATTTCTCCACGGGCCAATGCCGGTTTGAACATGTTAGAGGCGTCCAACGAACCCGATGCGCCACCCGCACCGACAATGGTGTGGATCTCATCAATAAATAAGATGACATCCGGCGATTTCTCTAATTCATTCATCACCGCCTTCATACGTTCTTCGAACTGCCCACGGTATTTCGTGCCTGCCACCAACGAAGCGAGATCCAGTGTGACCACCCGCTTATTGAACAGTACGCGGGATACCTTTCGCTGGATGATGCGCAGGGCCAATCCTTCTGCGATGGCAGATTTACCCACGCCGGGTTCGCCGATCAGGATCGGGTTATTTTTCTTCCGTCTGGAAAGAATCTGTGATACCCGTTCAATTTCCTTTTCGCGACCCACGATCGGATCTAGTCTGCCTTCTTCCGCTGCCCGGGTCAAGTCCCGGCCAAAGTTATCAAGCACCGGTGTTTTCGATTTGATGTCCGATACCTTCTTCGGTTGGCTGAAATGATCATCCTCTTTGAAATCGTCATCCCCGGCTGTTGAACCGGAGGCTTGGTCGGTAATACCCGCTTTATGCTGCTCTACATCTGCTTTGAAGACATCGTAATTAATGTCGTATTGCTGCAGAATTTGTGAGGCGATGTTTTCCTCGTCGCGCAGGATGGATAAAAGCAGGTGTTCAGTGCCGATTACGTCACTTTTAAAGATTTTTGCTTCAAGATATGTGATTTTCAGTACTTTCTCCGCTTGCTTGGTGAGCGGCATATTGCCGATCGGAGCGCGGGACATTGAAGAACCTTTTACGGCATCCTCGATAGATTTGCGTAGCTCAGTTGTGTCAATCCCTGCATGCTTCAATATCTTGATGGCCATACCGTCTCCTTCACGAATCAACCCCAACAATAAATGTTCTGTGCCGATGTAATCGTGTTTCAACCTGATAGCTTCTTCTCTGCTGTATGAAATCACATCCTTTACGCGAGGCGAAAATTTTGCTTCCATGAATGTTTACCTTTCTCTTTTGTATGCTAAGGATGCGATAAATGTATAAAAAAATATCGCTTGTGCCTTACTATTTGTGTAACATTTATCAACAATTAAGCCATAGACACAAATATAACATTTTGTCAGTTTGGGTAAAAGTATTATTGCATCATTGTGACGATAGCTGCTCAAGCCGCAGAGGCTCTTTCTGCTCAAGCCGCAGAGGCTCCTACTTTTTTTCCGCAAAAAAGTAGGCAAAAAACTCGCCGCTGTATCCTGCCGCTACCACGGTAGTGCATCCCACTGCAAGCCGCGGCAGGATCAGGCGGCATTGGCGGGATACGGTGGGGAGGTGCTGAAAACGCACGGAACGGTCGTTTGGAGCAAAATGGTAATTTTCCCGCACGAAATCTCGGTTCGGAGGGCAATCGGCCTTGAAGAATCGGGAATCCGCCAGCTGGCGGAAAAGCATATGTAGAAACAACCGTACTGGCAGCAAACAAGCGGATTGGGAAAGCGAAGCGGCTGCAATCCGCGCCGTAAATGCTTTGCAATCAACCTGCAACCGAGGCTTCACAGCCTTGATTTTTTTTGCTTCGTTTTTTTGATCAAGCAAAAAAATGAAGGCCTGCCCGGCCAGGGCAAAAGTAAAAGCCATGCCCGGCGAGGGCAAAAAGGAACAAACCTTCGCGGCGATAGAGCGAACTTGCATATCAGGGGTAAGTTAACTATGTTTGCACGTAAAAAACTAAAGATGTCAGACGAAAAAATCATCTTTTCTATGGCAGGGGTAAATAAAATTTACCCGCCTCAGAAGCAGGTGCTCAAAAATATTTACCTTTCTTTTTTCTACGGAGCTAAAATCGGCGTGATCGGTCTTAACGGTTCAGGAAAATCGTCACTGCTTAAAATCATAGCCGGTTTAGACAAATCCTATCAGGGAGAAGTGGTGTTTTCGCCCGGCTATACCGTAGGTTATTTGGCCCAGGAGCCCGAATTGGACCCCGATAAAACGGTAAGGGAAGTGGTGGAAGAAGGAGTGGCTGAGATTACAGCCATTCTAAAAGAATACGAGGAAATCAACGAGAAATTCGGTCTGCCGGAAGTGTATGAGAATGCGGATGAAATGGATAAGTTGCTGGCGCGGCAGGGTGAGTTACAGGATAAAATTGATGCAGTGGGCGCATGGGAACTGGACACGAAACTGGAGCGTGCCATGGACGCATTGCGTTGTCCGGAGCCCGAACGAAAAGTAGACACATTGTCAGGAGGTGAGCGTCGCCGGGTGGCATTATGTCGTTTACTGCTGCAGGAACCCGACGTGCTCCTGCTTGACGAGCCAACGAACCACCTTGATGCGGAATCGATCGATTGGCTTGAACAGCATTTGCAACAGTACCAGGGTACAGTCATTGCTGTTACCCACGATCGCTATTTCCTGGATAACGTGGCAGGATGGATCCTGGAACTCGACCGGGGGGAAGGTATTCCCTGGAAAGGAAACTACTCTTCGTGGCTGGATCAGAAGGCGAAACGCCTCGCTCAGGAGGAGAAATCGGAAAGTAAAAGGCAAAAAACACTGGAACGGGAGTTGGAGTGGGTACGCATGGCACCCAAAGCCCGTCATGCCAAATCCAAAGCCCGCCTGCACAACTATGAAAAACTGGCTTCGGAAGAAACGAGGGAGCGGGAAGACAAGCTGGAACTTTTTATCCCGCCCGGCCCCCGCTTGGGTAATGTCGTGATCGAAGCCCAACAGGTAAGTAAGGCCTATGGAGACAAGATTCTCTTCGAAGGATTGAGCTTCTCTTTGCCCCCCGCGGGTATCGTAGGCATCATCGGACCTAACGGAGCAGGCAAGACAACCCTTTTTCGGCTTATCACCGGACAGGAACAGCCGGACAGCGGTACGTTCCGTGTTGGTGAAACCGTTGCATTGGGGTATGTGGATCAGCTGCATGACGACCTGGATCCCGAAAAGACGGTTTGGGAGAACATCACAGGCGGCAACGAAAATATACCCTTGGGCAACCGGCTCGTCAACTCCCGTGCGTATGTGTCCAAATTCAATTTCAACGGTGCCGACCAGCAGAAAAAAGTAGGGGTACTCTCGGGTGGGGAGCGTAACCGTGTTCACCTGGCCATCACCCTGAAAAAAAGCGCCAATGTGCTGCTGCTCGATGAGCCGACCAACGATATCGACGTAAATACCCTTCGGGCGCTGGAAGAAGGCTTGGAAAATTTTGGCGGTTGTGCCGTGGTGATTTCACACGACCGCTGGTTTCTTGACCGGATTTGCACGCACATACTCGCATTTGAGGGCGATTCTCAGGTATATTTCTTTGAAGGGAATTATTCGGAATACGAAGAAAACCGCAAGAAACGTCTGGGCGATAGTACTCCCAAACGGATCAAATATAAAAAACTGGTGAAAGGATGATGGATACCGCCAAGTTATTAAAAGCGATCATCGAAAATGCCATTGACGGTATCATTACGATAGACCGCTATGGCATCGTCGAATCGATCAACCCGGCGGCATTGAAGCTGTTTGGCTATGAACCTGGGGAAGTTATCGGCAACAATGTATCCATGTTGATGCCTGAACCGGATCACAGCAACCACGACCAGTACATCCAGAATTATCACCGGACCGGCGAGAAAAAAATCATCGGCATTGGCCGTGAGGTGAGGGGCCTGCGCAAGGATGGCAGTACATTCCCTTTCCGGTTGGCGGTAAGTGAGGTGCATTACGAAAATAAAACCGCTTTTACCGGCTTTGTGCACGATCTTTCCAAAGAAAAAGAGGCCGAAGAAAAGCTGCTTCAGCACATGGAAGAGCTTGAAGCAACCGTCAGCAACCGTACCAAGGATCTGATTAAGCTGGTGTCCGAACTGGAAAAAGCCAAATCGGAAGTAAGCCTATCCCTGGAGAAGGAGAAAGAGCTGAACCAGCTGAAATCCCGTTTTGTTTCCATGGCCTCACACGAATTCCGTACGCCTTTGAGTGCCGTGCAACTGTCGGCATCGCTCATCGAAAAGTACCTTGAGAAGACTGACTCCGCCAATGTGCTTAAGCATACGGCCCGTATCAAAGGCTCCGTGCAACTGCTTACCAGCATCCTCAACGATTTCTTATCCCTTGAGCGCTTGGAGGCAGGTAATGTTTCGGCAAACCAACAGGAAATCAATCTCGTGCGGCTTGCAGAAGAAATCACGGAAGAGATGCAGTTGATCTGCAAAACCAACCAGCATATCGTTTATCAGCATACCGGCTCCAGCGGAACATTTGTGCTGGATGCCAATCTCCTGAAAAACTGTATCATCAACCTGATTTCCAATGCGATCAAGTATTCCGGAGAAAATACGTTTATCGAATTTAACACAGAAATTAAGGGCGACGTCTGTACCATTGTGGTCAAAGACGATGGCATCGGCATCCCATTGGAAGATCAGAAAAACCTGTTCGAACCCTTCTTCCGGGCACACAATACCGGCAATATTCCCGGAACAGGTTTAGGGCTTAATATTGTGAAAAGATATGTATCTTTGATGGGCGGAATCGTGAGTTGCCAAAGCGCGCAGCACACGGGCACTATTTTTACACTTTCATTCGGCAACACGACACTACCGATACCCAATGGCAACTAAACAAACCTCTGTTCTAATCATTGAAGATAACGACGACATCCGCGAAGGTACGAAAGAAATACTGGAACTTTCCGGTTACCACGTGTATGCGGCCCCCGAAGGCAAGACAGGGGTGGATATGGCGCTGAAATACCTGCCCGATATTATCTTATGCGACATTATGATGCCTGAACTGGATGGTTTTGGCGTACTGTATCTGCTCACCAAACATCCGGAAGCCGCTGGCATACCTTTCATCTTCCTTACGGCAAAAGCAGAGCGGGCTGATATGCGCAAAGCAATGGAAATGGGAGCCGATGACTACCTGACCAAGCCTTTTGACGATATTGAGCTCCTGAATGCCCTGGAAACCCGGCTAAAAAAACGCAAGCAGTTGGAGGGAGAGAAGATGGATCGTAAAAGCTTGTACCTCAGCAATGAGGAGCAGGAAATGTTGTTGAAAGAATTGGTCACAGGATCCCGCGTAAAAAGTTACAAAAAAAAGCAGCAGGTTTATCAGGAAGGAGATTCGCCGCTGTATGTATATTACATCAAGAAAGGAAAAGTGCGTAGGTTCCTGTCTTACCTGGACGGACGTGAACTTTCCACGGACATTCACATAAGTGATTCCTTTTTCGGGTATGGAGCCATTCTGCTACAGCAGCAATACACGGACAATGCCGAAACGCTGGAGGAGACCGAGTTGGCACTGATTGAGAAAGAAAACTTTTTGGAATTGCTATACCGCAAGCCGGGTATCGCCAATAAATTTATCCAATGGCTCTCCGGAAACATCCGTGGCAAGGAAACCCAATTGCTCGCGTTTGCCTACGATTCCGTCCGCAAACGCGTTGCCAATGCGTTGATCCGCGTGGCCGAAAAAAACCTAGACCGTCCGGATGCGGATGAATGCCTGGTCCGCATTTCGCGTGACGACCTGGCCTCTCTGGCCGGGACCGCCAATGAGACGATCAGCCGCATGCTGGCCGACTTCCGCGATGAAAAGCTGATTGCCAAAGAAGGAAATGCGATCCGTATCCTCTCCATTTACAAACTGAAAAATATCAAACAATAGCATCCCGCCCTATTTTTTATCGGAAAAAGTGAGCACTGTCACTTTTTAGACTGACTCCCTGCATCTGCCACCGGGTATTACGGTTGTAACTTTGTGAAAAGAACGTAATATCCGTAAATGAAAGCGATAGCCTACAGTATCAAGCCCCAGGAAAAGGAATGCCTTGCTGTTGCTAATGGAAAGAAACATGATTTAACGTTGATTTCCAATGAGTTGAATAAATGGACGGTGTCTTATGCACAAGGTAAAGAGGTGGTTATCGTATCTTCATACGATATCCTGGACCGTGAAATGCTGTGGGAGTTAAAAAATGCGGGGGTCAAGAATATCATTACCCGATGCAAGACGACCACCCACATTGATCTCAAGGAAGCCACCCGCATGGGACTGAAAGTAGCCAATGCGCCCGATGACGATCAATCTGTTGCCGGCATTGCCAAGCAAACCATCCGGAACCTCAATGCTTGGGAAGCAGGTAAATGTGTGGGGCGTGCATGCTGCTGTCAATCCGACTGCTCCGTTGCCGCGGAGTCCAATAAATCATGACATCGATATGGCGGAAATGACAAAGAAACTGAATGACCTCATACAACGTTACAACGTAGCAGCTCCGCGCTATACAAGTTATCCCACGGTACCCTACTGGGATCAGCAAACGTGGAGCCCGGATACATGGGTAGAACATGTACGGGGGCAATTCAATGTGTCGTCCGAACAAGGTGTCAGTCTGTATGTCCACCTGCCGTTTTGTGAAAGTCTGTGTACGTATTGCGGTTGCAACACGCGGATCACCAGAAATCACCGTGTAGAAACACCCTATATCGATACGTTGCTGGCCGAGTGGAAGCTTTACCGGGATTTTCTCGGATCATCCGGAATACCCATCCGTGAGCTTCACCTGGGGGGTGGTACTCCTACGTTCTTTGCACCCCCGCAGCTGCAGCGGCTGGTCACAGGATTGCTGGAAGGCAACCGTGTGCTCCCGGATTCGGCCTTTTCTTTTGAGGCGCACCCTGCCAACACGACGGCCGAACATCTACAGGTTTTATACAATGGGGGATTCAGGCGGCTAAGTCTGGGCATACAGGATTTTGACATCCGCGTACAGCAGCTCATCAACCGCAAGCAAACCGAAGCCGATGTGTGGCGGGTAATGGAAGAAGCCCGCCACATCGGCTACACGTCAATCAATTTTGATTTGATCTACGGCTTGCCGCTGCAAACCCCTGAAAGTGTAACCGATACGGTGAAGAAAGCGCTGGCCATGCGGCCGGAACGCATTTCGTTTTACAGTTATGCGCATGTACCCTGGATGAAGCCGGGTCAACGTCGCTATACCGAAGCAGATCTGCCGAAAGGGGAAGATAAGCTGAAACTTTATCAGTTGGGGAAGGAACACATCCTGCAAGCGGGTTACGTAGATGTAGGCATGGATCATTTTGCCCTTCCCAAAGATGCACTCTGCCAGGCTGCAGAAGCGGGGCAACTGCATCGGAATTTTATGGGATATACCGACCGGTACACACCTTTGCTGATCGGTCTGGGCGTATCATCCATCAGCGACTCGTGGACGGCGTTTGCCCAAAATGTAAAAACGGTTGAAGAATACCGGGATTTGGTGAACGCAGGCAAGTTGCCCGTATTCAAAGGTCATGTTCTTTCACCGGCCGATCTGGTAATCAGGCGCTATATTCTCGATATCATGTGCCGGGGTACTACATTGTTGGATAGAGACACCCCGCAGTCGGCAGCGATCTTGCAGCGCTTGTCGCCGCTGCTCGACGACGGTCTGGTACAATGGGAGAACAATCGGGTTACCGTAACAACGCAAGGGGCAGCATTTCTCCGGAACATCTGCATGGCCTTTGACGAACGCCTTTACGAAAAGCAGTATGAACAACCCGTTTTCAGCAACGCCGTATGATCGTATCCAAAACTACCCAATGTTACCACTGCGGCGATGAGGTATCTCATACGGCTTATGAAGCCGATGGGCATGCATTCTGTTGCCTGGGCTGCCAAAGCGTGTACCAAATCCTGAGCAGCAGCAACATGCAGCAGTACTACCGCTACAACACCCATCCCGGAAAGAAGAAAACGGAAGCATCGGTGCGGTACGAATACCTCGACGAGGCAGCCATTGCCGATAAACTGATCGACTTCAAAAACGATGAAATCTCCGTAGCAACCTTTTACATTCCGTCCATCCATTGCAGTTCGTGCATTTGGTTGCTTGAACACCTGTATAAGCTTCATCCGGCTATCGTGATGTCACAGAGTGATTTCCTGAAAAAGCAGGTCAACATTAGGTTTAAGCATACGGAACTCACCCTGCGCGGGTTGGTTGAACTACTGGTAGACATCGGGTACGAGCCCAAGATTACGTTGCAGGATGTCATCAAGGAAGGGCGGAAATTTTCACAGAAAGGGCTGATTGCTAAGATAGCGGTAGCTGGATTTTGCTTCGGAAATTCCATGATGTTGAGCTTTCCGGAGTATTTTGGCATGGGAGCTTTTGAAGCACGGTATTCCGAATTTTTCGGTTGGATGAACCTGGGCTTTGCGTTGCCTGTATTACTTTACAGTGGCCGGGACTATTTCCGCTCAGCCTGGCATAGCCTCCGCCGGAAGGAACTCAACCTGGATGTCCCCCTGGCGATCGGTATTGCCGTGCTGTTTGTGCGGACGGCGTGGGAGGTATCATCCACGTCGGGCCCGGGATTTGCCGACACACTTTGTGGATTGGTTTTCTTTCTGCTGGTAGGACGATGGATACAAGAGCGTACCTACCACCATTTGTCCTTTGAGCGTGACTACCGTTCGTATTTCCCGATAGCCGTAACACGGCTGGGTGAGGGAGGAGCAAAACCGGTACCACTTGCAGATATCCGTGTGGGCGACCGCCTGCTGATCCGCAACAACGAAATTGTACCGGCAGATGCCATTTTACTGAAAGGGCAGGCAGCAATTGATTTCAGTTTCGTAACCGGAGAATCGGATCCTGTCCGGAAGGTGCTCGGTGAGATCATCTATGCCGGAGGGCGGCAAACCGGGGAAGCCATTGAGTTGGAAGTGGTCAAAGCGGTTTCGCAGAGCTATCTGACGCGGCTTTGGAACAATGAGGCGTTTAAGCCCTATGAACGTAATTTCCGTACATTTAGCAATACCGTGAGCCGCTATTTTACCGTTACCTTGCTGGGAATTGCCTGTTCTGTTTTGGCCTATTGGTTTTTGGCGGGCGATGGTGTACGCGCCTGGGGAGCATTTACTGCGGTACTGATCATCGCATGTCCGTGCGCCCTGGCATTAAGTAGCCCGTTTACACTTTCCGCGGCACTCAGTATATTCGATAAAAACCGGTTATATATAAAGAATACCGCAGCGATCGAACAGCTGGCCACCATAGACTGTTTGGTGTTTGACAAGACCGGCACTATCTCGTCGCCATCTGCATCACGGATGCGCTTTGAAGGAAGCCTCTTACCCCATGAGTGGGAGATGGTCAGGGCGGTCTGCAAAAATTCCAGTCACCCACTCAGCCGCGAGTTGGTTAAATGGGCCGGGGAAGGGTCATCCGAATCTTTGTCCCTGAGCGAATACCGTGAAATAGCAGGGAAAGGCATCGAAGCCATCGTGTCAGATTACCGGATACGGGTTGGCAGCGCATCATATACGGGAGCACCCGGAAATGAGAAGGGAAGCCGGGTTTACGTATCGATAGACGGTGAAGTAAAAGGATGTTTTCTGGTAGCACAGCCCTGGCGGCAGAATTTGGGATTGGTGCTGGGTGAGTTGGCGAAAGAACGTCGGCTGCACCTGATTTCAGGAGATAACGACAAAGAAAAAGCCCAATTACGCAGCATATTCCCTCCACAGGCCGACTTGCTGTTTGGTAGATTGCCCATTGAGAAAATGGAATTTATCCAATCGTTGCAGGCAAAGGGACATCGTGTATGTATGTTTGGCGATGGACTCAACGATGCGGGGGCATTGAAGCAGGCCAATTTGGGGGTTGCAGTAAGTGATGACATCAATAATTTTTCACCGGGCTGCGATGCCATTCTGGATGGACGTTCGTTTGTGAAGCTACCCCGTTTTTTCCGGTTTGCGAAAGACGCGGTCAAAGTTATTCACATGAGTTTTGGCATTTCGCTTGCATATAACCTGATAGGGCTGAGTTTTGCGGTGACGGGGACCATGTCGCCCTTATTTGCGGCGGTGCTGATGCCTCTGAGCACAGTCACCATCATCGGTTTTACCACCGTTGCCACCCACCTATATGCAAGAAAAAATCAATTAATAAAGAGCTAATGGGTGTAATTTTTTTTCTGATCGGTTGCAGCGTCTTCATCGCGCTTATTTTCCTCGCAGCTTTTTTCTGGGCGAATAAGACGGGACAGCACGACGATACGTATACACCTTCCGTGAGGATCCTGTTTGATGACGAAGTGGAGGAAGCCGGAAGTACACCGACAGAGCGTTCCGAAGCAAGCTGAAAAAAACTATCTTTGTAGTCAGAAACCGCCAAATCGCAGTCCGCAGGTGACGACAGAATGATGCGGTTATCAAAATGACAAAGTTCATATGAGGCGGAAAATGAAGTATTACCGGTTGGTATGGCTCAAGCATGACCTACCCGCCGGTTTATCGGTATTTTTAGTGGCATTGCCCCTTTGTCTTGGGATTGCACTGGCTTCAGGAGCACCGCTCTATGCCGGATTATTATCTGGAATCGTCGGCGGGCTCGTCGTATCGCTGGTCAGCGGTTCACAGCTTGCTGTATCCGGGCCGGCTGCGGGTTTGACCACCTTGGTAGCGGCATCCATCGTGTCATTGGGCGATTACCGCATTTTTCTATTGGCTGTCATCATCGCGGGTGTTTTTCAGTTGGTGCTTGGATTGCTGAAATTGGGTGTCATTGCCAATTATTTTCCTGCTGCGGTCATCAAAGGGATGCTGGCCGCCATCGGCATCATTCTCATCTCCAAGCAGGTGCCGCTTGCCCTTGGATATGATCAACCTGATTTCTGGCGTAGCGGCTTTATAGAGATCTTTTCGAAGGAAGTCTTTTCGGGAGATTTTGATTTCTATCGGGAGCACATGACATTGGCCGCAGTGGCCGTCACGTTGGCATCTCTCATGGTCATGGCTATTTTCCAACGACCGTACTTTAAACGGTTTTCTTACATCCCCGCCGCCTTGGCGGGGGTGTTGGCGGGGGTGCTGATCAACCTCATATTTACCGAAGTATCGGGTATATATCCGCTGAAGCGTACCCAATTGGTAGACATTCCCCTGAATATCATGGAAAGTATCACTTTTCCGGATTTCAGTAAATTATTCACCTCGTTGCAGCTTTGGAAAGATGGGCTGTTCATTGGTCTGTTAGCCACGTTAGAAACATTGCTCTGTATCGAAGCCATTGACAAACTGGATCAACGACATCGCATCACTCCCGTAAACCGGGAATTATTTGCTCAGGGAGTGGGCAACATTGTATGCGGGTTATTGGGCGCTATCCCGATTACGGCCGTTGTGGTACGGGGTGCGGCCAATGTGCAAGCCGGCGGACGTACCAAGTTATCGTCCTTTACCCACGGCATATTCATGCTGATTGCCGTTGCAGCGATACCGATGGTTATCAACTTCATTCCCTACGCTTCGTTGGCGGCAATACTGTTAGTTACCGGTTATAACCTTACGAAACCATCTCTCTACGTAAAGATGTGGCGATTGGGATGGACGCAGTTTTTCCCGTTTATCATCACCATTGTCATTATTTTGGCAACCGATCTGTTGATTGGAGTAAGTATCGGGCTACTGATCTCCATGTACTATATTATCCAGCAGAATTTTAAAACCGAGTACAAAATCACAAAATCCACGTTCCAGGGGATTGAACATTTTTACATCAAGCTGAATACCGATGTGACCTTCCTTAATAAGGTGAAGCTTCGCAAAACATTGGATGAAGTCCCCGAGTACAGTGTTCTGACCATAGATGGCAGTGAATCCGACTTTATTGACCACGATATCCTGGAGATCATCAGCGAGTTTGAGACAAAAGCCCGGTACAAACACATCGAATTGCACCTCAGGGAAATTGAACGGGTGGAAGTGGTTTCGGGCCATTAAGGTACCGATGCCATCGGCAAAACCGATGCGAAATTCAGATTTAGTTTGGACAACGATCAATAGAAAATCGTGTTTGTAATACCTATAGAGAATCCCGTAACCTAATGGATAAAACGGAGCATTCAGGACTCCAACAGCTTAACTAAATCCATCCATTCTTCTTCCAGCGTTGTTGACGGACGTTGTCTGCCGGCACGCCGGTACCAATAGTCGGCGTTCCATAAATCGCCCTCTTTGCGATGTAAATACGCATGTACATGGGCCGACTGTTTGTCCTCCAGGTCATTGATCAGGTCGTGCGCCTTTTCCCAATCGCCTTTTCCATCGTACCACAAGGCTTCCAGTTGGCGGGTAAGGCCAAGGGGAGGGGTGTGGTGTTTCAGGGATTCTGTGAAAGTGTCGATGTCCATATCCAAGTTCGCCGGATACAAAGATAACGGTTTCGGTGCGTTCACGCAACGTTGTAGATATGGAAGTTCTCCGAATTTGCTGGCCCCAAGGTTGCCCCCCGCTTCGGAGCTCCGTTTGAACAGAATCTGCACTTGGTTCGTGCTTCGACTGGACTTGGTTTGGAATCGCCAATAGGAGTCCAAACTAAGCGCAGTAGTTGTCTAATACGATCACCCAAGCAGACCCGAAGCGGTCTCCAGTAGCGTCCCAATCCATGCCCCCTACGGAATGCTGCCCGACTCCCGCTCGCAAATTGTGACAACCATTACTTTTTAATCCAATCGCTGTCATTCAATTGACACTGCCATGACAGTAATTTTATCCCCGGAAAAACACTTATAGCAAATGCAGCTAACTAAATTTAATTACGACAACAAGATTGTACGGGATTTCGGCATTGCCACCATCGTTTGGGGCATTGTCGGTATGTCGGTAGGCTTACTGGTTGCCATACAGCTCGTATGGCCTTTTATGAATTTCGAACTGCAATACACCACGTTTGGGAGAGTACGGCCGCTGCATACGAATGCGGTAATCTTCGCGTTTGTAGGAAACGCCATTTTCATGGGGGTGTATTATTCCTTGCAGCGCCTACTGAAGGCGCGTATGTTCAGTGATTTTTTAAGCCGGCTGCATTTTTGGGGTTGGCAACTGATCATCCTTGCAGCCGCAATCACCTTGCCGCTGGGATTGACCACATCCCACGAGTATGCGGAACTGGAATGGCCGATTGACATTGGTATTACCCTCATCTGGGTCGTTTTCGGCATCAATATGTTCGGTACCATCATCAAGCGGCGTGAACGCCACATGTATGTAGCCATCTGGTTTTATATTGCAACGTTCGTTACGGTTGCGGTGCTGCACATTGTTAATTCGGTGCAGTTGCCGATCTCGATGTGGAAAAGTTATTACCTGTATGCAGGTGTGCAGGATGCCCTGGTGCAGTGGTGGTATGGCCACAACGCCGTGGCGTTTTTCCTGACAACCCCATACCTGGGGATGATGTATTATTTCCTGCCGAAGATGGCCAATCGCCCGATATATTCCTATAAATTGAGTATCCTGCATTTCTGGTCGTTGATTTTTATCTACATCTGGGCGGGTCCGCACCACCTGCTGTACACCTCATTGCCGGGGTGGGTGCAGTCACTGGGCGTGGTTTTTTCCATTATGTTGATTGCTCCTAGTTGGGGAGGCATGATCAACGGATTGCTTACGCTCCGCGGGGCATGGGATAAGGTGCGTACCGAACCCACGCTCAAATTTATGGTAGTGGCGCTCACCGCTTACGGTATGGCGACCTTTGAAGGGCCTATGCTGTCGCTCAAACAGGTGAATGCCATCGCTCACTTCACGGATTGGATCGTGGCTCACGTTCACGTAGGTGCATTGGGATGGAACGGCTTTATGACCTTCGGGATCCTCTATTGGCTGATCCCCCGCATCTACAAGACCGAGCTGTATTCGAAAAAGCTGGCCTCGGTGCATTTCTGGATCGGTACACTGGGTATCCTGTTTTACGCGATCCCGATGTACTGGGCTGCCGTGGTGCAGGGGTTGATGTGGAAGGAATTTACACCGGAAGGAACGCTGCAATACCCCAACTTTTTGGCTACCACGTTGCAAATTATCCCCATGCACATGATGCGTGCCATCGGCGGAACCCTTTATTTAGCGGGGGCATTGCTCATGACATTCAACCTGGTGAAAACCATGCGTAAAGGCAGGCTGCTGGCAAACGAACCTGCCGAAGCGCCTGAATTAACGCCCGTAGTGGTCAATGAGCGCTCGAAGCACCGTCGATTAGAACGCAAACCGATCCTGTTTATGGTGGTTGCGCTTATCACCATCCTTATCGGTGGACTGGTTCAGATGATGCCCACGTTTTTGATTTCGTCGAATGTGCCCACGATTTCGAGCGTAAAACCCTATACGGCACTGGAATTGCAGGGACGCGACCTCTACATCCGCGAAGGCTGTGTGAATTGCCATTCGCAAACCGTCCGGCCGTTTCGCTCGGAAACCGCCCGGTACGGAGAATACAGCAAGGCAGGCGAATTCGTCTACGACCATCCCTTCCTATGGGGATCCAAGCGTACGGGGCCTGACCTGCACCGCATCGGGAAGAAATATCCCAACAAATGGCATTTCGACCATATGCTTGATCCGACCATTACATCGCCGGGCAGCATCATGCCACCTTATCCGTGGCTCATCGAACAACCGCTGGATACAACGGCTACAAAAGCCAAGCTGAATGCCATGAGGATATTGGGCGTACCGTATACCGACGAGGATGTAGACCAAGCCAACGTAAACCTCCGGCGGCAGGCTGAAGAAATTGCCGCTGATCTGGACCAACAGGGGGCGGCGGTTCGGGCAGACCGTGAAATCATCGCGTTGATTGCCTACCTGCAACGATTAGGTACAGACATCAAAGCGCAGGAAACACCGGTGGCTGCAACAAATGAATAACACTAAAAAAGGTAATCATGTTCAAGCAAATAACGGATTTAAGTGGCAATGAGTGGTATCTTATCGTGTCGCTATGGATTTTTCTGGTCTTTTTTATCATCGTGGGTATTATGCTGTTTCGGATGCGTAAAGACTATATCGATTACATGAAAGATATCCCCATGGACGATGAGGAGCCGGGACACGCAGATTTGAAAAACTAAACAGAACAAACGATGAACACCGTAATCATACAGCTAAACACGGCCGACAGCGCCGCAGGGGCATTCTCTCTGTTCGGCAGTGGCAATATCAACAACGATATATTGATCCTGGCGCTCGTTATTGTCATGGCCGTAGTGCTGGCCGCCGCATTGGTAGTGTTACGTGCCATGCGCGCCATGTTACGCATCACCATGCCGCATGTATTGGAAGAAGAAAAAGCCGCAAAAATGCTGGCAAAGGCAACGCGCAGGGCCGGTCTTACTACCTGGTGGAACAAGCTGTTGGGGTTGCGGCCGATCTCGGAAGAAAAAGATCTAGTGATCGACCATGCCTATGACGGTATCAAGGAATTGGACAATCCGGTGCCCGCGTGGTTCAATGGCATGTTTTATGCCTCGATAGCATTCGCCATGGTCTATCTGTGCGTGTATCACGTTTTCGGTTGGGGGCCAAATCAGCACCAGGAGTACGAGCGTGAAATGGCGAAAGCAGACCAGGCTCGGCAGGAGTGGCTGGCAAAAGCGGCAAATAGCATCGATGAGCATTCGGTGGAGGTTGATGCCCGCCCCGAGACCATCACATCCGGAGCAGCCATTTTTACGCAGAATTGTGCAGCGTGTCACGGAAACGCAGGAGAAGGGGGGATCGGCCCGAATCTGACCGACGAGTATTGGTTGCATGGCGGGGAAATCAAAGATATCTTCAGAACGGTCAAATACGGTGTGTTGGATAAGGGGATGGTACCTTGGGAGCAAAGTCTGACACCCGCGCAGATAGCAGAAGTAAGCAACTATATCATCACACTTAGGGGAACTAACCCGCCGAATGCAAAAGAACCACAAGGTGAAAAAGTGGAATACGCGCCTGCTCAGGCAGCCGATGGAGAGGGTGAAAAAGAAACTACCGGTGAAGTTGCGCAACACGCGATTTAAAATAGCGATTGGTCATGGGGATTATCATAGGGAAGGCACTGGATGGTACAAAACCTAAGCGGGAATGGGTTTACGCGAAGAAGCCTGGCGGTAAGCTTTTCCGCTACCGCGAATGGGTTGGATATGCCCTGCTTCTTTTTCTTATTGCGGCCCCGTTTATCCGAATCAACGGCGAGCCGATGTTGTTGTTCAATATCATAGACCGCAAGTTTGTTATTTTTGGAAGTGTATTCTGGCCACAGGACCTGCATATCTTTGTATTCGGGATGTTGATCGTGATGGTTTGTGTCGTCCTGTTCACGGTCGTTTATGGACGTATCTGGTGCGGATGGACCTGTCCGCAGACCATTTTTATGGAGCTCGTATTCCGCCGGATCGAATATTGGATCGAAGGCGATTGGCAGCAGCAGAAGCGGATGCAGCAAGCGGATAGAGGTACGTCGTGGTACCTAAGAAAGGGTGCCAAACATCTGGTTTTCTTTACAATTTCGTTCGGTATATCGAATATCTTTCTCTCCTACATCATCGGTGTTGAACGTTTGTGGCAAATTATAACCGATCCCGTGGGGCAGCATCTTGGCGGATTGATTTCTATCATTTTGTTCACATTTGTTTTTTATGCGGTATTCGCGTTCGTACGGGAGATCGTTTGTACAACGATATGCCCTTACGGTCGTCTGCAGGGGGTTTTGCTCGACGACAAAAGCATAACCGTAGCCTACAACCATAAGCGTGGCGAGCCTCGGGGCCATCGGAAAAAAGGAGAAACACAGCAGTTGGGTGATTGTGTTGATTGTGGGTTGTGCGTGCATGTATGCCCCACGGGTATCGATATCCGCAATGGGGTGCAGATGGAATGTGTCAATTGCACGGCGTGTATCGATGCTTGTGATGCAGTGATGGACAAACTTCATAAACCCAGGCGTTTGATCGGTTTCTATACCGAAGAACAAATCGGGGGAAATACGGATGTTAAATCCGGCAATACACGTGCCATCGCCTATAGCGTTGTGTTGTTCGTACTGCTCACTGTCTTCGGATGGTTGCTGTTCAGCAGGGGGCAGGTGGATGGTACCTTGTTGCGCGCAAAGGGAAGTACCTATCAGCTGCGGGACGATGGGACGGTGAGCAACCTGTATAGCTTGGAACTCATCAATAAGACCCAGCAGGATATGCCGTTTGAACTGGTAGCGGAACAGGCCGGTTTTTCCGTGCAGTTAGTGAATCACATTGCTGAATTGAAACAGGGGGGGACTGCGCAGCTGAGTTTCTTTTTGGTAAGCAATCAACGTAACATCAAATCCTATAAAACGAATGTGAAGGTGCAGGTGCTAGTAGGCGGCAAGGCAGTTGAAACCATGAAAACGACCTTTGTGGCGCCGCCTTTATAAATTGACAGTTGACAGTTGACAGTTGACAGTTGATAATGGATAGTTGATAGTTGATAGTTCATTATCCATTATCCATTATCCATTATCCATTATCCATTATCCATTAAAGAAATGAACTGGGGAACGAAAATAGTAATTACATTGGCACTTTTCATAGCGTTGATTGTGTCATTCGGGGTTTATATGGTGAGCAAGGATACCGATTCGCTGGTTGCCGAGGACTATTATGAGCGGGGCCTGCAGTACGACAGCTTGCAGCGGCTAGATTCGTTGCAGGAAGCAAAGACCCCGCCACGGCAACATTGATATGCAGCATTAATATCAGGCAGGTGAACTATCATACCTTCGCATTTTTCATGGGGCTTTTCGGGAGCCTCCACTGCGTAGCCATGTGTGGCCCGCTGGTATGGGCGCTGCCCAATACGGCCCGTTCCCGTATGGGTGCAGTGGTCAACCGGATGGTCTACCAGATGGGACGTATCGCAACCTACGGGATGTTGGGGTTGGTGGTGGGGATCATTGGCAATGCGGTGTTATTGAAGGGATGGCAGCAGGGGATCAGCCTGTTTACGGGAGGGGTGCTTGTCGCGCTCGGGCTGATCCATCTTTTTGGAAACCGTTTCCCCCGGATGATGAAGGCCCAGCAGGTGTTGGTAGCGCCGTTGGTCAGGAAGATGGGGTATTTTCTGTACCGGCCCGGTGGTAACTTCCTGGCCGGTGTGCTGAATGGGTTTCTTCCATGCGGCATGGTTTACATGGCACTGGCATCGGCACTGAATGCCGATTCCCTGACAAACAGTGTTTGGTTTATGCTGTTGTTTGGCCTGGGCACGCTCCCGATGATGGTCGGTGCCGTGCTGCTGGGGCATTTCATGAAACACCCCCTGCGGGTAAACATGGCCAAATGGCTGCCCATCCTGTACATTTTGATAGGAGGATGGTTTCTGCTGCGGGGTGCAAACCTGAATATACCCTATGTAAGCCCGTTGATTTACCCCGAAGGTTCGATGAAGTGTGTGTCAATGTGATTTATTGATTATTAACGTACTATAATGATTTTTACTTTCAATATTCCGTAATTTTGAAAGTCAGTTTGCAGGGGGATATCCTAAAGGGCCGACTTTTATTCTTATTATTGTATCGACGATGGTGGGTGTCGTTTTTTACCGTTCAAATAATAAAGTAAATAGTTCTTAATAAGATAAACCCGAATCTATGCCGCTACATGTTACTGTTGTTGATGACCATAGTGCTGTGAGGTTGGGAATGAAATACATCATCCGGGATTGGATGCCTGAAGCCGCTGTTTCCTTCGCAGAAAATATGCCCGAATTGCTGCGGCTGCTTTCTTCCAAGTTTATCCATATCATTGTATTGGACATCAACATTCCGGGAGGCAATCATTTTGATATGATAAAAATGATCCGGGACATCCAGGCAAATGTGCGGATACTGGTGCTTTCTGCCTATGAGGAGCTGTTGTATGCCCTCCGTTATATCGACCTGGGCGCAGACGGATATTTACAGAAAGACAGCAGGGAAGACGAGATCAAAGAAGCGTTGAACACGGTATTCCGTGGCAAAAAATACCTGAGTGACGATGTGAAGGAACACCTGTTGCAGCGCCGGTTGAACCATGGGATCTTATCGGGCGACAATCCGCTGCAGCGGCTCACAAACAGGGAACTGGAGGTCTGCCAACTGCTGGTGCAGGGCAAGGGGGTGACCGAGATTTCCAAGGCACTGTTTATCCATACATCGACCGTGGGTACCTATAAAGGGAAAATCTACGAAAAGCTCAACGTATTTAACATCCGGGAGCTGATGGATAAATTCAATTTTCACCATATTGGTGCAGGGCAAAAGTGACGGTGGTGCCTTTGCCCAGCGTGCTTTGAACAGTCATTTCCGCATGGATTAAATGGGCCATATCCTTTGCAAGCATAAGACCTAACCCGATATTTTCATCATCATGAGCAGTTTTTTCCTGCGTATGCAGGGGGTCGTTGTAATAGGCGGCCAGCTCCGGATACAACCCCACACCGGTATCCGATATGCTGAATAAAATCCTTCCGGCATGGTTCTGTTCAGCCCGGATGCATATTTCTCCGTCTTTGGTGAATTTGATTGCGTTGTCAAGGATGTTATGGATGATGACAGACAGGATATCTGCATGTGCATGTGCAGTTGTATGCGGAGAGATGCTGTTGTAGATGGTATTGCCGCGAGATTCTGCAATCGACTGGAAAATCACGATTTGCTTCTGGGTAATCTGGTAAAGACACACATCGGTCAGTTGCAGCCACTCTTTCGTAATCATGACCTTTGCCAGTTTGGTGAGGTTGTTGGAGTAATGGTAAATGTGCTGGATAGAGCGGTATATCTGCTCAAGCTCATCGGGAGCGACCCCTTTTTCCCCCGCCGTATCATGCATAGCCTGCAACGCTTTCACCACATAATTCAGCGGGGTTTTGATGTCGTGCGTGATCGAAGCAAATAAACGCTGCTGCCATTCGTATTGTTTTTTGAGTTCTTCGGTCCGTTCGTTTACCTTTTGGAGCAACCATCGGTTTTGCTTTAAGATAAGTTGCGTACGCAAGTAGATGATCAGCCAGACCATAAGCCCGATGCCGATACAGAAAAAGGTGGAAAACCACCAGGTTTCATAAAACGGGGATTGGGATATCGTTAAACGGTGTGGGTTGAATGCTAAGCCGGTCATGGGCGTGGTATACGTTCGTTTCGATCAAATAAACACATCGTTGATATTCCGATTGGGAATTTCCTGTTGAAAGGATGTGATAAAGTTATCCAAAATCTGCCAAGCGCCCAAATAGCGTGCAAAGAATCGGAAGATGCATTTTTGAATGGGTTGATAACTAACCAGATTCATTATGAATGCTGCGGAGGCTAGTTGATTTTCGGTTGAAGTGTAGAAAATTTTCTATAGTAAAACAAGCTAAACTTCTACTTTTTTTTCCAAAAAACACGATTGACTCCCTATGGGATCCCGGATAGATTTGCCACCGTTAATGCTTCATACGTCTACCAGATGGTATATTGGGTTGTCCACAGCCCGAACCACTCGTTAGAACGTTTTGGAAAACTTATGACAAACGTTACTATGAAAAGATATCTACTGGCTTGTTTCCTGATCGTTTTTGCTTTTCAACTGCATGCAGCCGATTATTATTGGATTGGCGGCGGCGGAAATTGGAGTGACCTGAACAATCACTGGCGGTTGGGCAGCCCGACAGGCGGGGTGCCCAGCATCGTGCCTTCGGCTGCCGACAATGTGTTCTTCGGAAGTTACAGCGGCTTTACTGCGGCTAACCAGACGGTGACGCTCAACGCCAACGCCTTTTGTAATAACATGACGTGGGAAAGCGGTGTGCCGAACAATCCCATCCTGACGCGCGGAGGATCAAGTACGTTGTATGTATCCGGAAACCTGGTCTTGCAGCCAACAGTCGCATATAGTGGTGTGGTAAACATCGAGTTTGTCGGGGCTAATCCGGCTACGCTGACTACCAACGGGCCAATAAACGCTATCCTGAACCTGACCGTCAACAAGCCGGGAAGCGGGCTGACCCTGCTGGATGACCTGATCTATACGGGAAGCACGACTAACAATTCCTATGGACTCACCTTGACAGCCGGCTACCTGGATGCATCAGACAAAACGGTGGCGGTATACAGTTTCTGGAGCGAGAATAATAATCCCCGGCACTTGGACATCACGGGTGGGAATTTCAGTGTCGTGCGTAACTTTTATTTCAGGGGAGCAAATAAAACAACTGCAGCGGTAGGATCTTACATCCGGACGGGTATCCGGCTGGTGACGGATGGCGGGGAGTTTGATGAGGTGGAAGCCACATCAGACAGCCCGAACAACGACCTTTTTTCGGTATACAATACGACTTTCAGGAAGCTGGTATTCAGCAACCCGTTGTTGTCGTCCAATGCGCGTATCCATGCCGGAAACACGGTGGATTCTCTGATTTTTTTGGGGTCGGGTTCTGTCCGGGAATCAAGTAATACCGTCAGGTACGTATCCTTTGCCGGAAACGGCACGATTGGCGGAGCAAACAATGTCATCCAGTACGCGGAAGTAGGCGGATGGTTGAATTTAATCGACAACGGGGGGCATGTGTTCGACACCCTGTTAACCGCACCTAACAAAAATATATGGATTACGGGCGAAATTACGATTAATGAATACTTTGTTGCCGGAGGTGAGCCCTGTGACGGGTTTACGGAAATCACCGGGAGCTCCGGTGGAACCCTCCATTTTGCCGATGGGGCGGTAGCCGAAATCGATAACGTACTGCTGACGAATTTGGCGGCGACGGGCAGCCTCATACCATTGACCGTCAACGGCATCGACAACGAAGGCAATAGCGGTTTCATCTTCAATATTCCCGATGCGACCAACCGGACGCTGTATTGGGTGGGCGGTGCCGGTGATTGGAATGACGGTACGCACTGGAGCGAAAGCAGTGGTGGCCCCGGTGGTGCGTGTATCCCCTTTATCGGAGATGACGTGGTATTCGATGGCAATAGCGGACTGAATGCCGGTGGAACCGTGGCCACCAGCGGCAATACGTATTGCCGCGACATGACCTGGGCAGCCACGATTACGGGGAGTCCGACGTTTACGACAAACAATAATTTTTACATGCAGGTATACGGCTCGGTGGTGCTTAATCCCAACGTGACCATGAATGCCCGGCTGGATATGCGGGGAACGGAAGCCGTGACCTTTACAACCAACGGAAATGTAAAAGGAAATAACCGTATTATGATCCGAAAAGAGGCTGATGATGCCCTCGCCGGCGGCGTAACCTTGCTGGATGACTGGCTCAACCCAACGGGTTCTTTTCAATTGAACAGGGGGCATCTTAATGTAGCGGGACGGACGGTAGATATCGATATTTTTACGAGTAACCTGAACAACAACGGGCGGCATGTGGATATGCGGAATGCCGATGTGGCGGTTAACCGTTGGGAATATCGCTCAAACGCCAAAACGCTGGATGCTGATCATTCCCATTTGTCCATTAGGGCCTCGATTTACACGACCGGCAATTTGGTGCAGTATGATGCAGTCGACATTTCTACCGGTTCTTTAAATACGGACAATTTTTGGATTGACGGTACGGGTTTCAGGGAGTTGATCTTCAGTAATCCGTCACTGACAACCGTTGCGCAGATCGGCGCGAACAATGTGGTCGAGCGATTGGAATTCAAAGGGCAGGGGAGAATTGCGGGTACCGGAAACGTGATTGACTCGCTGATAACCGGTGAAAACCGTAACTTCTGGTTTGGGCAGGGCACCAATACCATCAATGAATATCTCAAGGCTATTCACCCCGATTGCAGCGGATTGGGGGAAATACGGAGCAGCGGTACAAGCAGCACGATTGTCTTTGGTGCCAATGCCGATGTTGATATTTCGAATGTCTATATGGAAAACATCGTCGCTACCGGCGGAGGGGGTACGCTGACACTGCCCATTCCCTTTTCGGGGGCTGATGCAGGGGGCAATTCCGGATGGAGCATTACCGCTTCCGATGGGGATGCCCGGTATTGGGTTGGAGGAGCGGGCGACTGGAACGATGCTTCGCACTGGAGCACGGTTTCGGGCGGACCGGGGGGCGCTTGTATCCCAACGGTAGCCAACGACGTGTATTTTGATGAAAACAGTGGTTTCGGCACCACAGCGGCTGCCCGGACCATTACCGTAAATAACGGTAATGCGTATTTCCGGAACATGGATTGGACAGGTGCGGCCAATAATCCGATTTTAAACCGGAATACGGCATGGAATATGGAAGCATGGGGCGAAAGCATCGTGCTCAATCCGGCGGTGACGTTGAATGCTTCTATCCAGTTAAGAGGCCCAGAGGCGGCGACCGTAACGGGTCAGACGCTTGGGAATTTTGATATGGAGCTGAGGAAACCAGGGAGCAGCCTGACCATTGCCAACGATTACAACAACAACCAGACCGATATCTATTTGTATGACGGTGACCTGATCGCACCGGACAAGGTCTTAACCTTAAACGCTATCAACAATGACAACCGCGACAATGACATATTTGTGGACATCAGTGGCAGCACCCTTAATCTTAGCAGCGTTTGGCGATACAGTGGCACCACGGCCAACCGCACGCTTGACGCGACCGATGCGGTGATCAATACGGTCGACTTTATTGCCCGGGGGTTCACATATCATCAGGTGAATATTAGCGGGACCGCCGAGGATGATGCCCGTTTTTCTGAAATTACGGCCGGCAAGATTACCTTTACCCAAACGAACGTGATTTCCGCTATCGGAATTGATGGGACAGACAACCAGATCGACACGGTGGAATATAAGGGAGGGGGGCGGATTTATGGAACGAACAATACCATCGGTACACTGATATTCTTCCCGGGTAGCCGGTATGTACTGACGGCGGGCACCAATACGATCATCACGAATAGCTGGTTTGGAAGCGGTACACCCTGCCAGCTCACCGAAATTTGGAGCAGCAGCACGGCCCCGGCCACGGTGACCAAAGCCGATGGCGCTGTGGATTTTGACTATGTCCGTCTGCAGCGCATCACGGCTACCGGCGGTGCGGAATTTGAAGCAGGAGCGCACAGCCTTGACCTCGGGGGCAGCAGCGGATGGGACATCGCACCTTATGACGGGGCTTCGCCCATCGAGGGCCTCGGGCCGGATGTCAGCCTCAGCGATGCCGAATTTCCGTACACGATTTCCACGGCAGGTTTCTTTGGCTCGCCGCTGTCCCGATATGAATGGAAGAAAGACGGTGTGGTCGTTGGTACGGCCGATGAGCTGGTGGTCACTGAGCCGGGTGAATATGCCATCAAAGTGGATTTCCCAGATGGATGCTTGGTACTGGATACCATTTTGATCGTCAGGGATAGCGCCGATATCGTGACGGTGAAAACATTGAAGGATATTGCCCAGACATCGTATGTGCCGGGGGAAGAGGTGGTGTACACCATCACGGTATCCAACAACGGTCCCGACGATGCCATAGGCGTGAGCATAGTGGACAATGCACCTTCGGAAACGGCCATTTCCAGTTGGACCGCAACGGTTACCGCTGGCACCGTTGACCTGCCGAATGTATCGGGTTCTGGTGATTTGGCCGAAACGATCCCGTTATTGCCAAATGGCGCCGAAGTCGTGTATGAGGTGACCCTGTCTACAGCGTCTGGCCGACTGGCCGACCTGAGCAATGCGGTGGAGGTCACGTCTTCGACACCGGATCCCGAACCGGAATGCGAGGCATGTGCCACGGTTCCGGTCCCTGCGGCTCCGGTTGCTTCGGTGTCGATTGCGAAAGGTCTGTCAGACGACACACAGGAAGGATATAACCCCGGTAACGATGTCACCTATACCCTCACCATTACCAACGATGGACCCAGCGATGCGCGTGATGTGGCGATTGCCGATACCGCTCCCGAGGGTACGACCATCGGTAGCTGGACAGCTGTGGTAACCACGGGCGATGTGACACTACCTAATGTTTCCGGTACGGGCGACCTTGCGGAAACGATCGCCATGTTGCCGAGCGGGGCGGTGGTGACCTATGAGGTGACGGTAACGACACCAGCTGATTTTATTGACGATTTGATCAATACGGCCACGGTGACCAGTACTACGGACGATCCGGATGTGACGGACAACACGGCGGTTACGGCGGGTCTGCCGTCGGTTCCGGCGGCCCCGGTAAGCGGGGGCGATCTGGAGGAATGCGCGGAAAGCCCGCTGCAGACGCTGACGGCGATGGCCACGGTGCCGGAAGGGGCGACGGTGGTCTGGTACGATTCCCCCAGCGGGGGCAACGTGGTTACCGATCCGGTATTGGATGCGGTGGGCACGGTTACGTACTACGCGGAGGCCCGCAAGGGCACGCTGACGAGCCTGACGCGCACGGCGGTGACGCTGACGATCCATGCGCTGCCGGGGGTGGTGATCACGGACCCGGCGGTTGCCTGTGCGGGTTCAACCATCGATCTGACGGCTGCGGCAGTCACCGATGGGAGCGATGCGGGGTTGACCTATACCTACTATACCGATGCGGCGGGCAGCGACGTGCTGGCAGATCCGGCGGCTGTCGCGGCATCGGGCACCTATTACATCCGGGGTACGGACCCGGAAACGGGCTGCAGTGCCATCATGCCGGTTACGGTCCAGTTTGTGGACCGGCCGGTGGTGGCCGTTACGCACCCCGACTGCGTGACGGGTTCGGGGACGATCGTGGTCACGGCGCCGCTGGGTACCGGGTTTGAGTATTCCATCAACGGGGAGGACTACCAGTCGGCCCCGCTGTTTGAGGGGGTGGCACCGGGCACCTACGAGGTGACCGCACGGCATGTTTCGGTTGCGGGATGCGTGAGCGATACGGAAGAGGTTACCCTCAACGAGGAGCCGACCACGGTAACACCGACTGTTGTACAGCCCCAATGCGGGGAAACCACGGGGAGCATCGAGTTTCCGGCGGATACGGATTACGAATATGCCGTGTACCGGGATGGTGAATCCCCGGTATACCAGCCGTCGCCTTTGTTTGCGGACCTGGCACCGGGCGAATACCTCGTGCGGATGCGGTCGGCCGACTGTGAAGCGCTTCCGGTTACCGTTACCATCGCCGAAGCGCCGGTGGTTCCGGATGCACCGGTGAGCGATGGGGATCAGGAAGCATGCGGTGCATCTCCGCTTCAGACGCTGACGGCCACGGCCACGGTGCCTGCGGGTGTGAGCGTGGTTTGGTACGATTCCCCCAACGGGGGTAATGTGGTCACCGACCCCATACTGGATGCCGTAGGGACGGTCACTTATTATGCAGAAGCGACCAACGGCACCTGCGTGAGCGAATCACGCACTTCCGTGACCTT
>Ga0180223_1000121_pt1 | contig 149878 bp, 137 predicted proteins | sample eDN5th30CKraftOP_FD_151337 | JGI IMG/M metagenome (GOLD analysis project Ga0180223, IMG submission 151337) | Enriched Organic Plus compost microbial communities from Emeryville, California, USA - eDNA 5th pass 30_C Kraft OP (version 2) (version 2) ...
GGGGAGAGGGGGTATCAGCGCAGCGGGTGGGATGACGTTGATATGACGCAACTGATGCATGGCAAGCGCGGGCTCATCATGGGCGTCGCCAACGATCACTCCATTGCCTGGGGTATCGCAAAAACCCTTGCCGCGCACGGCGCGGAGCTGGCCTTCACCTATCAGGGCGAGGCGCTCGGCAAGCGGGTGAAGCCGCTGGCGGAATCGCTCGGCGCCAAGCTCGTGCTGCCTTGCGATGTCGAGGATATCGCCAGCGTCGATGCCACGTTCGATGCGATCAAGAACGCATGGAGCAAGATGGACTTTCTTGTTCACGCCATCGGCTTTTCGGACAAGAACGAGTTGAAGGGACGCTATGTCGACACCACGCGCGCGAATTTCTCGCGCACCATGGTGATCTCCTGCTTCTCCTTCACCGAAGTTGCGGCGCGCGCGGCGAAGCTGATGCCCCATGGCGGCGCGATGGTGACGCTGACGTTTGGCGGCTCGACCCGCGTGATGCCGAATTACAATGTGATGGGCGTCGCCAAGGCGGCGCTGGAAGCTTCGACGCGCTACCTTGCCGCCGATTTCGGCCGCGACGGCATTCGCGTCAATTCGATTTCGGCGGGGCCGGTGCGCACGCTGGCCGGTGCCGGCATCGGCGATTCGCGCGCGATGTTCGCGTTCCAGCAGAAGCACTCGCCGCTCGGCCGCGGCGTCACGCTCGACGAGTTGGGCGGCACGGCGCTGTACCTGTTGTCGGATCTGTCCGGCGGCGTCACCGGCGAAACTCATTTCGTCGATGCCGGTTACAACATCATCTCGATGCCGCACCCCGATGCGCTGAAAGATAATGGCGGCGCCGACTAAGCCTTATGCGGTGAGTTTCGCCGCGGTCTGGAACGCGGGCCGCGCGGCGCAGGCGTCGAGATAACGGTCGAAATTCGGCCGCGTCGGAATCATCTTGAACATGCGGATCGCGAAGTTCATGCCGGACCCGATCGCAATATCGGCTGCGGTGAAATCATCGCCGAGCAGCCACGGCCCCTTCTCCAGAGCTTGATCCAGCACGTCGAAGGTCTGCGTGGCGCTGCCCCATGCGGCGCTCACCGCAGGAATGTCGAACTTGAGATAGCTTTGCAGGATCGCGGGCTCGATGCAGCTCGGCGCGAAGAACAGCCATTGCAGATATTTGGCGCGGCGCGGGTCGCCGACGGGCGGTGCGAGCTTCGCCTGCGGATAGCGGTCCGCAACGTAAGCGCAGATCGCAGCCGATTCCGCCATCACGGCGTCGCCATCGGCCAGCGCGGGCACCTTGCCCATCGGGTTGATCGCGAGGTACTCCGGCGTCTTGTTCGCACCGGTGGAGATGTCGGTGAGCACGCGCTCGTAAGGCTGGCCGGTTTCTTCCATCAGCCACAGCGTGGTGAACGAGCGTGAGCGCGGCGACCAATAGAGTTTCATGCGAATCTCCCGAAGCGAAATTGGACGACTGCTTTGAGGCAATCGTTCAAAAAGGGCAAGAGCATGAGTATAAAGAAAAACCTCCGCGAAAATCGCGGAGGTTTGCTTTGTGATCGTCCTGTGACGAAGCTTATTCGGCGGCTTGCAGCGTCTTCGGCTTGTCCGCAAGATCGAAGCGGTCGGCGTTCATCACCTTGGTCCAGGCCTTGACGAAGTCCTTCACGAACTTCTCCTTGGCATCCGAGCTTGCATAGACTTCCGCCAGCGCGCGAAGCTGCGAGTGCGCACCGAAAACGAGATCGATGCGTGTCGCGGTCCACTTCACCGCCTTGGTCTTGCGGTCGCGGCCCTCGTACGTCTCGCCGGCCGGTTGCCATTCCGTGCCCATGTCGAGCAGGTTCACGAAGAAGTCGTTGGTCAGGGTGCCGGGTTTCTGCGTGAAGACACCATGCTTGGAGCCGCCGGCATTGGCGCCGAGCACGCGCAGGCCGCCGACCAGCGCGGTCATCTCGGGCGCAGTGAGAGTCAGCAGTTGCGCGCGATCGACCAGGGCCTCTTCCGGCTTCAGGAACTGATGCTTCTTGCCGATGTAGTTGCGGAAGCCGTCAGCACGCGGCTCAAGCGGCGCGAACGAGTCGACGTCGGTCTGCTCCTGCGTGGCATCCATCCGGCCCGGCGCGAACGGCACGGTGACGGATACGCCTGCATCCTTCGCGGCCTTTTCCACGCCGGCGTTGCCGGCCAGCACGATCAGGTCGGCGAGCGAAATCCTGTTGCCGCTCTCCTTCTGGATCGCTTCGAGCTTCGTCAGAACCGTTGCAAGCTCCTTCGGCTGATTAACCTCCCAGTCCTTCTGCGGCGCGAGGCGAATGCGCGCGCCGTTGGCGCCGCCGCGCTTGTCGGAGGTGCGGAAGGTCGAAGCCGAAGCCCATGCGGTCGAGACAAGCTGCGCCACGGTGAGGCCGGAGGCGAGAATCTTCGCCTTCAGGTCCGTGATGTCCTTGTCGGTCAGCGCCGCACGATCGTTCGCCGGAATCGGGTCCTGCCAGATCAGGACTTCCTTCGGCACCAGCTTGCCGCGATAGCGCACGCGCGGGCCCATGTCGCGGTGGGTGAGTTTGAACCAGGCCCGGGCGAAAGCATCCGCGAACTGATCCGGATTCTCAAGGAAGCGCCGCGAAATCTTTTCGTAGATCGGATCGAACCGCAGCGACAGGTCGGTGGTGAGCATGGTCGGGATATGCTTCTTCGACTTGTCGTGCGCATCCGGCGTGATGGCGGGCGCGTTCTTCGCCTGCCACTGATGCGCGCCGGCCGGGCTCTTGGTCAGCTCCCACTCATACTTGAACAGCGTCTCGAAGAAGTTGTTGTCCCACTTCGTCGGCGTCTGGGTCCATGTGACTTCGAGGCCGCTGCCGATGGCGTCGCCGCCCTTGCCGGTGCCGTGCTTGCTCTTCCAGCCGAGGCCCTGATCCTCAAGGGCTGCGAGTTCCGGCGCAGGCCCGACCAGCGAGGCATCGCCCGCGCCATGGGTTTTGCCGAAGGTGTGGCCACCGGCGATCAGCGCGACGGTTTCCTCGTCGTTCATCGCCATGCGGAAGAAGGTCTCGCGAATGTCCTTGGCTGCGGCAACCGGGTCCGGCTTGCCGTTCGGGCCTTCCGGGTTGACGTAGATCAGGCCCATCTGCACCGCGGCGAGCGGCTCGGCGAGCTGGCGTTCGCCGCTGTAGCGTTCGTCGCCGAGCCATGTGCCTTCAGGACCCCAATAGAGTTCTTCCGGCTCCCACACGTCGGCGCGGCCGCCTGCAAATCCGAATGTCTTGAAGCCCATCGACTCCAGCGCGACGTTGCCGGTGAGCACTATGAGGTCGGCCCACGAGATCTTGCGGCCGTATTTCTGCTTGATCGGCCACAGCAGCCGGCGCGCCCGGTCGAGCAGCACGTTGTCCGGCCACGAATTGAGCGGAGCGAAACGCTGTTGGCCGGCACCTGCGCCGCCGCGTCCGTCGGTGATGCGGTAGGTGCCCGCCGAGTGCCACGCCATGCGGACCATCAGGCCGCCGTAATGACCGAAGTCCGCCGGCCACCAGTCCTGGCTGTCGGTCATCAGGGCATGGAGGTCCTTGATGACGGCATCGAGATCGAGGCTCTCGAATTCCTTGATGTAGTCGAAGGCCTCGCCCATCGGATCGGCGGCGGGCGAATGTCCATGCAGCATGCTCAGATCGAGATGATCCGGCCACCAGTCACGGTTGCTGCGGCCCTTGGTGTGGACGACGGGGCATTTGCCCGCGCCATTGTCATCGGTTTTGGCGTCCATGGATTCTCTCCGATTGCTTTGTGATTTTGATTACCCGCCGCGCTGGCCGGCTGCGGTCGGTGCCGCAGCTTCCGCGCTTTGACCCAAGGTCAGTGTGACGGGCTCATGTGACGGGACTTTGGATTTATTCCAGTATCAGGTCCAGTCGAATTGCCTTTGGCTCACGATAAGGTAATCTTATCGCATGATCACCTTGAAACAACTGCGGTATTTGGCCGCCCTGGCGCAGCACGAGCATTTTGGCCGTGCTGCGGAAGCGTGCGCGGTGACGCAGCCCGCACTCTCGATGCAGATCCGCGATCTCGAGGGGGAACTGGGGCTGGCGCTGGTGGAGCGCCGCCCGGGTGCAGTGACGCTGACCGACGCAGGGCGCGACATCGCAAGACGGGCCGATGACGTGCTGGCGAAGGCGCGCGACCTCGTGGATTTCGCGCATCATCGCGCACAACCGCTGGCGGGACGGCTCACGCTCGGCATGATTCCCTCGCTCGCGCCCTATGCGCTGCCGAAATTCCTGCCGTTGCTGCAGGCGCGTTTTCCCCACCTGCAGCTCGAATTGCGTGAGACGCAAACGCGCCAGATGCTCGATGAGGTGAAAAGCGGCGCGCTCGATGCGGCCATGCTGGCCTTGCCCGTGCAAGAGAGTGACATCGACAGCATCGCCTTGTTCGATGACGCATTCCTGCTGGCGGTGCCGGTGGACTATCCGCGTGACGAGAAGAAGCGGGTGCTGGCAGGCGACATCGATCAGGAGCGGTTGATCCTGCTTGAGGACGGCCACTGTCTGCGCGATCAGGCGCTGGCGTTTTGCGCGACGGCCTCCGGCGCGCGCAATGCGGGCGGCATGACATTCGGCGCCAGCAGTCTTGCGACGGTGATGCAGATGGTCGCGAGCGGTTACGGCATCACGCTGATTCCGCAAATCGCCGCCGATGTCGAACTGCGCGACGAGCGGGTGAAGGTGCTGCGGTTCAAGGAGCCGCAACCGGGGCGGAGCATCGGCCTGGTGTTTCGCCGCACCTCACCGCGAAAGAAAGACTTTCAGATGCTCAGCGACCTCGTGAAGGAATGCTTCGCGCCGCGCCGCGAGAAAAGAAAAGGCGGCTGAGATCAGCCGCCTTTGTCATTCGGCGTAACGCTTCAGATCGTCAGAGTCCCGGCCTTCGCGGCGGCGTAACGCTCGCCGATCTTTGACCAGTTCACGACATTCCACCACGCCTTGAGATAGTCGGCACGGCGATTCTGATAGTTCAGGTAATAGGCGTGCTCCCAGACGTCGTTGCCGAGCAGCACGCGCTTGCCGGACATCAGCGGCGTGTCCTGATTGGGCGTCGCCTCGATGCCGAGCTTGCCGTCCTTGGTGACGGTGACGAACACCCAGCCGGAGCCGAACTGGCGAGCGCCGGCGCCGTTGAAGGTTTCCTTCATCTTCTCGACGCCGCCGAGATCGCGGTCGATTGCGGCGAGCACGTCGCCTCCCGGCGCGCCGCCATTCGGAGCCATGATCTGCCAGAACATCGTGTGGTTGGCGTGGCCGCCGAGATTGTTGCGCACGCCGGTGCGGATGCTGTCAGGAACATCGGTGAGGTTGGCCAGAATGGTCTCGATCGGAGACTGGCCAAGTTGCGGCGCGGTTTTCGCGAAATTGTTCATGTTGGCGACATAGGCGCCGTGATGCTTGTCATGGTGGATTTCCATGGTCTTCGCATCAATGTGCGGCTCGAGCACGTTGGCCGCGTAAGGCAGCGGCGGCAGCTTGAAGGGGCCTGCGGCTGCGGCCGGTGCGGCGGCGCTCTGTGCGCGCATGGCGCGTGGCGATACGGCCGTGGCGGCAAGCCCGGCGGCGGCGCCCATGAGCAGATGGCGGCGGGAAAGCTTGTTCATCGAACGTCTCCCTGATTGGCGCGATCATCGTCGCGCACGTCCCAAGGTTACGCCCGCGCCGCAGCGGCGGTTGCGGCATCCCAAATAAAAAGAGGCGGCAAAATGCCGCCTCTTTCGCAGGATTGTGATGGATCGCCTTACTCGGCGGCCGGAGCGTTCTCGGCCTTCTGCTTGGCTTCGAGATCCTCGCCGGTGGTCTGGTCCACCGCCTTCATCGACAGGCGGACCTTGCCGCGATCGTCGAGGCCGAGCAGCTTGACCTTGACCTTGTCGCCTTCCTTGACGACGTCGGAGGTCTTCTGCACGCGGTTCGGTGCGAGCTGGCTGATGTGAACGAGGCCGTCCTTCGGGCCGAAGAAGTTCACGAACGCGCCGAACTCCATCACCTTGACGATGGTGCCGTCGTAGATGTGACCGACTTCCGGCTCCGAGGTGATCGACTTGATCCACTTCATCGCCGCGCGGATCGATTCGCCGTTGGCGGAAGCGACCTTCACGGTGCCGTCGTCCTCGATGTTGATCTTGGCGCCGGTCTTTTCGACGATCTCGCGGATCACCTTGCCGCCGGTGCCGATCACGTCGCGGATCTTGTCGGTCGGGATCTGGATCACTTCGATGCGCGGGGCATGCTCGCCAAGCTCCGCACGCGCGGCGGTGAGGGCCTTCGCCATCTCGCCGAGAATGTGGATGCGGCCGTCCTTGGCCTGCGTCAAAGCGATCTTCATGATCTCTTCGGTGATGCCGGCGATCTTGATGTCCATCTGCAGCGAGGTCACGCCCTTGTCGGTACCCGCCACCTTGAAGTCCATGTCGCCGAGATGGTCCTCGTCGCCGAGGATGTCGGAGAGAACCGCAAAGCGCGAACCTTCGAGGATCAGGCCCATCGCGATGCCCGCGGTCGGCCGCTTCAGCGGCACGCCGGCGTCCATCAGCGCGAGCGAGGAGCCGCACACCGTCGCCATCGAGGACGAGCCGTTCGACTCGGTGATCTCCGAGACGACACGCAGCGTGTATGGGAATTCGTGATGCGCCGGCAGAACCGGATGGATCGCGCGCCAGGCGAGCTTGCCGTGGCCGATTTCGCGGCGGCCCGGCGAGCCGATGCGGCCCGTTTCACCGACCGAGAAGGGCGGGAAGTTGTAGTGCAGCAGGAAGGTTTCCTTGTACGTGCCCGAGAGCGCGTCGATGAACTGCTCATCTTCGCCGGTGCCGAGCGTGGTGACGACCAGCGCCTGGGTCTCGCCGCGGGTGAACAGCGCCGAGCCGTGAGCGCGCGGCAGCACGCCGACTTCGCAGACGATCGGACGGACGGTCTTGACGTCGCGGCCGTCGATGCGAAGGCCGGTGTCGAGGATGTTGTTACGGACGACGTCCGCTTCCAGCTCCTTGAACACGCCGGCGACGCGCAGCTTGTCGAACTTCGGCTCCTGACCTTCGGGGAAGAAGTGGTCCATGACCTTCTTCTTCACCGCGCCGACAGCAGCGTAACGATCCTGCTTGACCGGAATCGCGTAGGCCTTGCGCAGTTCGGCTTCGCCGACGGCGCGCATGTCCTTGTCGATTTCGGAATTGTCGATCGTCTCGATTTCGCGCGGCTCCTTGGCAGCCTTCTCGGCGAGGTCGATGATCGCCGCAATGACCGGCTGGAAGTGCTTGTGGCCGAACATCACCGCGCCGAGCATCACCTCTTCTGGCAATTCCTTGGCTTCGGATTCGACCATCAGCACGGCGTCGGCGGTGCCGGCCACGACGAGGTCGAGCTGGGTATCGGCCATCTCATCCAGCGTCGGATTGAGAATGAACTCGTTGTTGACGAACGCGACGCGCGCAGCACCGATCGGACCCTGGAACGGCACGCCCGAGAGCGTCAGCGCGGCGGATGCCGCGACCATCGCCACGATGTCCGGATCGTTTTCCATGTCGTGCGACAGCGTGGTGACGATCACCTGGGTGTCGCAGCGATAGCCCTTGATGAACAGCGGGCGGATCGGACGGTCGATCAGGCGGGAAACCAGCGTTTCCTTCTCGGACGGACGGCCCTCGCGCTTGAAATAGCCGCCGGGAATGCGGCCGGCGGCGAAGGTTTTTTCCTGGTAGTTGACGGTGAGCGGCAGGAAGTCGATGCCTTCCTTCGGCGTCTTGGCGGAGACGACGGTCGCGATGACGACGGTTTCGCCGTAGGTGGCGATCACGGCGCCGTCGGCCTGACGCGCGACCTTGCCGGTTTCCAGCTTGAGCGGACGTCCGCCCCAGTCGAGTTCGACGGAATGGGTATTAAACATTCGATTGTTCTTTCATCGTTTTCGGACAATCAGGCGTGGCCGGAAAATGCAAAAGCCATGCGCAAGATTGCGAGACGTTGAGCACGAGTGCATCAGCGTCCGGCGATCCTGCCATGGCTTCTGGATTTCGTGATGGCTGCCATCCTTCCGATGGTGCGGGCACCTTGCCCGTCATGCCCAGCCGCCGGATTGCTGCTGGGTTTCACGCAAGCAAGCCATGCTTTGCGTGTTCGTACAGTGTCGGCCGTCGCCGGATGCGAATTGACGTTCGCGCCAGTGGCGGCCGGAGAGCGCGGCTTAGCGGCGGATGTTGTGCTTCTCAAGCAGCGCCTTGTAGCGCGCCTCGTCCTTCTTCTTCACATAATCGAGAAGCGAACGGCGCGTGGAGACGAGCTTCAGGAGACCGCGGCGGGAATGGTTGTCCTTGCCGTGGGTCTTGAAATGCTCGGTGAGGTTGGCGATGCGCTCGGAGAGGATCGCAACCTGAACTTCCGGCGAACCCGTGTCGCCGGCCTTCTTGGCATTGGTCTTGATGACTTCCGCTTTGCGTTCTGCGGTAATCGACATCGTCATATATCCTTAATTGCGGTCCGGGTTCGCAACGAGCCCGGTGAGGTTGAACACGCGCTTGGGGATGAGTTCGCCATTGCCAAGTTCGGCGAGGGCCAGAAGCCTTCCTCCGACGGTGACATAGACTGTGCCGTTTAGAATTGGCGCATCCCGTCCGCGCAACAAAACCGCTTGGCCTCTTGCGAGCCTTGCGGCATCCGCCCGTGTGACGGCCAGTGCCGGGATGTCGTCCAGCGCGGTCTCAACGGGCAAAAGCGCGTCGGCGAGGCTGCCCTCGCCAGACGCGGCTCTATCGCACAAAGCCTCCAATTCTGCCAGCGGAATCATGTCCGCCTCATCGAACGGGCCGCACTGGGTGCGCCGGAGCGCCGAAATATGGCCGTAGCAGCCCAACAGACGGCCCATGTCGCGGGCCAGCGCCCGGACATAGGTTCCCTTGCCGCATTCGGTCTCAAACACCGAATGGTCGCTATCTGTTTGTTCCATAAGGGTTAATTCGTGAATTTCGACCTCGCGGGGCTGCAGGGCGACGGTTTCGCCGTCGCGGGCGAGGTCGTAAGCTCGTTCGCCCTGGATCTTGATGGCCGAGAACTGGGGCGGGGTCTGTTCGATCACGCCCGTGAACCGGGGCAGGATCGCCCGGATGGCCTCGGCGGTGGGTCGGCCGTCTGAGGTCTGGGTCGGGCGGCCCTCGACATCGTCGGTGTCGCGTTCCTCGCCCCAGCGCACCGTAAAGCGGTAACGCTTACGGCCGTCCATCACGAACGGCACCGTCTTGGTCGCTTCGCCAAGGGCAATGGGCAATCCGCCGGAAGCGAGCGGATCGAGCGTGCCGGCGTGGCCGACGCGTCTGGCGTTGAACAGCCGCTTCAGCACCGCGACCGCGTGGGTCGAGGTCATGCCAACAGGCTTGTCGAGAATAACCCAGCCGTGCACGTCACGGCGGTCGCGCTTGAACTGTTGCTTCTTCTGGCGCGGGCGATTGTCGCCGCCGCCTTCCCCGCTGTTCTGCGCGGACGCATCTGGCGAAATATTTTTTTCAGAAGCGGCGTGCGGATCGTCGTGCGAGGTCTCGCGCGCAGCCTGAACGGGTGTTGCAGTCATCAAGTGTCGTCCGAATCGTTGTTGATATCTTTTTGGACCGCAGGCGTTCGCAATAATTTCTCGATCCGTTCCGCTTCGTCGAATCGCTCATCGGTACGGAAGCGAAGATCAGGTGCAAATTTCAGGTTAACGCGATGCGCAACCTCGCCGCGCAGGAATTTCTTGTTGTGCGCGAGTGCCGCGATCACGGCGTCGGTGTCGTGACCGCCGAGCGGCATCACATAGACGGTGGCGAGCTTGAGGTCGGGCGACATCCGCACCTCGGGCACGGTGATGATGTGGCCGCTCAAGGTGTCGTCATGCACGCCACCCTGCGAGAGGATGTCGGAGATCGCATGGCGGATCAGTTCGCCGACGCGCAACTGCCGCTGCGAGCCGCCGGTCGTGCCGCCGCGGTGGCTGCTGGATTTCTTGTGGTTCGCCATGTTGGCCTTTGAAAATGTTGTCATGCCCGCGCTTGTCGCGGGCATCTCATTGGCAAGACGTGGATGGCCGGGACAAGCCCGGCCATGACGTCTGTCGTTTGTTTCAAATAAAGTTCAACGCGCCCGTAAGGTTTGGACTTACAGGGAGCGTTGAATGGTCTCCACGCGATAGCATTCGATGACGTCGCCGACGCGCATATCCTGATAGTTCTCGAATGCCATGCCGCATTCCTGGCCGGACTGAACTTCCTTCACTTCGTCCTTGAAACGCTTGAGCGTCGACAGCTTGCCTTCGTGCACAACGACGTTGTCGCGGATCAGGCGGACATTGGCGCCGCGTTCCACATTGCCGTCGGTGACGCGGCAGCCGGCGATCTTGCCGACCTTCGAGATGTTGAAGACTTCGAGGATTTGCGCGTTGCCGAGCATGGTTTCGCGCAGCGTCGGCGCGAGCAGGCCGGACATCGCCTTCTTCACGTCGTCCACGAGGTCGTAGATGATGTTGTAGTAGCGGATCTCGATGCCGTCGCGCTTGGCGAGCGCGGTGGCTTCCTTGTTGGCGCGAACCGAGAAGCCGATGATCGCGGCGTTGAAGCCTTCCGCGAGCGTGACGTCCGATTCCGAAATGCCGCCGACGCCTGCATGCAGGATGCGGGCTGCGACTTCCTCGGTGCCGAGCTTGTCGAGCGAGCCGATGATGGCTTCGAGCGAGCCCTGCACGTCCGCCTTCACGATCAGCGGGAAGTCCTTGCGGCCGGAGGTCTTGAGCTGGCTCATCATCTGTTCGAGCGAGCCGCGCATTCCCGCGCTGCTGGCCGCGGACTTCTCGCGCTTTGCATGTGCGCGATATTCGGTGACCTGGCGGGCGCGCGCTTCGTTCTCGACCACGGCGAGACGGTCGCCGGCTTCCGGTGGGCCGTTGAAGCCGAGCACCTCGACCGGCATCGAAGGGCCGGCCTGCTGGATGGTCTGGCCCTGATCGTTGATGAGAGCGCGCACGCGGCCCATTTCAGCGCCTGCAACGATGATGTCGCCGACGCGCAGCGTGCCGCGCTGCACCAGCACGGTCGCGACCGGACCGCGGCCGCGATCAAGCTTGGCTTCGATCACGGTACCTTCAGCCGGACGATCCGGATTGGTCTTGAGTTCAAGCAGTTCGGCCTGCAGCGCAACCATTTCGAGCAGCTTGTCGAGATTGGTCTTGTTCTTGGCCGAGACTTCGACATCGACGACTTCGCCGCCGAAGGATTCGACCTGAACTTCGTGCTGCAACAGTTCGGTGCGCACGCGCTCTGGCTTGGCGTCCGGCTTGTCGATCTTGTTGATCGCCACGATCATCGGCACCTTCGCCGCCTTGGCGTGGTTGATGGCCTCGATGGTTTGCGGCATCACGCCGTCATCGGCGGCGACGACGAGGATGACGATGTCGGTGACCTTGGCGCCGCGCGCGCGCATCGCGGTGAACGCGGCGTGGCCGGGGGTATCGATGAAGGTAATCTTCTTGCCGCTTTCCGGCGAGGTCACCTGATAGGCGCCGATGTGCTGGGTGATGCCGCCGGCTTCACCGCTCACGACATTGGCGTGGCGCAGCGCATCGAGCAGCGAGGTCTTGCCGTGGTCGACGTGACCCATGACGGTGACGACGGGCGCGCGCGGCGTGGTGTCGGAGGCGCGATCCTCGGCGACGTCGAACAGGCCTTCTTCCACGTCGCTTGCGGCGACGCGCTTGACGGTGTGACCCATTTCCTCCGCGATCAGCTGCGCGGTGTCGGCGTCGATGGTGTCGGTGATCTTGACGAGCTGGCCCTGCTTCATCAGCAGCTTGACGAGGTCGACGGATCGCTCCGCCATGCGGTTCGCCAGTTCCTGCAGTGTGATCGCTTCGGGAATGATGACTTCGCGAACCAGCTTTTCCTTCGGCTCGTTCGACTGATGACCCTTGGTCAGGCGCTGGGTGCGGCGGCGGAACGAAGCGATCGAACGCTCGCGCACATCGTCGGCATTGAGGGCGGTGGACAGCGTCAGACGGCCGCGCTGCTTGGCGGGGCCGGGCTTCTGCGTGGTTTTCGGTGGCGTGACGGCGCGGATCGCGCCGCCGGGCCCACGGCGCACGCGCGGCGCTTCGTCTTCATCGGAGCCGTCGGCAGCAACGGGTGCGCGCGCGGCCGGCGCACCGGCACGTGCGGCAGAAGGTGTCGTCGTCGCGGACTTGGCCTCGGCTTCGCCGAACCGCTTCTTGGCTTCGCGCTCGGCCTTGGCCTTGGCCTCAGCTTCAACGCGATGGCGCTCTTCTTCGGCCTTGCGGCGCGCTTCGGCGGCCTCGCGCTCCTGCTGTTCCTTGTATTCCTTGGTGTTGCGGCGCGCGGCTTCCGCTTCCGCGGCGCGGCGCTCTTCTTCCTCGCGCACGCGCGCATCGGCGAGCGCGCTGGCGCGCGCGCTCTGCTCGTCTTCGGTCAGCGTGCGCAACACCATGCCGGAAGGACGGGCAGGCGCTTTCGGTGCAGGTGCGCGCGGCGCGGCAGGTGCTGCCTTCGGCGCGGCGGGTGCCTCAGTTGCGGGAGCCGCCGGTGCGGGATCGCCTGGAAGGCGCCGCTTGGTTTTCTTCTCGACCACCACCGATTTGCTGCGGCCATGGCTGAAGCTCTGGCGCACCACGCCGGTCTCTGTGCGCGGTTTCAGCGACAGAGTTTTCGAACCGACGCTCAGCGGCTTGTCGCCAGGATTTTTCGTATCAGCCATTCAACAGTCCAATCTCGTTCGGTGCGCCGCGACGCGGCCGGTTAGTTGCTACCCGTCTTGTCGTCCATCGTGCCGTCCGAATTCCGGAAACGGTCGAGGGTTCGCCAACGGGACAGGAAGGTTTTCGTCGCAGGCCCTGAAAGCAGGGCTGCATGTACCACATTTGACCGCCCAAGGGCCAAATCCAATTCATCGGTTTTGAAGGCCTGAATCCTTGGTAAATCGGCCATTTGCGGGTTTTTCCCCGCGGCGGCGGCCGATTTGGCGTCAAGTTTGCGGATTCCGTCCTCGGCGCCGTCGCTGGCGTGGATCAGCGCCACGGCGTCCCCCGCCGCGATCGCGTCCTCGACCTTGCCGAAACCGCAGACGATTTCGCCGGCCTTGCCCACCATCGCGAGCGCATCGAGCGCGCTGCGCGCCAGCAGGGTGTCGGTCAGCGCCGCCAGATCGGGCGGCAGCGTGACGGCGCGCTTGAACGCCTTGGCGAACAGGCCGCGTTTCGCGGCCTCAGCGAGCATGGTCCGCGACAGCGACACCCACAGCCCCCGGCCCGGCAGCTTGCGCCGGACGTCCGGGATGACCTCGCCCGCGGGCGAGAGCACGAAACGGATCAGCTCATCGGTGTCCTTCACCTGCCGCGACACGGCGCACGTCCGCGCGCTCCCGGGCTTGGCCCGGGGTCCGCGATCGAGGTCCGTTGTCTCGGAAGTGGAAAGCATCGATGGGCATGTCCTTTACGCCGGATGATCTTCGGAAGCGGCTTCTTCGTCCGCGTCCGCAGGTTTGGCGAGATCGGCTTCGGTGATCCAGCCAGCCGCGAGACGCGCCTGCATGATGATCGCCTCAGCCTCGTCGCGCGAGGTTTCGCCCGCGTCGAGGAAGCCCGCATGCTTGACGGTCTCGCCGTCCTTGCGCTCCGACCAGCCCACCAGATCGTCGGTGGCGCAGCCGGCAAGGTCCTCGACTGTCTTGACGTCGTTTTCGCCGAGCTTCACCAGCATCTTGCCGGTGACGCCGGGAATGTCCTTCAGGGCATCGTCCACGCCGAGCTCCTTCCGCTTCGCTTCCAGCTCGGCCTCGAGATGCTCGAGATATTCGCGCGCGCGGCTTTGCAACTCGTTGGCGGTTTCCTCGTCGAAACCTTCGATGCCCGCCAGTTCGCGCACATCGACCAGAGCGAGTTCCTCGACCGAGGAGAAGCCTTCGGAGGCCAGCAGCTGGCCCACGACTTCGTCGACGTTGAGAGCTTCCATGAACACGCGGGTGGAATTCTCGAAATCCGCCTGGCGGCGTTCCGATTCTTCCTGCTCGGTCAGGATGTCGATGTCCCAGCCCGTCAGCTGCGAGGCGAGGCGCACGTTCTGGCCACGGCGGCCGATCGCAAGGGATAGTTGGGTATCGGGAACGACGACTTCAATGCGTTCGCGGTCTTCGTCGATGACGACCTTGGCGACTTCCGCCGGCGCCAGCGCGTTGACGACGAAGGTCGCGATGTCGGGCGACCACGGAATGATGTCGATCTTCTCGCCCTGCAGTTCGTTCACCACCGCCTGCACGCGCGAACCGCGCATACCGACGCAGGCGCCGACCGGATCGACCGAGGAATCGCGCGAGATCACGCCGATCTTGGCGCGCGAACCCGGATCGCGGGCGACCGCCTTGATCTCAACGATGCCGTCGTAGATTTCCGGCACTTCCTGCGCGAACAGTTTCGCCATGAACTGCGGATGGGTGCGCGACAGGAAAATCTGCGGCCCACGGGTTTCGCGGCGCACGTCGAAGATGTAGGCGCGGATGCGGTCGCCGTTGCGCAGCGCCTCGCGCGGCAGCATCTCGTCGCGGCGCACGATGGCTTCGCCGCGTCCGAGATCGACGATGACGCTGCCATATTCGACGCGCTTGACGATGCCGTTGACGATCTCGCCGATGCGGTCCTTGAATTCCTGATATTGCCGGTCGCGCTCGGCCTCGCGCACCTTCTGCACGATCACCTGCTTGGCGGACTGCGCGGCGATGCGGCCATATTCCAGCGGCGGCAGCGTGTCGGCGATGGTGTCGCCGATCTGCGCGGTCGGGTTGGCCTTCTGCGCGTCCTTTAATGAAATCTGGTTTGCGGCGTTCTCGACCGTCTCCACCACCAGCATGTGCCGCGACAGGCGAAGCTCGCCCTTCTTGGCGTCGATCTCCGCATGCACGTCGGTCTCGGAGCCGTAACGGGCCCGCGCCGCCTTCGCAATGGCATCTTCCATCGCAGCGATGACGATGCCGCGGTCGATCGACTTTTCGCGCGCGACGGCATCGGCGATTTGCAGCAGTTCCAGTTTATTGGCGCTGACAGCGGCCATGGCTTACTCTCCTTCGTGGGGATCGGAATGGGCTGCGCGCCGTTTGGCGTCGGCGGCCAGCCTGTGGGCTTTGGTGTTCTTGGGCAGCGGTTTCTTCGCTGCTTTCTTGTCTGCTTTCGATTGATGCGGTTTCGCCTTGCCGCGCATCTCGCGCGCCTTTTTGGCGTGCGGCGGCGGCGGCGGAAGAACGCCTGCATTCTCGAGCTGCTCGCGCTCGGCGTCGCGGCCACGGCGCATCGATTCGGCGATCAGTTCGTTGGTCAGAACGAGATTGGCACTCGCGATGTCCGCGAGCGGCAGGCTGACATCCGCTTCCTGCGCGCCCTTGTGCTCCTTGGCGTCGTCGCGCGTCACGCGCACGAGGCCGCCTTCGATGCCCTGCAAGAGCCCGCGAAAACGCTTGCGGCCATCGTGCGGCACGGCCATTTCGATTTTCACGAGATGGCCGGTGTAGTGTTCGAAATCCGATTGCCGCACCAGCGGCCGGTCGATGCCGGGCGACGAAATCTCAAGCCGGTAGGCGCGCTGGATCGGATCGGCGACATCCATCACCGGCGACAGCGCCTTGGAGATCGCCTCGCAATCGTCGATCAGCATGGTGCCGTCCGGCCGCTCGGCCATGATCTGCACGGTGCAGCCGGCTTCCCCGGAAATCTTGATGCGCACGAGCTGATAGCCGAGGCCTTCGAGCACCGGCTCGGCGACAGCCGCCACCCGCGCCGCGACACCCGGTTCGACAACCAGGCGGCGTTCGACCGCAGGCATTGCGGTCTCGGGAGTGAAAGCGGGTTCGGTCATGTCGGGCGTCGGCGGTCCGTCTGCTATGGTTAAGAAAACGTTTCGATGCGCTGCCGGGGTAGCGCCGGTTTGTTGCGGCAGGAAGGCATATCTTCCTGCAAACTCAGGCGGTCGCGCCGGGTAACAAAAAAGAGCGGGTCCGGAAGGGCCCACTCTCCTACGCGATCGTATGAGATGATGAATTGACCGGGATATACTCCGTTTCCGGACACCCGGCAAGGGGCGGGCGGGCCTGTCCCGGCCGTCCGGAGGGGAGAAATGAAGGGTCCGGCTAAACCCTTCATTCATGAGCAGTCCCTAGATTGGGAACTTGCGCTCGATCCGTGCGGACTCCGATTTTATGGCAGCCACTTCCTTGATCCCCGAACTCGACGAGATCGTGAAAAACGGCTCGGCGGAGAAGCGTGCGGCGGCGATCACGAAGCTGGCCGAGTTGTTCGTGCAGGGCTCGTCGATTTTCGGCCCGCAGCATGTCGAACTGTTCGACGGCATCCTGATCGGCCTCGTGCCGGCCGCCGAGCCCGCGGCGCGCGCCAGCGTGGCAACGCGGTTTGCGAGCCTGTCCAATGCGCCGCCCGGCGTCGTCAATTATCTCGCCCGCGAAGATGAAATCCGTATCGCGGGTCCGATCCTCAGCCGGTCGCCGCTGATCAACGAAGAATTGCTGATGGAGATCGCGCGCGCCAAGGGGCAGGCGCATCTTGCGGCCATCTCCGAGCGTGACACGCTGGCAGCGCCTTTGACCGACGTGATCCTGCGCCGCGCCGATCGCGAAGTGGTGCGCGTGCTGGCGAAGAACTCAGGCGCGGCGTTTTCCGCATCGGGATATTCGGGCCTGATCAATCGCGCGGTCGATGATGGCGTGCTGGCGTTGTCGCTCGGGCAGCGCGAGGACATCTCGCCCGACGGATTGAAGGAATTGCTGTCGCGGTCGGTGGACATCGTGCGCCGCCGGATGTTCGAGACGGCAAAGCCGAAGCAGCGGCTCGCGATCAATCAGGCGATGCTGGAAATTTCTTCGGCGCCGCGCGCGCGGATGGTGAAGCGCGACTTCGCGCCGGCGCAACGGCTCATTCTTGCGCTGCATCAGTCCGGCGGCCTGAACGAGGCGGCACTCTTGAACTTCGCCAAGGAACACAAATACGAGGAAGCCGTCGCGGCGCTGTCGGCGATGTCGGGTGTGCGGCTCGCGACAGTCGATCAACTGATTCTCGGCGACCGCTACGATCCGATCCTTCTGATCGCGCGCGCGATCGGTCTCGAATGGGCGACGGCGCGGGCGTTGATCGTGCTGCGTCTGGGGCCGGGCAAGATGCCCTCGCCGCCGGACATCGAGGAAGCGCGCCTCAATTACGAGCGGCTTTCGACCGCCACGGCGCAGCGCGTGCTGGTGTTCTGGCGCGCGCGCGAAAAATAAATTTTCGCGCTCTCAAATCACACTTTTTGAAAACGTAAGTAAGACGCCTTGCGGCCTTCCCGCGTCGCTTTCGCGCCGTAGCGCGTCATGGTGTAGCCCGGCCACGGCGCGCGCCAGTCCTCCGCGCGTTCGGCGCGCCAGAAAAAATCATCCGATCCCTGCATGTGCCACAGCGTCCATGACGTGTAGTCGTCGATGTCGCAGACGAAACGGAATTCGCCGTGCGGCGTCAGCGCGCGCGCCATTGCCGCGATGGTGGCGTCCTGCACGAAGCGGCGCTTCCAGTGCCGCCGTTTCGGCCATGGATCGGGATGGATCAGATCGATCCGCGCCAGCGATTGCGTCGGCACCCAGGCGAGCAGTTCGGCGGCGTCGCCCGCGAACAGGCGGATGTTGGCAAGATTGCGCGCCTCGATCTGCGCGAGAATTTTCGCCATGCCGTTGACGTAAGGCTCGCAGCCGATGAAGCCGGTGTTCGGGAAAGCGGCAGCTTCGGCCAGCAGATGCTCGCCGCCGCCGAAGCCGATTTCGAGGCGAACCGCGTCCGTGCCTGCGGGAAACAGCGCGGTCAAACTTGCCGGCGAGGGCGTGCCGATGTCGAGCGCAAGGCGCGGCAGCAGATCTTCGATCAGCGAGGCATGATGCGGACGCAGCTTGTGGCCCTTGCGGCGTCCGAAAAAGGAGCGCGAAGGCGCGTCATTGTTATGGTCCGGCATATCAGATCAAGCCTTGATAGAGAGACGCAAAAGAAGCCTGCGTCAGCAACGCTTGCAATAAAAGGCTCTTGGCCAAAAGGGAATTCGAAAAATGCGCGGCCCGCGATCAGGACGGGTTCTGCGCTCCTGCGATCTGCTCGACGAGATCGACGATGCTGCGGCGGAGCTTGGCATCCGTGATCTTCGTGAATGCGCGCGTCAGCGCCAGTCCTTCGGAGGTCGCAAGAAAGTCCGAGACGTAGGCGGGCGATGGCGCTTCGCCGAGGCCCTCGACGGTGGTGCTGCTGGTCGGCCCACCCTCGAACAGAAACGAGACGGGAACCTGCAGAATGTCGGCGATCTGATGCAGGCGGCTCGCGCCGATGCGGTTGGTGCCTTTTTCGTATTTCTGAATCTGCTGAAAGGTCAGCCCGAGCGCGTCGCCGAGTTTCTCCTGGCTCAATCCCAGCATGATGCGGCGCATCCGCACGCGGCTGCCAACATACTTGTCAACCGGGTTGGGTGTTTTCGCCGACATCGCAAGAAGGTCCCTGACGGATCGTGGAAGAGTACGATATTCCCCGACTAAGCGGCTTTTTTAGCCTTCGTCAAATTTCTGCTCTGGCCCATATGGTCGCAACAGGAGCCGCAATGACGATAGGGCAATTTCGGCGGAAAATACGGGTTAACTTAAGGCGCCCGGCAGAATTCGCCTTGTCCCATTATTTGAACCAAATTTGTATGGAATGGGGCAGGCCGATCAAGCGGTGCGGCGACGGCGCACCAGAACGACCAGCGTGGCGAGCACCACGAGAACGGCAAGCGGGATATGCCGCCAGCGCGCGAAAACCGTCGGCGGTAACGCCGCAGGCAAGGCGGAATCCAGAACGGCTTCCTGACCGAGCGCGAGATGGCCGACCTCGCGCCCCACGGGATCGATCACTGCGGAAATGCCGGTGTTGGCACTACGCACGATCGGCAGCCCTTCCTCGATGGCGCGCAGGCGCGCCATCTGAAGATGCTGGTAGGGGCCGGTGCTGTTTCCGAACCAGCCATCATTGGTCAGGTTGACGATCCAGCCCGGCCGCTCACCTGCCGGTACGATATGTCCGGAGAAGGCGACCTCGTAGCAGATCAGCGGCAGCACATGTGGCGCGCCGGGAATGCTCATCACGCGGCGGCGCGCGCCGGGAATGAAGCCGCCCTGCACCTTGGTGATCTGCTGAAAGCCGAGCTTCTCGAGCGTGCTCTGGAACGGCAGGTATTCGCCGAATGGAACCAGATGCAGCTTGTCATAGACCGACAGGATGTCGCCGTCATGATTGATGACGTAGATCGAGTTGTAGGCCTTTGTCGGCCGCACCGCCGGCGACAGATTGGGCGCGCGCACTGCGCCGGTGATCAGCGTGGTCTGCGGCGGCAGGAAGGCCGCGATCTTCGCAAGCTCGGCCGGTTCGCGCGTCAGGAAGAACGGAAACGCCGATTCCGGCCAGATCAGGATCGTGGCGTCGCGCACGCCGCTGGTCTGCGGCCCGGTGGCGCGGTCCGACAGCGACATGTATTTCGCGAGCACCGCATCCTTGGCGGAGTAATTGAACTTCACGTCCTGCTGCAGGTTCGGCTGCATCAGCCGCAGCTTCACGCCGTCCACGAATTGCGTCGGGTGACGCTCAAGCCGCCATGCGCCGTAGCCGCCATCGGCTGCGAGCAGAATGAGCGACAGCGCGAGCGGCAGCCATGGCCATCTGGTATGGGCGCGGTCGTCGATCAGGATCGCGGGGCTGGCGAAGATTGCGATCGCAAGAAATGTCATGCCCCAGATGCCGATCAGCGAGGCGGCCTGCGCCATCGCCAGCGGCTCAGTGAGCGCGTAGCCGAACAGATTCCACGGAAAGCCGGACAGGATATGGCCGCGCAGCCATTCGCTGACGGTGAGCGCGACCGCGAGCGACAACAGGCGTGACCAGTCCCTGGTCCAGATCAGCCGTGCCAGCGCAGAGCCCGCCGCCATGAACAGCGCAAGCAATGCCGGCAGGCCGAGGATCGCAAGCGGCAGCAGCCACCCGAATGTCTCGGCATCGACAAGGAGGGCGTTGCCGATCCAGTAAAGTCCTGCGACGAAATAGCCGAAGCCGAACCACCATCCGGCGATGGCGGCGGCGGCAACGCCACGGCGGCCGGGGCCGGTCCCGTCGATCAGCCAGACCAATACGGGGAAGGTGGCGAACAGAACCGGCCAGATATTGAACGGCGCCATTGCCAGCGCGGAGATCGCGCCTGCCGAACAGGCGATGGCCGCGCGCCGCCAGCCCCAGCTCAGGATCGGTGCGCGCGCGGCTGACCGCAGAGCATCGGCGGCAACGCTCATGTGTTGGTCTCTCCCTCAGGCGGGGATGGCTTGGTGGCCGCAGGCTCGGGGGAGGCATCGCGCCGCCGCCCGTCGCGGGGCGGACGGCCGCTCGCTTCTTCCTTGCGGATGCCGATGCGCACGCGCTTGACGCGGCGCGGATCGGCGTCGAGTACCTCGATCTCGAAATTGCCGGGGCCGGGAATGATCTCGCCGCGCACCGGGAAGCGGCCGATCTGGTTGACCAGATAGCCGCCGAGCGTGTCGACCTCTTCGCCGGCCTCGCCGGTGTTGAACTCGTCACCGACTGCGGCTTTCACGTCGTCGAGACTGGCGCGGCCATCGGCGATGAACGAATTGTCGGCCTGATGCACCACGGAGGGCGCTTCGTCGCTGTCGTGCTCGTCGTCGATTTCGCCGACGATCTGCTCGACGATGTCTTCGATCGAGACGAGGCCATCGGTGCCGCCATATTCATCGACGACCAATGCGAGATGGATGCGGGTCGCCTGCATCTGCGCCAACAGATCGATCGCGGGCATCGACGGCGGCACGTAGAGAAGCTCGCGCATGATCGTGGTATCCGCGAGCTTGAGGCCGAGATTGACGGTTTTCAGGTCGAGGCCTGCCGGAAACGGCTTCTTGCGCTTGGCGTTGACCTCAGGATCGACCTTGGCCTTCGAGGTGATGAAGGCGACGAGATCGCGGATATGGACGATGCCCTCGGGCTCGTCGAGCGTGTCGTTGTAGACGACGAGGCGCGAATGACCCGCGCTCTCGAACAGCAACATCAATTCCGCGAGGGAAATGTCACGGCGCACGGCAACGATGTCGGCGCGCGGTACCATGACGTCGGCGATGCGGCGATCGTGCAGCGACAGGATGTTGCGCAGCATGGTGCGCTCGACCGCGGTGAAGCTGGTTTCGTCGTCGGGCGCGGTGGCATCTAACACAACCTGAATGTCGGCGCGCGCCGAGCCTGCTTTCCAGCCGAACAACGAGCGGATCGCGCGCACCAGCCAGGAATCGGCGGCAGGCCGCAGCACCTCGCCCTGCTGCACCGGCACGGGCAGCGAAGCATTCGAGGGAGCGGGCGTCGCCGCGTGAGGGTCGGAGTCGGTCGTCACTTACTTCGCCTGGTCATGGGTAAGATAGGGATCGGCGATGCCAAGCTTCGCCAGAATGTCCCGCTCCAGCGCTTCCATTTCCTCGGCCTCTTCGTCATCAAGATGATCGTAGCCGAGCAGATGCAGAAAGCCATGGATGGCGAGATGACTCAAATGGTTTTGGAACGGCTTGCCTTCCGCTTCCGCCTCAAGGCGCGTCGTCTCGAAGGCGATGGCGATGTCGCCCAGCATCAAAGGCTGCGGCGATTCGCCGGGCGGCTGCGCCGCCGGGAAGGAGAGCACGTTGGTCGCCTTGTCCTGCCCGCGCCACTCGCGGTTCAGGTCGCGGATGCGGGCATCGTCGGTCAGCATCACCGCGACTTCGGTCTCGTCTGCGGGCAGTTCGACGAACGAAGCTGCAGCGGCGATGGCGCGCTGGATAGTGTCTTCGGCATCGGCCTGCGCCTGCCAGCAATCGGCGGCAATCAGGACATCGGCGGTTGGGGGGAGCGGCATCGTCTCAGGAGGGCTTGGCCGGCGACGCGGGGCGCGGCGTGCCTTCGTAAGCGGCAACGATGCGCGCGACCAGTTCGTGACGGATCACGTCTTCGGCGGCGAACGTCACCTGTGCGATGCCTTCCACGCCCGACAGCAATCGCGAGGCTTCCGCAAGGCCGGATTGCTGGCCGTTCGGCAGATCGACCTGGCTCGGATCGCCGGTAATAATCATGCGGCTGTTTTCGCCAAGGCGGGTGAGGAACATCTTCATCTGCATCGAGGTCGTGTTCTGCGCTTCGTCGAGGATAATCGCGGCGTTGGTCAGCGTGCGGCCGCGCATGAAGGCGAGCGGCGCGATCTCGATCTCGCCGCTTTGCAATGCACGCTCGACCACGCGCGAATCCATCAGGTCGTACAGCGCGTCGTAAATCGGCCGCAGGTAAGGATCGACCTTCTCGCGCATGTCGCCGGGCAAAAAGCCGAGCCGCTCGCCTGCTTCCACGGCAGGACGCGACAGGATGATGCGATCGACTTCCTTGCGCTCGAACAACTGGCAGGCCTGCGCCACCGCGAGCCAGGTCTTCCCGGTGCCGGCGGGGCCGATGCCGAACACCAGTTCGTTGCGCTTCAGCGCGCGGATGTAAGCATCCTGCGCGGCGGTGCGGGCGCGCACCGGGCGCTTGCGCAAATTGATTTCCTCGAACGAGGATTTTCCGGCGCGCGTCTCAAAATCGAACAGCGAGCCCTGCGCGAGGATGGCGCGGATCGCGCCTTCGACATCGCCGTGGCTGATGTCGGTCGAGGCCAGCGCCTGCTTGTAGAGCGTTTCGAGCACGCGCCGCGCCGCATCGCAGCCGTCGCGCGAGCCCGCGATGGTGACGTGGTTGCCGCGCGAATCCGCGACCACGCCGAGGCGTCGCTCGATCAGCGCGAGGTGCTGGCCGTAAGGCCCCACCAGCGCGGAGGCCGCGCGGTTGTCGTCGAAGGCGACGACGATCTGTGTTTCCGGTGGTGTGGACAGGTCGCGATCGGGTTTGCGGCCGGGAGCGAGTGAGGGTGAATCCGCTGCGCTTTTAGGCAAAGGTTTCAGGCTCCGTTGCAAGGATCGGTGAGGGGGCTATGTCCGCGTGCGTGCGTGCGCGCGAGCCTGCCCTTGAGGCTGTAGCGTTCGAGAGAGTCGATGGTGACCGGTAAAACCTGGCCGATGATGTCTGCGGAGGCCATCACATGCGCAGGTTGAAGGTAGGCAGTGCGGCCGACGATCTGTCCGGGCTCGCGCGCATCGCGTTCGAACAGCACATCGACCGTGCGGCCGATGGCAGCCCTGTTGAAGCTTGCCTGCTGGGCGTCGATCAAGGCCTGGAGTCGTGCCAGGCGCTCGTCCATCCCCGCTGCTGGAACCGCCAAGGCCGTGTCCGTCTCCTGCATGTCCGCCGCCGGGGTGCCCGGGCGGGGCGAATACTTGAACGAATAGGCGCCAGCGTAACTGATTTGTGTGACGAGCGCGAGGGTATCGGAAAAATCCTGTTCGGTTTCACCCGGAAATCCGACGATGAAATCCGAGGAGAACGCAATCTCCGGGGCCGCCTTGCGGAACCGCTCGATGGTGCGGATGTAATCGGCGGCGGTATGTTTGCGGTTCATCGCCGCCAGAATCCGGTCGGAGCCGGATTGCACCGGCAGATGCACGAACGGCATCACGGCGGGAATGTCGCGGTGGGCTTCGATCAGCGAGTCATCGACGTCGCGCGGGTGGCTCGTGGAATAACGCAGCCGCGCGATGCCGGGAATGCCGGCAAGCTCGTGCAGCAGGCGGCCGAGCGACCATGTCTGTCCGTTCGCGTCCTCGCCGTGATAGGCGTTGACGTTCTGGCCGATCAAAGTGATCTCGCGCACGCCATTGTCGGCGAGGCGCTTCACATCGTCGACGATGGCGGCGACCGGCCGCGACACTTCCATGCCGCGCGTGTAGGGCACGACGCAGAAGGTGCAGAACTTGTCGCAGCCTTCCTGCACGGTGACGAAGGACGAGATGCCGCGCGCGCGAATCGCCGCAGGCTTCGGCGCAGGTAACGATGCGAATTTATCCTCGATCGGAAATTCGGTCTCGATGGCAGGTGCGCCGCTACGCGCTTTCGCCAAAAGCTTCGGCAAATTGTGATAGCTCTGCGGGCCGACCACCACATCGACGCTCGCAGCGCGCCGCGTGATCTCCGCGCCTTCGGCCTGCGCCACGCATCCGGCGACCGCGATCTTCATTTCACGACCCGCGCGGGCGGCCTCCTCCTTCATCACCCGCAGGCGGCCGAGTTCAGAGAACACTTTCTCCGATGCCTTCTCGCGGATGTGGCAGGTGTTGAGGATGACGAGGTCGGCCTCATTAGCGTCCGCCGTCTCCACGAATCCTTCGGGGGCCAGCGTGTCCACCATGCGTTGCGCATCGTAGACGTTCATCTGGCAGCCGTAGGATTTGATGTGCAGCTTGCGCGGCGGCGTCATGAGAACCGGTTGAGTTGCGGGAATGGCGGAAGGAGCAAAGGTTCTTCCGCGACAGGCGCTTCAAATATAGCGGATCGGGCCCCGAATCCAGCAATCAGGGCCGTAAAACCTGCTGAATGGATGGAAATTCAGCTTTTGTCGTCGTCGAGCGGGACGCAATACAGTTCCAGGCGGTGATCCACCAGCCGGTAGCCGAGCTTCCGGGCGATCTCGGTCTGCAGGACTTCGATCTCTTCGGAGGTGAATTCGATCACCGTGCCGTCGCGCAAATTGATGAGATGGTCGTGGTGGTTGTCCGGCACCTGCTCGTAGCGCGCGCGGCCCTCGCGGAAATCGTGGCGCTCGATGATGCCCGCGTCCTCGAACAGCTTGACGGTGCGGTACACCGTCGAGATCGAGATTTTGTCGTCGATGGCGACGCAGCGCCGGTACAGTTCTTCGACATCGGGATGATCGGTGGAATCGGCCAGCACGCGCGCGATGACGCGGCGCTGATCGGTCATGCGCATGCCGGTCGCGGCACAGCGCGACTCGATGTCGGTCGATGTCGAAGCAGGTACGGGTTTCACGACTGGCATGACGCTATTTTGCCATTTGGGAGCTATGACGACAAGTCGCGTCGCATCACGATGGCATTTAATTGAGCGCCGCTGTCATCTTTATAATAACGCTCGCGCCGGCCAACGGTATTGAAACCCGCCTTTGCATACAGCGCGCGCGCAGGCTGATTGTTCTCCTCGACTTCGAGAAAAACTGTCCGGATGCCGCTGCCTGCGAGGTAGCCGAGATGGGTCCGGACCAGCGGGCCGGACAGGCCGCGGCCACGCATGTTGGGCGCAATCGCGACCGACAAGATTTCCGCCTCGTCGGCGGCCATGCGGGAAAAGATGAAGCCTGCGACCGTGCGGCCCATCCGCAGCCGGTGTGCCAGCACGCTGCGGTCGGCCAGAAGCTGCTCGAACTCGCCGACATCCCATCCGCGATGGAAGGATGCTTTGTGCAGCTTTGCTAAAGCGGGGGCATCGCGCGAAGTCGCGGGCTCGACCGCTGCATCGCGGCGCGATGAAAAAACCGATAGCAGTTTTGAAATCAGGCCTGGCATCAGCGTTGCGCCAGCTCGGCCTTGGTCTTGGCGTCGGGCGCGCGCAGGTAATATGGCCGCGGCGGCGCCTCGTCGGGATCGGCGCTTGCGCCGAGCCATGCCACCCACGCAATATCCGGCGCGGCCTGCCGGTTGACCGACGCCGGTGCTGCGAACTGCGGCGGCCATTGGTCTGCGATCATGTCGGCGGCATCGCCGACGAGATGCGCAGGCCCGAAACGCGCGGCGTGGAAGACATCATCGAGCGGCACGATGGCGGGGTCGATGAGGGTCGCACCCTCGCCGGAAAACACCTGCGCATAGACATGGCCATGGCGGGCGTCGATCGCGGCGATCACGGGTGTTTCGCTGCCGGCCTCGATCAGCGGCGCGGCAAAAGCCGCAAGCGTGGTGACGCCGATCACCGGCCGGTTGGCGGCAAGGCCGAGCCCGCGCGCGGCCGAGATGCCGACCCGCAGCCCGGTGAAACTGCCGGGGCCGACCGTGACTGCGATACGGTCGAGCGCGGCATAGGAAATGCCGGACGCCTGCATCACCTCGTCGATCATCGGCATCAGGGCTTCGGCGTGGCCGCGCTTCATCGGCAGGCTCTGCCGCGCGCGGAAAATTTCCGCTTCGGTGTCGAGCACCGCAGCAGCGCAGGATTCCAGCGCGGTATCGATGGCGAGAACGAGCATGATGGTCGGATAAGGTTTTCGTAAAAGCCGAAATCGAAAGGCCGGAAAGCCTGCCTAACGCGCCAAGCATTCGAAAAAATAAATGGCCGGGTCAAGCCCGGCCATCGTCAAATCGTCGCTCTCGCGGTTGCGAGGAAGCCTACATCGGCCGCACTTCGACGACGTCCGGCACGAAATGCTTGAGCAGGTTCTGGATGCCGTGCTTCAGCGTCGCGGTCGAGGACGGGCAGCCCGAGCAGGAGCCCTTCATGTCGAGGAAAACGATGCCGTCCTTGAAGCCGCGGAAGGTGATGTCGCCGCCGTCGCTGGCGACCGCCGGGCGGACGCGGGTTTCCAGAATGTCCTTGATGATGCCGACCGTCTCGGCGTCGGCTTCGTTGAAGAATTCCTCGGCGTGGGTCTCGGCATCCGGCGTGGCGCCGTCGGCCAGGATCGGCGCGCCGGACATGTAGTGTTCCATGATGGTGCCGAGGATGGCGGGCTTGAGATGCTGCCAGTCGCCGTCGTCCTTGGTGACGGTGACGAAATCGGAGCCGTAGAACACGCCGGTGACGCCGGGAATGTCGAACAGTTTTACGGCCAGCGGCGAGCGCGCGGCGCTGTCGCGGCTGGTGAATTCCATCGTGCCGCTGTCGAGCACGGCGCGGCCGGGCAGGAACTTCAGCGTCGCGGGATTGGGGGTAGCTTCGGTCTGGATAAACATGGGTGTCTCCAACACATCACCGGTTCAAGGCCGGCGCGATCGGGTTGCGATGCCTTACTCCTAGCAGATGGCATCGCGAAAAGCACGATCAAGGCCGCAGCGCAGATATGCGGCCTTCAAATAAGGTTAGGAACAGAAGGGCTTGAGGCCGAAATGCCGCAGCAATTCGGGCTATTTCGGCTGCACGAAGCCGACGATGTCCTTCACGGCCTTCATGGTCTCGAACGCGATGGCGCGGGCGCGTTCGGCGCCTTTCACCAGCACGGCATCGACATGGCCGGGGTCCTGCATCAGCTTTTTCATTTCCGCGCCGATGGGGCCGAGTTTGTCGACGGAGAGATCGACCAGCGTCGATTTGAAACCGGAGAACTGACCGCCGCCGAATTCGCGCAGCACGTCCGCCTTGGTGCGGCCGGAGAGTGCAGCGTAGATGCCCACGAGATTGTCGGCCTCGGGCCGTGCCTTCAGGCCATCTTCCTCTGACGGCAGCGGTTCGGGGTCGGTCTTGGCCTTGCGGATCTTCTGCGCGATGGCGTCGGAATCGTCGGTGAGGTTGATGCGCGAATAATCCGACGGATCGGACTTCGACATTTTCTTCGAGCCGTCGCGCAGGCTCATCACGCGCGTGGCGGGGCCAGTGATCAGCGGCTCCGGCTGCGGGAAGAATTTCGGATCGTAACCCTTGGCGGCAATCGACTCCGAGAAGTCGTTGTTGAACTTCTGCGCGATGTCGCGCGCCAACTCCAGATGCTGCTTCTGGTCCTCGCCGACCGGCACATGGGTCGCGCGATACACCAGAATGTCGGCGGCCATCAGGTTCGGATAGGCGTAGAGACCGACGGAGGCGTTCTCGCGGTCCTTGCCGGCCTTCTCCTTGAACTGGGTCATGCGGTTCAGCCAGCCGAGGCGGGCGACGCAGTTCAGCACCCAGGCCAGTTCGGCGTGTTCGGCCACTTGGCTCTGGTTGAAGACGATGTGCTTGTCCGGATCGATGCCGCTGGCGAGGAACGCCGCCGTCACCTCGCGGATATTGTGCGTCAGTTCGGTCGGGTTCTGCCAGACGGTGATCGCGTGCAGGTCCACCACGCAATAGATGCAGTTGTGGGTCTGCTGCAATTTAACGAAATTGACGATAGCGCCGAGATAGTTGCCGAGATGCAGATTGCCCGTCGGCTGGACGCCTGAAAAAACCCGCTGAATCGCTGTCATGATGCCGTTCCCGTGAAAACGCCCGAACCCGCCGGCCGCTTCCGCCGCTCACTTGCCACGCGGGCCCCGGTCGCGCAAGTCGCCGAAAGCCTCGCCCCAGCTCACGACATCGAACAGGTCGAGCAGCAGGCCGTAAAACGAAATGCCTGCCGCCACCATCCCGCCCAGAATGGTGAGGCGCGGGAAGAACGGCGCATTCTCCGTCAGGGGCGCGACGAAATATTGCGAGGTGAACAGCGTCAGCCCCATGATGGCGGCGCACAGTGCGATGCGTGGCAGCCGCATTCGCGCGGTGTCGTCGATGGAGAAGCCGAATGAGGATGCGCCGCGCGCGATCAGGATGACGGCGCAGGTCCATGAGCCGAGCGAGATGCTCGCGGCGATTCCGGCCACGCCGAAGCGATGGCTGACCAAGAGGCCCGCGATCACGGCGACGGCGATGCCCATGAGCGTGGCGAGCAGCGGTGTCCTTGTGTCCTCACGCGCGAAGAAGGCGGGCGCCAGCACTTTCACCAGCACGTAAGCGGGCAAGCCCAGCGCCAGCACCGACAGCGCCTGCGCGGTGGCGGCTGTATCGGCGGCGGTGAACGCGCCGTGCTGGAACAGGATGGCGATGATCGGCTCGCTCAGCAGCATCAGGCCGAGCGTGGCGGGCAGCACCAGCCCGACCGCGAGTTCGACGCCGCGCGACTGCGCGTGGGTGAGGGCTTTGTGGTCGCCGTTCTGAATCGCATGGGTCAGCTCCGGCACCAGCACGGTGCCCATGGCGACGCCGACCATGCCGAGCGGCAGTTCAATCAGGCGGTTGGCGAAATAGAGCCACGACACCGCGGCGGGCGCGCTGGACGCGATGATCGCACCCGCAACAATCAGGAATTGCGGACCGGAATTGGCGATCATGCCGGGCACCGCCTTGCGGAAGAAGGCGCGCATCCGCGGATCGAAGGAGATGCGGACGGGGGCCGCGAGGCCGCTGCGCCATGGGCGGCGCTGGATCAGCACCAGCATCTGAAAGCATCCGGCGACGCCGACCGCGCCCGCGATAATGGTGGCAGAGGTCTGCGCATCGTGATGCCACACCAGCAGCGTCAGGATTACCGAGATCATCATGATGTTGAACAGCACCGGCGAGAACGCAGTGAGCAGGAAGCGCCGCTCGGCGTTGAGCACGCCCATCATCACCGTGATCGGGCCGACGAAGGCGAAGTAGGGCATCATCAGCCGCGCATCGTCGATGGCGAGCTGCATGGTCTGGTGACCGATGAAGCCCGGCGCCATCACCGAGATCACGATCGGCATCAGCCCGGTGAACACCACGGCGATGCCGATCAGGATCAGGCAGAGGCTGCCCATGACCTGGCCTGCGAAAGCGGTGGCGGCAATCGCGCCTTCGCTGTCGCGCAGCCGCAGATAGATCGGCACCAGTGCGGCGTTGAGCGAGCCTTCCGAGAGCGCGCGGCGGGCGACATTGATGAATTGCAGCGCGACCAGAAAGGCGTCCGCCACCGGGCCCGCGCCGAGCAGCGCCGCGATCAGCGTGTCGCGGAGAAAACCCAGGACTCGCGAGATCAGCGTTCCAGCGGAAACCGTGAGGATGTGGCGGATCATCGGCGTTTTTGGAAGTGGTCGAGGGTTCGGCTGCTTGCTGGCAGAGGGTTTGTCGTGATAGGTCGCGCGGACGTTCAAACCGCCGCGAAGACCTTCGGCTCTTACCAGTTTTAGCCGGTTCCGGCCTCACTCCGCAGGATTAATATTAATGAACAGCGCCAAATACGATGTTCTCGGCATCGGCAACGCCCTTTTCGACATCCTGGTGCGGGTGGACGACAAATTCCTGACCGATCACGACATGGCCAAGGGATCGATGGCGCTGATCGACGAGGCCCGCGCGGCGTCGATCTACAGCGACATGGGGCCCGCCACGGAAGTCTCCGGCGGCTCGGCGGCCAACACCATCGTCGGCGTCGCCCAGTTGGGTGCGCGGGCGGCCTATGTCGGCAAGATCAAGGACGACCAGATCGGCCGGCTTTACGCGCACGACATTCGCGGCGCGGGTGTGTCGTTCGAGACCGCGGCCGCGACAGGCGGACCGGCGACCGGTTGCTCCTACATTCTGGTGACGCCGGATGGCGAGCGCACCATGAACACCTATCTCGGCGCGGCGCAGGAATTGTCCGCCGCCGACATCGATGAGAACGAGATCGCGGCAGCGTCCATCGTCTATCTCGAAGGCTATTTGTGGGACCCGAAGGACGCCAAGGATGCTTTCGTGAAAGCCTCGCAGATCGCGCACAAGAACGGCCGCAAGGTGGCGCTGACGTTGTCGGATGCGTTCTGCGTCGGCCGCTATCGCGACGAGTTCATCGGCCTGATGCGCGACAAGACAGTGGATCTGATTTTCGCCAACGAAGCGGAATTGGGCTCGCTCTACAACACGCAGGATTTCGACGCGGCGCTTAAGCAGTTGCGCAACGATGTCGCGCTCGGCGTCGTCACGCGCAGCGAAAAGGGCTGTGTGGTGGCGGCAAAGGAAGGCATCACCGCGGTCTCCGCCTTCCCGGCGCGAAACGTGGTCGATACCACCGGCGCGGGCGATCTGTTTGCCGCAGGCTTCCTATTCGGGTTGGTCCGCGAGGCCGGCTATGAGCAGGCGGGACGGCTCGGCGCGATGGCGGCGGCGGAAGTGATCCAGCACATCGGCGCGCGGCCGCAGACATCGCTAAAAGAGCTGGCGCAGAAGCACGGATTGCCTCTCTAGGACACGCGCCAGATGGAACTTTTCCATCTTCACGAACGCGCGAGTTCTTGAACGGGCCGCCTGCGACAACCATATCCGGAACGAATCGAACCTTGCGGACGTTGAACCGCACTAATCGATACTGTCCTGTTTTGAATTAACCTTTCCGAGGCGACGATGATTACCACTTGGGGCGAATGGAAGCGCTATCCGACGGCAGCGCGCGGCGACAAGCTTGAGGCGCCGATCGGCCCCGGAATTTACGAAGTGCGTGTGGCTGCGAGCGGCGCTCTGTTCGCGTTCGGCGCGGTCGATAACGTGGCCGAGGCGCTGGCGCGCGTGGGTATTCCGTCGCGGTCGCTGGCCTCGTTCTTTATCCGGCGCGACGCGATCGTGCTGCCGGACCTCGAATACCGCATCTGTGCGACCGACACCAAGGAAGCCGCGAAGATCGCGGCGGAGCGGATGATCGGCCGCCGCGAAGCCTACATGTCGGGCGCAGCCTGAGCGCCCGGCGCTTGTCAGGCCGCGCCGCTCAAGCCGGGGTTGAAGCCGGACTTGGCCTGAAGCCTTTTGCGCACGACGCTTGAGGCCGCGATGATGCCCTTCTCGACAAACGCTTCATGGTTGGCCTCGATGTCATCGAGGTCGTAGCAGTAATTCACCATCAGCCCGTGCGATTGCTTGAGGCCCTTGGCAGACGTGTCGCCGAGATAATCGAGCTTCTCCAGCCGCGCGCCGTTGCCGAGATGGAAACGCGCCACCGGGTCGGCGGCACGGCCGCGTTTGTCCTTCGCCTCCAGAAAATAATAGGCCGCCGCGGCCAGCATCACCGGCTTGACGCGCTCGGCGGTCGCGGGATCGTCGAGCCAACCGGGCTGGTCGATGGCGGTCAGCACGTCCTTGTCGGCGGCATCGAGCGCAGCCGAATTCTCCGACGCGCGCTCGCGCGCAAGCCATGATGCGAACCCCGGCACCGGCGAAAGCGTAACGAAGGTGTTGAGGTTCGGCCATTCGCGCTTCAAATCCTCGACCACCTGCTTGATCAGGAAGTTGCCGAACGAAATGCCGCCGAGCCCGCGCTGGGTGTTCGAGATCGAGTAGAACACGGCGGTAGTTGCCTGCTGCGGGTTGATCGGCGTGCGCGCATCTTCGAGCAGCGGAGCGATGGCTCCCGGAATCTCTTTCGTCAGCGCGACCTCGACGAAGATCAACGGCTCATCGACAAGGCGCGGATGGAAGAAGCCGTAGCAGCGCCGGTCCGGCGGCGCGAGACGGTTGCGCAGATCGTCCCAGTTCCTGATCGCGTGCACCGCCTCGTAGCGGATGATCTTCTCCAGAATGTTGGCGGGCGTCGTCCAGTCGATCCGGTGCAACACCAGGAAGCCGCGATTGAACCACGACGCGAACAAATGGACGAAATCATTGTCGACCGCGCGCAGCTGCGGATGTTCGGCGAGATGGGTCAGGAGTTCTTCGCGCATCCGCACCAGCGCGGCGGTGCCGCCGGGCGCGAGGTTGAGGCGACGGATCAATTCCTGCCGGCGCGGCTCGGCCGCATCATGCAGATCGCTGATGGCCGCTGGGCTCATGTCCTCGGCGCGCACCTTTTCGATTGCGCGCTCGATGGCCTCGCGTTCGGGCCCGAACAAATCCGCCAGAGCTTCCAGAAAGGCGAGCCGCTGTTCGGGCGTGGCGGTCTCGTAGCCGGCCAGCAATGCCTGCGCGAGCGCGACGCCGGTGGCTTCACCGCGCCGGGACAACAGCGTTTCGCCGAGTTCGGCCAACTCGCCGTCGGCGATGCGGTGCGGCGTTCCGTGCGTCAGTCCGCGGATCAGGTCGCGTCCGCGATCGGTCAGGGTGCCGAGCAGATTGGTGAGAAAGGCGCGGTCGAATGTCAGGCTTGCCATCGGTCAGGCATCTCCGCTCATAGTGACTGTCTGTCTTTTCATTCGGGCAACGGAATGAATTCTGTCTCATCGGGCACATGCGCGAAGCGGCCGGTCTTCCAGTCCTGCTTGGCCTGCTCGATGCGCTCACGGCTCGAGGAAACGAAATTCCACCAGATATAACGCGGCCCCTCCAGCGCGGTGCCGCCGAGAAACATCATTTTCGTCGCCGTGACCGCCGCGATGGTGATGCGGTCGCCGGGGCGGAAGATCAAAAGGCGCGGCGCTTCGTAACGCTCATGGGCGATCTCGACTTCGCCTTCGACGAGATAGACCGCGCGTTCCTCGTGGTCGGCGTCGAGTGGCGCGCGTGCGCCGGCATCGAGATTGACCTCGGCATAGAACCACTCGGAGGTCTGATCGACCGGCGATGATGCGCCGAAAGCATTGCCCGCGATGATGCGCGCCTTCAGTCCGGTGTCGCTGACCAGTGGCAGGCTGTCGGCACTGTAATGCTGGAAGGACGGCGCAATCTCCTCGCGATCCATCGGCAGCGCGATCCAGCTTTGCAGGCCGAGCATGCGCTGGCCGTTGGCGCGCGGCACGTCAGGCGTGCGCTCGGAATGGGCGATGCCGCGACCCGCCGTCATCAGGTTCATGGCGCCGGGCTTGATTTCTTGAATATTGCCCTCGCTGTCGCGATGCATGATGGAGCCGTCGAACAGATAGGTGACGGTGGCCAGCCCGATATGCGGATGTGGGCGCACATCCATGCCTTGGCCGGCGATGAACTGCACCGGTCCGAAATGATCGAAGAAAATGAAAGGGCCGACCATCTGTCGCTTGCCGTGCGGCAATGCGCGGCGAACGGCGAAGCCGTCGCCGAGATCGCGGGTGCGCGGCACGATGACGAGTTCGAGCGCGTCGCAGGATTGCGGATCGCCGAGGATCGGATCGTTGGACGGCATCCAGCTCATCGCGCGTCTCCTTCAAAACGAAGGCCGATTATACATCGATCGGAAGGAGGCGCGAGAGCGCGGTGGTTAGACTAAAGCCCCCTGTCGCAACCTCTGAATCTGTCGTGTGGGCAGGATGGCAAAACCATGACGCGCCGCGAAATATGACGGCCGCGTGATCGTGCTTGAATTCGCGGAGAATCCTCAGACGTCCACGTTGGCGTCGAGCGAGTTGTCCTGAATGAATTCGCGGCGCGGCTCGACGATGTCGCCCATCAGCTTGGTGAAGATGTCGTCGGCAGCATCCACTTCCCGGATCTTCACCTGCAGCAGCGAGCGCGCGTTGGTGTCGAGCGTGGTTTCCCATAACTGGCTCGGGTTCATCTCGCCGAGGCCTTTGTACCGCTGGTAGGCGACGCCCTTGCGTCCGGCGTCGGTCACCGCCTCGAACAGGCTGACAGGGCCGTGGATCGCCGTTTCGGAATCCTTGCGGCGGAGCATGGCGCTGCGCGGATAGGCTTCCTGCAGCGAAGCTGCCATGTCATCGATCCTGCGGGCCTCGGCGGAAGACAGAAGTGCGTCGTCGATGACCGCGACTTCCTTGACGCCGCGCACCGTGCGCTCGAACGTGAAGCCATGGCCTTCGGTGAAGGTGCCGCTCCAGCCGCGCTCGACTTCGTCCGCGAGCGCGTCGAGGCGCTTGGCGATGTAGTCGGCGGCGGCGTTGGCGGTTTGCGGATCGGCGGCGACGCGCGTGTTCAGCACGCCCGCGATCGCGGCCTGTTCGACCACGGAGCGGTTGTAGCGCGAATGGATGTTGGCGAGCAGCCCGCGGATCGTGCGGGCATCCTCCACCAGCGTCTGCAGGTCGCGGCCCTTGCGCTCCTCGCCGGAGGCGAGTTTGAGAACGCAATCGTCGAGCCCGGTCTCGATCAGGTAATCTTCCAGCGCGCGCTCGTCCTTGAGATACTGCTCGGACTTGCCGCGCGTTACCTTGTAGAGCGGCGGCTGGGCGATATAGAGGTGGCCGCCCTCGATCAGCGACGGCATCTGGCGGAAGAAGAACGTCAGGAGCAGCGTACGGATGTGGGCGCCGTCGACGTCGGCATCCGTCATCACGATGATCTTATGGTAGCGCAGTTTCGTCAGATCGAAATCGTCGCGGCCGATGCCGGTGCCGAGCGCGGTGATCAGGGTGCCGATCTGCTCGGAGGAGAGCATCTTGTCGAAGCGCGCGCGCTCGACGTTGAGAATTTTGCCGCGCAAGGGAAGAACCGCCTGGAATTCGCGGTTGCGGCCCTGCTTGGCGGAGCCGCCTGCGGAATCGCCCTCGACGATGAACAGTTCGGACTTCGCCGGATCGCGCTCCTGGCAATCGGCGAGCTTGCCGGGCAGGGAGGCGATGTCGAGCGCGCCCTTGCGGCGGGTGAGATCGCGCGCCTTGCGCGCGGCTTCGCGCGCGGCGGCGGCCTCAATGACCTTGCCGACGATGGTCTTGGCTTCGGTGGGGTGCTCCTCGAGCCAGGCGGAGAGCGAGGCGTTGAGCACGTTCTCGACCACCGGACGCACTTCGGACGACACCAGCTTGTCCTTGGTCTGCGACGAGAACTTCGGGTCCGGCACCTTCACCGAAAGAACGGCGGTGAGGCCCTCGCGGCAATCGTCGCCGGTGAGCGAAATCTTTTCCTTCTTCGCCATGCTCTCGGCATAGCCGGTGATCTGGCGCGTCAGCGCGCCACGGAAGCCGGCGAGATGCGTGCCGCCGTCGCGCTGAGGGATGTTGTTGGTGAAGCAGAGCACGTTCTCGTGGTAGCTGTCGTTCCACCACATCGCGACTTCGACGCTGATGCCGTTCTGCTCGGCGCGCATCACGATCGGGGTGTCGACCACGGCCTTCTTGTTGCGATCGAGGAATTTCACGAAAGCCTCGACGCCGCCCTCGTAATGCAGTTCCTCGCGCCGCTCGACGGCGTGGCGCTTATCCGACAGCAGGATGTGGACGCCGGAATTGAGGAACGCCAGCTCGCGCAGGCGATGCTCCAGCGTGTCGAAATCGTAATCGGTGTGGGTGAACGTCTCGGTTGAGGCGAGGAACGTGACTTCCGTGCCGCGCTTGCCGTTGGCCTCGCCGACCACCTCGAGCGGCGCCACCGCGTCGCCGTCCTTGAACTCGATGTAGTGTTCCTTGTCGTTGCGCCAGATGCGCAATGCGAGCTTGCTCGACAGCGCGTTGACGACCGAGACGCCGACGCCGTGCAGACCGCCGGACACCTTGTAGGAATTCTGGTCGAATTTTCCGCCGGCATGGAGCTGGGTCATGATGACCTCGGCCGCGGAAATGCCTTCGCCCTTGTGGATGTCAGTCGGGATACCGCGGCCGTCATCGTACACGGTCACCGAATTGTCGGGGTTCAAAGTGACTTCGACGCGCGTGGCGTGACCGGCGAGCACTTCGTCGATCCCGTTATCGACGACTTCGTAGACCATGTGATGCAGGCCGGAGCCGTCATCGGTGTCGCCGATGTACATGCCCGGACGCTTGCGAACCGCATCGAGACCTTTCAGCACCCGGATCGATTCGGCGCCGTATTCGGCAGCCGGTTCGGAGGTCGATTTGCGGGCGGGTTCGCTCATGAGGGGCCTTTGTGGAGTACGGGTGCGCGCCTGAAAAATAAGGCTGCGAGTTGTTGATTTGTGGCACGAAACCGGGGCTGCGCCTAGGGTAAAGTAAGGGCAATCAAGTTGTTGAAAAAATAGTGTTTTTTAGCCGTTTTTCAAGGCCGCGAGCGGGCTTTTTGAGGGCGTGTGAAAAGGCTGATTCGCGCGTGTTCAACGTGGCGCATTTGAAGCCGAATCTGCGCCCTCTCCCCGCTTGCGGGGAGAGGGTCGGGGTGAGGGGCAGAGGTCGCGGCAAGAAGCCCCTCACCCGACGCTTCGCGTCGACCTCTCCCCGTCAACGGGGAGAGGTTAGATGGCCCCGCGTGGCTTGATCGCGCCGTCCTCGACCTCGAACCTGTCCGCGCGATCGCCCGCTTCGGTGAACGCAGCGGGGTCCGCGCCGGTCATCCAGACCTGCGCGCCGAGCGTTGCGAGTTCGTCGAACAACGCGGCGCGGCGGCGCGGATCGAGATGCGCGACCACTTCATCGAGCAGCAGCAGCGGCACGATGCCGGTCATTTCCGCGACAAGGCTTGCGTGTGCGAGGATCAGGCCGATCAAGAGCGCCTTCTGTTCGCCCGTGGAGGCGTCCTTCGCGGGCATCTCCTTCGGCGCGTAGATCACGTGCAGGTCGGTGAGGTGCGGGCCGTTCAGCGTGCGCCCGGCGGCGGCGTCAAGCAGGCGACTCTTGCGCAGGATGTCGCGATAACGATCCTCCACCGCCGTCGCAGGCTCGCTCATCAGCGCGTTTTCCATCCAGCCGTCGAGCGTGATGCGCGCGGAGGGAAACGCCGAGGTCGCGCCGCGTGCGGCGAGCATCGTGGCAAGGCGCTGCAAGGTGTGGCCGCGCTGGGCAGCGACGGCGACTGCAAGCTCGGCGGTTTCTCGCTCGATCGCCTCGCACCAGTGCGCGTCGAAATTGCGATCCTCCAGCAGGCGATTGCGCGACCGCAGCGAGCGTTCCAGCGCGGAGACGCGGCTGGAATGGTCCTTGTCGATGGCGAGCACGAGGCGGTCGAAGAAGCGCCGCCGCTCCGAGGCGGGGCCGGTGAACAGGCCATCCATTGAGGGCGTCAGCCACACCATGCGCAAATGTTCGCCGAAGGCGGCGGCAGAGGACACCGCTTCGCGGTCGATGCGGATGCGGCGCTTGGCGCCGCCGTCCTCGCCCGTGGGCGCGTCGATGCCGGTGCCAAGCGTGGCGAGGCCGCCCGCGCCCTCGACCTCCGCCGCGACCGCCCAGGAGCCGTCGCCCGTGCGGTTGGCGATGTCCTCAAAACGCGCGCGGCGCAGGCCGCGTCCCGGCGCCAGCAGCGAGATCGCTTCGAGGCAGTTGGTCTTGCCCGCGCCGTTCGGGCCGACCAGCACCACGAGATCGCCGCGCGGCGCCACGCTGGCCGCATGGTAGCTGCGGAATTGCGTGAGGCTGAGGCGCAGGATGCGGGAGGGGGTCATGGGAACTGTCATACGCGGGCTTGACCCGCGTATCCATCGTCCGCGTCAGCGGACGTTCAGGACGCTCGGGTTCTCAAGTGATGGATTGTCGGGTCAAGCCCGGCAATGACAGCCTGAAGTAAGGGACTTCACACCCGCATCGGCATCAGCACGTAGAGCGCGTCGCGGTTGGCCTTGTCCTGCACCAGCGTCGGCGAGCCGGGATCGGCAAGCTTGAGCACCGCGGCGTCGCCGTGGATCTGGGCGGCGATGTCCAAGAGGTAGCGCGAGTTGAAGCCGATATCGAGCGGATCGGCGGCGTAGTCGACCTCAAGCTCCTCGGTGGCGCTGCCGGAATCCGGGTTGACCACCGACAGCACGAGCTTGCCGGCGGACAGCGCGAGTTTCACAGCGCGGCCGCGCTCGCTGGAAATCGTGGAGACGCGGTCGACGGCGGCCTCGAAGTCGCGCTTGTCGACGATCAGTTCCTTCTCGTTGTTCTGCGGAATGACGCGGCCGTAATCGGGGAAGGTGCCGTCGATCAGTTTCGAGGTCAGCACCACATTGGCGAGCGTGAAGCGGATCTTGCCCTGCGACAGTTCGACCGAAATTTCGGCGTCGTTGTCCTCGATCAGGCGCTGCACCTCGCCGACCGTCTTGCGCGGCACGATGACGCCCGGCATGCCGACGGCGCTCTTGGGCAGCGGCAGGTCGAACTGCGCGAGGCGATGGCCGTCGGTCGCGACCGCGCGCAGCGTCTGCTCCTTGGCGCTGCCTGCGGCATGCAGATAGATGCCGTTGAGGTAGTAGCGCGTTTCTTCCGTCGAGATCGCGAACTGGGTGCGGTCGATCAGGCGCTTGACGTCGGCGGCGGTGAGCGTGAACGAATGCGTCATCTCGCCGGCGGCGAGGTCGGGGAAGTCGCTCTCCGGCAGGGTCTGCAGCGTGAAGCGCGAACGCCCGGCGCGGATTGCAAGCACGGCGCGTTCGCCATCACTCTCCAGCACGATCTGCGAGCCGTCCGGCAGCTTGCGCACGATGTCGTAGAACATGTGCGCGGGCACGGTGGTGGAGCCGCCGGTTGAGATCTCCGCCGGCAGGGTTTCGGTGACTTCGAGATCGAGGTCGGTCGCCTTCAGGCTCAGCCGGGCGTTATCGGCGCGGATCAGGACGTTGCCCAGAATCGGGATCGTGTTGCGGCGTTCGACCACGCGATGGACGTGACCCAGAGACTTCAACAGTTGCGCGCGCTCGACCGTAACTTTCATGACACTCCGCCTGCCATCGATCGTTGGGAAACCGGGCAGCCGCGAAGGCGCACCGGTCATGACACCGGACAGGGCCGGGCAAGGCTGCCGGCCCCCGTCGCGGGGCGGTTAAGGTGCCGTGATTGGCGGCGTTGCGCAAGAGAGGGCTGGCCGTTTAACGGCCAGTTTCCCTCGTTATTCCTGCAGCTGCCGCTTCAGGAGCTCGACCTCGTCGGACAGCGCCACGTCCTTGGAAACGAGCGATTCGATCTTGCGGACCGCATGCAGCACCGTGGTGTGGTCGCGGCCACCGAACCGGCGCCCGATTTCCGGCAGGGAGCGCAGCGTCAGCGTCTTGGCGAGATACATCGCCACCTGGCGCGGGCGCACCACATTGGCGGTACGGCGCGAGGACAACAGGTCCGAACGGCTGACATTGTACTGCCGGGCGACGACACGCTGGATGTCCTCGATCTTGACCCGGCGCGGCTCCTGCGGGCGGATCAGGTCGCGGACCTCGCGCTCCGCCATCTCCAGCGTCACCGGCGTGGAGTTCAGCTTGGAATGGGCGAGCAGGCGGTTGATCGCGCCCTCCAGGTCGCGGCCGTTATGGGTGATGGCCTTGGCGAGATAATCAAGCACCGGCAGCGGCACGTCGAAACTCGCATGATGCGTGCGGGCGGCGGAGACGCGCGATTTGAGGATTTCGAGGCGCAGTTCTTCGCCGAGCGCGCCCATCTCGACCACGAGGCCGCCGGCGAGACGCGAGCGCACGCGATCGTCGAGGCTTTCCAGGTCGGACGGCGGCCGGTCGGCGGCGATCACCACCTGACGCCCGGCGTCGATCAGCGCGTTGAGTGTGTGGCAGAACTCGGCCTGGGTCGATTTGCCTTGCAGGAATTGCAGGTCGTCGATCACCAGCACGTCGATGCCGCGGAGCGCCTCCTTGAAGGCGAGCGCGGTCTGCGTCTTCAGCGCCGCGACGAAGCCGTACATGAATTTTTCCGCGGTGAGGTACAGCACCTTGCGGTCGGCCGAGTTGCCGGCCCAGGTCACCGCCTGCAGCAGATGGGTTTTGCCGAGGCCGACACCCGCATGAATGTAGAGCGGGTTGAACATCACGTTGTCGCCGCGGCGGCCTTCGGCCACCTGACGGGCGGCGGCAAGCGCCAGCGTGTTGGAACGTCCGCCGACGAAGGTCGCAAACGTCAGGCGCGGATCGAGCGGCGAGCCGCCGAGCGCCTCATGGCTGGCGGAGACCGGCACGGTCGCGACCGCGCGCAGTTCGGACGGACGATGCTCCTGCTCGCTCAACCGCTCCTCGACGCTCGCCTTGGCGTCCTTGGTGACGGCTGGGGCGCGGATCGGCGTGCGCACGGTCAGATCGACGCGGCTCACCTCAGGCAGTTCCGACTGCCAGCAGCTCAGCACGCGGTCGGCATAATGGGTCTGGATCCAGCTCTTGAGGAAGCGCGTCGGCACCGACAGATGCACGCTCTCTCCCCCAACGCGCTCCAAATCCATGCGCGCGAACCAGCTCGAATAAACGTCCTCTCCCACCGTCGACCGCAGCCGCCCCTTTACGCGCGTCCAACGGTCCTGCTCGATGCCTTCTGCGATTGCCATTGCGTTTTACTTTTCTCGTTTGAAGTTTCTGGTTGGTTTGGCGGTCAAAATTGCGTCTTCCGCGCTCCGTCACAGACAGTTCCTCGTTCGGCGCGAACGCGCCGGCGGCGATCACCGGATGTGGAGCGAAGCGAGAAGTTAGGACGTACTTGAATGCGGACTGGGAGGACGCAACACACGGTGGCGCAGATTACGCGCGGGCTGCCTTTCAGCCGGGCCGGTTGCCGTTGCAGAGTGAAGACCGAGAATGTCGAAAGACGTCTCGAAAGGCATAGTTCTCCCCCCTCTCGCCACGCTGCCGCGGCGAGTTCGTGTCATTCCAAGCTTTCAATCGAGGCAGCCAGATCACGGCTTGATGGCGCCTAACGCCCGCCGGCTTTGCTACCTTGTGACCCGCCTGCCCGTACCCGTTCCTCCCTTCCTCTGCGCCGATGAAGGTGGCTGCTTTGCGTTCCGGCTTTTCTCCCATGCCGGTGACCCGGACATGGGGAAGACGAATTCCGACACAGCAAGCCGTTCTCACAAACCGTGTGAGTTTCCTTCTCCATCATCGCTGAGGAAGCGTCGCTAACCTGCAATCCTGATTTGCACGTCCGCCTTTGGCTTTTCGATCGAGGACTCTCGTTTTGTTAGAGGCCGCTCGATCCGATCAGCCGCGGGCCGCCGCGACGAACTAAGAAATACACGAGGCTAAACTTCCCGCAACGGAATGATTTTTTGCGTGCGATGAAAAAAATCGCGACGCCGATGCGCGGTCGTGGCGAAGGTGCCGATGCGCGTCGCCAACATTTTGAATCTCCGCACAGATTCGAAACGTCATGCACTGTCACAAAACCTGGGTACGCGAAAATAAAATTCATAAATCATTTACGATTCGCCGGAGCGGGCTCGCGCTTTCAAAGTGGTATGTCACGCTATGCCGATAAGTGATTATCGAGTCGCGCTAATTTCTGTTCATTGCGAGAGGGTAACTTTGCAGGCGCCGCTGCGCGTGCGGAGCGCGGCTATTGACAGCGTGAAACTGCGGAATCGCGCGAGGCAGTGTGTAAGTGCCTGCTTTTTTGCGCCCCGCATGGTGCGCGGTGTGGCGCGGTGCCGCACGAGGACATGACGCGGCAAGGCGTCATTTGGGATGTTCTTCAAGGACGCCATCCAAAAGGACGGCCGTCTGAAAACAAAAAGGCCCGGCGATGCCGGGCCTTTGCTGCACCCTGCGGGAGCAGGGCGATTGAGTTGAAACTTGCTCGATAACTTACTTGGCGAGCTTGGCGATCTGCGCGGTGAGGCGCGACACCTTCCGGCTCGCATTGTTCTTGTGAATGATGTTGCGCTGGGCGGCGCGCATCAGCTGAGGCTCGGCCTGCTTCATCGCCTCGACGGCAGCGGCGCGGTCGCCCTTCTGGATCGCGGCCTCGACCGAGCGAACCGATCCGCGCATCTGGGTGCGGCGGGATTTGTTGATCTCGGTGCGGCGGGCAATCTTGCGGGTCGCCTTCTTGGCGGAAGTGGTATTGGCCATGGTCTCTTTGCGTCCTTCGGCGGCGCTCCGTGAAAGAGGCCGGGCTGGTCGTGCTCGGCCACACGGCCGATGCGATAATGATGATGTTCCGCGTCCCGGAAGCCTGCGCCCGTGAAAGAATGAGGGGCCGCCTCAAAGAACAGCGGCGGCCGGATTTCTCCGCCGCCAATTTGGGCCTCCTTATAAGGGGGTGGCTTTCCACCGTCAACGACTTCCCCGGCCCGGGAACAGGCCCGATTCCCGGAAAAGCGGGCGGATTCGGTTGAATTTTACGGCTCTGCCCGCTATTGCCGCTTCGTTTGGCAAGGGGGCCTTATGATCCGCGGTCTGTTTCGCCTCATCGGTCTGTTGTTGCTGGCCGGGGCTTTCATCTTCCTGGTCTATGACGGGGCGCGCTCGATCGCCGACCAGACCCTGCGTCTGACCCGCCTCGGCGACTTCTGGAACGACATCAATCAGGCGAGCCAGCGGGCGTTCCAGGCCAAGGTCGAGGACACCTCGATGTTCCTGTGGGACCATGTCGTGAAGGTCGTGCTGCATCAGCCGACCTGTCTGGTGCTGGGCATTCTCGGTATCGCGTTGCTGGTGTTGTGCCGTCCGGCGAAGCCCCTGATCGGCTACGGGCGGGACTGAGCGGCGTAACCTTTCGCGGCCGCCTGCGTAGTACTTATATCCTCGTCACAGCGCAGGAGACCGCCATGTTCTTTGCCCGCAAGCCGCTTGCCATCCCGACCGCCGCCGAGGCGTTGCCCGGCCGGTCCGATCCGATGCCGACCGCACGCAGCCATTTCGTCAACGGCCGCGCGCTGAAAGGGCCTTATCCTGCGGGCATGGAAACCGCGGTGTTCGGCCTTGGCTGCTTCTGGGGCGCGGAACGCAAGTTCTGGGAGCTTGGCGATGCCGTCTATGTCACGGCGGTCGGCTATGCCGGCGGCGCCACGCCCAATCCGACCTATGAGGAAGCGTGCAGCGGCCTGACCGGACATACCGAGGCAGTGCTCGTGGTGTTCGACCCGGCCAAAATCTCTTACGAGGCGCTTTTGAAGACGTTCTGGGAAAGCCACGACCCGACGCAGGGCATGCGGCAGGGCAACGACATCGGCACCCAGTATCGCTCGGCGATCTATACGACGAGCGAGGCGCAGATGAAGGCGGCGCTGGCTTCAAAGGCCGCTTACGAGAAGGCGCTTGCGGCGAAGGGGTATGACGCGATCTCCACCGAGGTCGCGCCGCTCACGCATTTCTACTTCGCCGAGGACTACCACCAGCAATACCTCGCGAAGAATCCGGGCGGCTATTGCGGCCTGGGCGGCACCGGGGTGTCCTGCCAGATCGGCACCGGCGTCGGCGCCTGAGCGATGCGGCGCTTTCCCTCGCGGAGAAGCGCCGATTTTGTGCCACTTACTCTTTGTTAACCATAAGTGCGGCACATCTGGACAAACCCTTTCTTGAAGAAAGGGCAAGCCCGGAGCGTTCGGTGCGCCCGTCTCGCGTATCATTGATTGTCGTCGCCCTGAGTGCGCTCGCGATGTCGGGCTGCATGCGCACATCCGCACCGCCTGTCGCGGCACCGCGCGCCGATCTCGACGCCCTGATCTACAAGACCGCATCCTGCACGCCGCCAAACTGCGCGCCGGTGGCGATGCGGGCAAACGCGGCGGTGCCCGCGCGTGTCGCCAACGCTTATGCTGCGACGGAGGAAGGCCCTTACCGGCTGGATGCCGGCGACAAGCTGCGCATCGTCGTCTATGGCCAGGAAGGGCTGACCAACACCTATGCCGTGGATGCCGGCGGTTCGATCACCATGCCGCTGATCGGCGGCGTGCGCGCGAAGGGATTGTCGCCGGCTGAACTCGCGCGCTCCATCACCGCGCGATTGAAGCAGGGCTATATCCGTGAGCCTTATGTGGCGGTGGAGATCGAAGCCTACCGGCCGTTCTTCATCCTCGGTGAAGTCACGGCACCGGGCCAGTATCCTTACGTGCCGAACATGACGGCGGAGAGCGCGGTGGCGATCGCGGGCGGTTTCACGCCGCGCGCGCAACGCCATGACGTCAAGCTGACGCGAAACTATCCGGCGGGCCCGCTCACCGCCACCGTGCCGATCGCGACCACGTTAAAGCCGGGCGACACCATCCTCGTCGGCGAACGCTGGTTCTAAAACACCGGCGATCGACCAAGCCACTCGCGGCTCCAGTCGCCTTTCCATCCGGTGAGGCGGCCATGGCGGAATTGCAGATACAACGGGTCTTTACGGAACAGGAAGCCGTCGCCGTTGACCATGCGGATGACGACGAAGGTCTCGTTGCCCGGCGAGCCCTTCACATAGGTCAGCGGCGAGCCGAGGGCTGCTGCGGCGCTTTCCGCATCCATGCCGAACGCAAGCGGCGCGGTGTTCGACAGCGCCGAGGTGAACGGCCGCCGCACGGTATCCTGCGCCCACGCTGAGATAGGCAAAGCGGTGCTTGCGGCCAGCACGAGACAGGACGCCAGCGCGGCGGAGCGTAAAGCGAGAGACATGTTCATCATGCCGTGATTGTTGCATCCCCGGGCCTGAAGGCAAGCCGGAATCATTCGCAGGCACGGTCACATCGCGGTCAGGACATGGCGCCTTGGCGGAATTGCAAAACCTGCCCCTGATTTTTGCGCCGGGATTCGCTCGCTTCAAGTTCGCGCCCAAGCTCGGCCTGGGTGAAGGGCTTTGCCAGTTTCGTCACGTCACCGCCGGCACCGCGCTCGAGTTCGGCATAGCCGGTCGCGAGGATGACGGGCATCGCGGGCCACTGGGCGCGGATGGCGCTGATGAGCTGCAGTCCGGTCGTGTGCGGCATCGCCTGATCGGTGATGACAAGATCGACCCTGTCGTGGTTGCGGAGAATATCGAGTGCTTCCGCGGCTGAAGATGCGGCCAATCCGACATGGCCGAGGTCTTCCAGCATGGCGATGGTGTTGGTCAGAACCAGGATGTCGTCGTCGACCGCGAGGACGACCATCGATTCCGGGTTGGGGTTGGCCTGGACGATCTGCAGGATTTTTTCCGTATTCGGCAAATCGGGTTTGGCCACAGGCAGCCACAGTTCTGCGGTGGTGCCCTGGCCATGCACGCTTTCGAGGACGAAACGTCCGCCGCATTGCTCGGCGAGGCCGTGCACCATCGACAGGCCGAGCCCGGTGCCCTTGCCCGGACCCTTGGTGGTGAAGAACGGTTCGGTCGCGCGCCGCAGTGTTTCGGCGTCCATGCCGATGCCGCCGTCATGCACGCTGAGGCAGATGTACTTGCCGGGCGCGAGCGCGAGTCTGTGGTGTTCGCCGACCTCTTCCTCGCGGGCCGCGATCAGGATTTCGCCGCCGTTCGGCATGGCGTCGCGCGCGTTCACGGCTAGATTGAGAAGCGCCATCTCAAGCTGGTTGATGTCGGTGAGGGTCGGCGCGATCACCAGAGGAAAGCGGGTCTGGATACTGATGGAGGGGCCGAGCGAACGCTGCAGCAGTTCGGTCATGCCGCGCACCAGATCGGGGATGTCGACCGCCTCGTGGGTGAGGTCCTGCCGGCGCGCGAAGGCCAGCATGCGCTGGGTCAATGTCGAGCCGCGGCGTGCGCCCTGCATGGCGTTCTCGAGCAGGGCGTGAAGCTTGGGATCGGCCGGCAGGCGCTTGCGCATCAGCTCGAGGCTGCCCGTCACCGCCATCAGGAGATTGTTGAAGTCGTGCGCGATGCCGCCGGTGAGCTGACCGATGGCTTCCATCTTCTGCGATTGCATCAGGGCTTCGCGGGTCTGTTCAAGACGGAGTTGCGCCTCGCGCCGCTCGGTGAGGTCGCGCGTGACCTTGGCGTAGCCGACCACGGTGCCGTCGGGGGAGCGGATCGGATCGATGATGACATAGGCCCAGAACTTCGTGCCGTCCTTGCGGATACGCCAGCCTTCGGCCTCGAACTTGCCTTCCCGGCGCGCCGTCTCCAGCGCCCGCGCGGGCAGGCCGTCTTCGCGATCGGCTTCGGAATAGAATCGGGAAAAGTGCTGGCCGATGATCTCGCTGGCGGCGTAGCCCTTGAAACGCTGCGCGCCCGGATTCCAGCTTGTGACGATGCCGTTGGGGTCGAGCATATAGATGGCGTAGTCCGTCACTGCTTCGATCAGCAGGCGGTAGCGGCCATCCTCTGTCTGAGCTGCGGCGTAACGGTCAGAAAATTCCATGATCTCTCGAAAAACGGGACGTCCGCGAAGCCGCGTCGATCCTCACTAACATCGGCAAGCCCTGTTCGTTCCAGCCTTTTTCGCTGCGTTGGGGCCGGAAAACCGCCCGGATGGTTACCGGGCAGGGGGCGTCTGCGGGGCTTTTTGGGCGGGGCGGGCAGGCGGCGTTCACGCCCGTGCCGCAGCAGGGCAAGGCGAGCGGATGAGGCCTCCGGTGGCGCTGCGGGTGCGAGTCTGTCGCGAATATTCCGGAAATCGGCAAACCGGCCGTGTGTTTTGCAGGGTCACGAAAATATTTTTTCGATGATGCGAGAGGGTAAATGCCGGGGTTCGGCAGAAGGATATTCTCGTTCCGCTCCGGAACGCAGAACGGACGTTTTTCACGTTCGTCAGCTTGCAAAAGAGCCTTCTCTCGCAGGCATAACTTGATTTTTTGCGATCGCGCGCGCGGCTCGTATCGCGTTTGCATACACCCATATGACGTAGCACAAAGGCGTTGTCCTTGGCTGAAACGGCGCGCAGGCGATGGGTTTTGCAGCGATGTTTCGAGACGGAGGACGCCTCCGCGAACCGATGGGTTCGCGCTGCATCGAGAGCAAGGTTGCGATGACAAAGATATTCCCCGGCCCGGCCCTTTCCGAAGACCAGTGGCAGCAGATCAGCTCTCTGGCGACCACCCTTTCGCCGGAGCAGGCGACCTGGATCAGCGGCTATTTCTCCGGCGTCAGCGATTCTTTCCGCCTGAGGACCGGTTCCGCCACGGCCGTGATGGAGAAGGCGCCGCCCGCGTCCGCAGCGCCCGCGCCAACCGCTGCCAGCCGGACCCTGACCGTGCTTTACGCCAGCGAAACCGGCAACAGCACAGCACTGGCCAAGGCTTTGGCGCAGGACGCCAAGGCGCAGGGCATCAATGCCAGCGCCGTCAGCATGGCCGACTACAAGGTGCGCGGCCTGAAGGACGAGCAGGATCTGGTTGTCATCACCTCGACCCATGGCGAAGGCGATCCGCCGCAGGCGGGCATCGGGTTCTTCGAGTTCCTGGAAAGCCGCAAGGCGCCGAAGCTGCCGCAGCTGCGCTTCGCGGTGCTGGCGCTCGGCGATTCCACCTATGAGAAATATTGCGAGGCCGGCAAGCGCATCGACCGGCGCCTTGAGGAACTCGGCGCGCAGCGCATCAGTGATCGCGTCGATTGCGATGTCGATTACGAGGAGTCTGCTGCGGGCTGGCACGCCGACGTGTTGCATCGCCTTGCGCCGATGGCGCAGGCCTATGCTGTGGCGCCTGTGACCGCGTCACCTGCCGCAAGCCCGGCTCAGGCAACGGCTTTCGACAAGAAGAACCCGTTCTCTGCCAGCGTGATCGACAACATCGTGCTGACGGGCCGCGGCTCCAGCAAGGAAACGCGGCATATTGAACTGTCGCTCGCGGATTCGGGCCTGACCTATCAGCCCGGCGACGCGCTCGGAATCGTGCCGCGCAACGATCCCGCGCTGGTCGCGACCCTGATCGAGAAACTCAAACTGAACGCCGACGCGCCCGTGACGGTGAAGCAGCAGGCCTTGCCGCTGCACGAAGCACTGGGCAGCGCCTATGAGATCACGGCGGCGACGCCGCGCTTCCTTGATCACTGGGCCTCCATCACCGGTTCTTCGGAACTGGAGCGGCTGCGCAGCCCGGAAGAAGGTGCCGCGCGCACCGCGTTCCTGCACAACCACCATATCCTCGATATCCTGAACCGCTTCCCGGCGACTGGGATCGAGCCTGCCAAGCTGCTCGCCGGTCTGCGGCCGTTGCAGCCGCGGCTCTATTCCATCGCCTCCAGCCTCGCGGCGGCGCCGGACGAGGTGCATCTGACGGTCAGCACCGTGCGCTACAACCTGCATGACATTCCCCGCACCGGTGTCGCATCCGGCCAGCTCGCGTCGTTGACGGACGAGGATGCGACGCTGCCGGTCTATATTCAGCCGAGCGCGCATTTCCATCTGCCCGCCAACGATGTGCCGATCATCATGATCGGCGCAGGCACGGGCGTTGCGCCCTATCGCGCCTTCATGCAGCAGCGCGAGGCCGAGGCGGCACCGGGCCGCTCCTGGCTGTTCTTCGGGGAACGTCATTTCCGCAGCGATTTTCTCTACCAGGTCGAGTGGCAGGCGCTGCTCAAGAGCGGTGCGCTGAGCCGCATGGACGTGGCGTTCTCGCGCGACGGCGCGGACAAAGTCTATGTACAGGACCGCCTGCGCGAACAGGGCCGCGATATTTACGCCTGGCTCGAGGAAGGCGCGCAGATTTATGTCTGCGGCGACGCCACGCACATGGCGCCCGACGTTCATTCCGCACTTGCGGGCATCGTCGCCACGCATGGCGGACTGAGCCATGAGGCGGCGAACGAATATTTGGCCGAGTTGCAGCGCGACCGCCGCTACCTGCTCGACGTTTACTGAAGGCGTGCGTGATGGATGTAAAAGTTGAAGTTGATCGCAGCCGCGATCGGTCGCAGCCGCTCGACAAGCTCGGGCCTGATGAGACGCTGAAGGCCAACAGCGACCAACTGCGCGGAACCATCGCCAAGAGTCTTGCGGACCCGATCACGCTGTCGGTCGATCCGAGCGACAACAAGCTGATGAAGTTTCACGGCATCTATCAGCAGGATGACCGCGACATCCGCGACGAGCGCCGCCGTCAGAAGCTGGAGCCTGCGTTTTCCTTCATGGCGCGCGTGCGCCTGCCGGGCGGCGTCTGCAGCCCGAGCCAGTGGCTCAAGCTCGACGAACTCGGCCGCGCCTATGGCGGCAACACGGTGCGCCTGACCACGCGGCAGACCTTCCAGCTGCACCATGTGCTCAAGCACAATCTGCGCCCTGCGTTGCAGGGGTTGCGCGAGGTGCTGCTCGACACCAAGGCCGCCTGCGGCGACGACACCCGCGGCGTGATGGCCACCGTCAACCCGCTCGTCTCCAAGGCGCATGCCGAGGTCTATGAACTCGCCAAGCGGGCGAGCGAACATGCCTTGCATCGCACCGGTGCCTATCGCGAGATCTGGTACGAGGAGGAGCGCGATCCCTCCACCGTCAAGTCCGTGCCGGATGGCAGCGAGGAGCCGTTCTACGGGCGCACCTACATGCCCCGCAAGTTCAAGATCGGCTTTGCGATCCCGCCGAGCAACGACATCGATGTTTATTCGCAGGATCTGGGATTCATCGCCATCGTCGAGCGCGGCAAGCTGAAAGGCTTCAACGTCGCCATCGGCGGCGGCCTCGGCCGCACCGATCAGGCGCCGAAGACCTATCCGCGCCTCGCCAGCGTGATCGGCTATGTCGATGTCGACAAGCTGTTCCCGGCGATCGACGCGGTGATGTCGGTGCAGCGCGACTATGGCGACCGCACCGACCGCCTGCATGCGCGCTTCAAGTACACCATCGACGACAAGGGTCTCGACTGGATCAAGGCCGAGATTGAGCGCCGGGCGGGATTCGATCTGGCTCCGGCGAAACCCTACACCTTCACCTCGAACGGCGATCCGCTCGGCTGGATCAAGGGCGAGGACGGCCGCCTGCACTGCACGCTGTTCATCCAGAACGGCCGTGTGATCAACCAGCCGGGCCGCCCGATGATGGATGGCCTGCGCGAGGTGGCCCGCATCCATAAGGGTCATTTCCGGCTCACCCCGAACCAGAACCTGACCATTGCCGACATCGCGCCCAAGGATCGGCCCGCGATCGAGGCGGTGATGAAGGAATACAAGCTCGACGAATTCGAGACCCGCAGCGGCCTGCGGCTGAATTCGATGGCATGCGTGGCGTTGCCGACCTGCGCCCTGGCGATGGCCGAGAGCGAACGCTATCTGCCCGACCTTGTCACCAAGATCGAAACCCTGCTCGATGCGAACGGCCTCAAGGACGAGCCGATCACCATTCGCATGACGGGCTGCCCCAACGGCTGCGCACGGCCCTACATCGCCGAGATCGCGCTGACGGGGCGCGCGCCGGGCAAATACAATCTCTATCTCGGCGGCGGCTTCCACGGCCAGCGCCTGAACAAGATGTATCTGGAGAATGTCGGCGAGCCGGCGATTCTGGAGGCACTTGAGAAGGTGATCGGGCACTTCGCGCGCGAGCGCAAGGAAGGCGAGCGTTTCGGAGACTTCACCATCCGCGCGGGCTATGTCGCGGAGGTGAAGGAGGGGCGTTACTTCAACGACTGATTTTCATAGCCGCCCGGGCCGGGAGGCATTGCAGCCTTCTTCAGGCGGCTTTGAAGATGCCGTCCAGTTTCTGCGACAGGTTGCTGTAGCGCCGGTGATCGAGTGCGCCGTTGCTGTGGAATTTCTGGTGGAGACGCTCGATCCAGCCGGAGTGGTCCTTGATGCAGAGATCGAGTTTGCTGAGAAGTTCACCGGGGTCGGCTGCTCCCAATTCCGGAACGTAGAGTTCTGAACGGGCATAGGGCGGCGTGTTTGTGCAAATCGGCACGAGGCCATTCGAAATGTAGTCGAGCAGCTTGATGTCCGACTTCGCATCGAAGAATTGCTGATTGTGAGCCGAGAGGCCGGACGGCAGCGGCGCCAGCCCGATCGAACCGGCGAAAGAGCGCAAGAACTCCCGATAGGAATTGACGTCGAGCCTTTGAATGTATCGCCATCGATTGAATTGCTGGCCTATGGACGGATCGAACCGGCCAATGAATATCAATTCGTAATCATGATCGTTGGCAATTTTCGCAAGCCTGCCGATGAATTCAGGGGTGTTGCGCAGGATGAACGGATGGTCGCCTGACGTCCAGATGATCTTCTTCTGGACCGCTCGCGGTGGCGGCTCATGGCCCAGATGGCCATTTTTCAGGGTTATGATCTCACCCGCAGGGGGCGTATTGCGCAGCAGCAGGTGCGATCTCAGCGTGTCTGTTGAGGTCGTAACGGCATGCGCGTGATCCAGGCACCAGTGGATGCGCTCGACGACATGGGGCCTGTTTTTGACAAAGTCGGGGACGGCCGTCAGAAGGTCGTCGATGTCGTAAATGATCGGAAGGTGCTGGTGTTTCCGCAGGAAGCGATATTGTGCAGTCGATACATTGCGGTGGCACCAAATATGGGTAAAGGAGAACTCCTTGTGCCAGCCCATGGAGTTCATTTTGCGGTCGGCAAACTGGAAGTCGGCGATCACGCCACGGGCAAGGAGGGCCGCGAGAAACGGCCTGACGCGAATCTCATTTAGCTCGTGATCCGATGAAAGCGCGAGAATGTAGGGTTCTGAGCCGGTTCGGTGCGTGAAGTGTGAAGAATGAAAAAACATCGCCGTGCCGGTTGATCCTGCAATCAAAGACATACGCTATTCGGGGAGGATGTTCATCCAAAAAGTGCAGTTTTGAATGAATGCAAGTCCTGAGGGATTTCGGCATGCGCTGCTCGGAGCAGGCAGGACCTTACCTCGGCCCCATATAGATGCTTCAAGCGTGGCAATGTTAAGTTCAGGCAAAATCGGCAATGAAAGATCGTGCGGCCAGTTTCTCTTTTTCGGCAGTATCTTGCCTATCTTTGGCGCTCTGGGCGCCGGGGCGCTGGCCGCTTTCGGCTGACGTATATGCCGGCAATTTATCGCAAATCGGAAATGTCGTGAGGGCGAGATGAGCACGATTGCCGCTATCATCCCGCTCTATAACGGGGCTGCTTACATCCAGGCCGCGATCAACAGCGTGCTGGAGCAGAAGCGGCCGGCCGATGAAATCATCGTTGTCGACGACGGCTCAACGGATGACGGGCCGTCGATCGTTGAAGCGATGGCTGCAGGCAATGCGCAAATCCGTCTTCTGCGCAAAGAAAACGGCGGGCAGGGATCGGCCCGCAATTATGGCGTGGCGCATTGCAACTGCGATCTGATCGCGCTGCTCGATCAGGACGACTATTGGTACGGCGATCATCTGAAGGAACTGGAGCGCGCGTTCATTGACGCGGACGATGGCCGCCTGGCTTACGTCTATTCGAATCTGGATCGGATCGATCGTGAAGGGGCGATGATCCATCGCGATTATCTGGATTATTTTAAAATCGAGGAGCGCCCGAAGAGAACGCTGATCGGATGTCTCAAGGAGGACATGTATATTCTGCCGAGCGCGACCCTGATTTCAAAATCCGCCTTTCAATCCGTGGGCGGGTTCGACGAGCGTCTGCGAGGTTATGAGGATGACGATCTATTCCTCAAATTTTTCTGCGCCGGCTTTAAAAGCGCATATCTCGACAAGGCCCTGAGTGCGTGGCGCATCTATCCCGGATCGTCGTCAACTTCTGTCAGAATGCTGGTCTCCGCCCAGATTTATTACGACAGCCTGATTGAGATGTTTAAAAACAAGAGCGAGATGCAAAAGGACCTTGTCGCCGATGTCATCTCGCCCCGGTTCGCCTTGTCCGGTCATCGTGCGTTCAAATACTACATCAAGCGCGATGACGTTCGTGACGCGAAGTATGCTTTGCAATTTGCGCTGAAATGCATGCGCAGCATGCGGAGGCCTGCTCGTGTGAGAATGACGATCCGGACCGGAAAGTATGCTGTGTTGTTTTATCTGAAACAGCTGGTTCGCGGGCGTCGCGTTGGTTCTTCCTAGTGCCGAATTGCTTTCGATCTGCTCAAAACGCGCAGGCGGCGAGCTTGGTTGAGGACAACCTGCTTATCTTGAAAATCTTCGCCGCAACAGGCAATGAGGCGAGCCACTATATTCGATCGGAAATCCATGGCGCGGGCGTCTCGCAAAATTACGGATGATCCTTACGGGTCATTCCAACTCATCAAGCGATTGGTCGTCGAGCAGGGCGGCGCCTATTGGCGGCGCTATCTGTTCGTATTTGTCTTGATGGCGATTGGCTCGGCGGCGAGCGCCGGCACTGCTTACCTGTTCGGCAAGGTCATCAACGAGGCCTATGTCTATCGAAGCGTCAACGGCATCCTGACGTTGTCGGCGATTATCGTCGGGCTGTTCACTGCCAAGGGGATTACAGCCTATTTTCAGGCCGTCAGTTTGTCGCGTATCAGCAACGCCATTCTGGCCAAGAATCAGCGGCTGCTGTTTGGGAAGCTGATGCAGGAAAGCGTCGGCTTTTATGCGCAATCTCATTCGTCGGAGCATCTGGCCAGGCTTTCTGCGGGTGCCTCCTCGATTACGCAGGTTTTGTCATTGCTTGTGACGAGCGCGGGGCGCGATTTCCTGACGCTTGTCGGACTTGTGACTGTCATGGTGACGCAAGATCCGACTTTGTCCTTGCTCAGCCTTGTCATTGCGCCGCCGATGTTTTTGTTCGTTCGCAAAATTGTGCGCCGGATCAAGCAACTCGCGACGAGCCAGTTCACCAGCGGCGCTTTCATCATGGAGACGGTTCAGGAGTCGTTGCAGGGTATCCGCACCGTTAAAGCCTTCACCCTTGAAGACACGATGCAGGAGCGTGTCGATCGAAACGTGGGGGAAGTGGAGGCTTTCGCGAATAAGATGGCGAGAGTTTCCAACAGCTCCGGTCCCTTGATGGAGATGCTGGGCGGCATTGCGATTGCCGGTGCGCTGATGTACGGCGGCTATCGCGTCATCGCCACGAATGCCGCGCCGGGCGAGTTTATCGCGTTCATTACCGCATTTCTGCTGGCCTATGAGCCGGCGAAGCGCCTCGCGCGCCTCAACATTGATCTGAGCGGGTTGCTGATCGGTGCGCGCATGTTGCTTGAGATCATCGACAATCCAGCCACCGAGCCGGATGACGGCGACAAGCCCGCATTGAAGCTGACCCGGGCGCAGGTTGAATTCCGCGATGTGACGTTTGCCTATCGGCCCGGTCAGCCGGTGCTCAAGAGCATGAATTTCGTCGCTCCTTCCGGCAAGGTGACGGCGCTGGTGGGGCCCTCCGGAGGTGGCAAGTCAACGATCCTGTCGCTTCTTTTGCGGTTTTATGAGGCGAATGAAGGTGCGGTGCTGATCGACGATCAGTCGATCTTGGATTGCTCACGAATCTCGCTGCGCCAGCAGACGGCCTATGTCGGGCAGGATGTTTATTTGTTTCGCGGTACCATTCGAGAGAATATCGCATTCGGCAAGGCCGATGCGACGGAGAGTGACATCGTGGCTGCCGCCAAGGCCGCCTACGCGCATGATTTCATCTCAAGCTTCCCGCTCGGATACGATACGGCGGTGGGTGAGCACGGCGCGCAACTGTCGGGCGGTCAGCGTCAGCGTGTCGCGATTGCACGTGCGCTCGTGAAGGATGCGCCGATCATCCTGCTCGACGAAGCTACAGCGGCACTCGATTCCGAATCGGAAAAATTTGTGCAGGAGGCGATCGCGCATCTTTGCAAGGATCGTACAACGATAGTCATTGCCCACAGGCTTCATACGATCATGCGCGCCGACCAGATCCTCGTGATCGAAGACGGCGTGGTTGTCGAGACAGGCCGTCATGACGAGTTGCTCAGAAAAGACGGTCGATACGCTGCTTTCTTCAGGCTGCAGCAACGCGAATCAGGCGTGGCGCAAGTAAGCGCCATGCACGTCAAGGCAGACGAGTAGTGGAAGAAGTGGTTCTGTATGCAAAAAGCCCTCTTAAATCTGCCAGAATCATCGGTTGTATCGGTGGCTCAGCGCCTTTATGGCACTATCTTGGGCGGCCTCTGTATTCCATCGATCGTCAGCGTTCACTAGTCTAGACCTGGAGTCGAGGTCTGAGACTGGGTCGCAGATGGTGCTATAAATCCTTCCCCCGGATGAGTGGAAGCAGCGGACGAAATCTTGTTGGACACAGCGATCGGAAAGTTCTGATTTCATGGCAGCTGGAATAGAAGTTCAAAGCCTTGGCATTGATGGCGTCAAACTCATCAAGCCTCGCAAGTTCGGCGATCATCGCGGGTTTTTTTCCGAAACCTATAGCCAACGGGATCTTTCCGAAGCCGGCATCAACATCGATTTCGTGCAGGATAATCAATCGCTGTCCGCTGCCGTCCATACCGTGCGGGGGCTTCATTTCCAGATTCCTCCGTTTGCGCAGGATAAGCTCGTCCGCGTCATACGGGGCTCCATTCTTGACGTGGCGGTGGATCTCCGGAGCTCGTCATCGACATATGGCAAATACGTCAGCGCCGTCATCTCGGCCGACGAATGGAATCAAATCCTTGTCCCGATCGGGTTCGCTCATGGCTTCATGACGCTGGAGCCGGATACCGAGGTGATTTATAAGGTCAGCAATAATTACTCTCCTGAGCATGATCGAGGAGTTCTATGGAGCGATCGCGATCTTGCCATCGATTGGCCAAACAGGACGGATGTCCATCTTTCTGACAAGGACGGGAAGCTGCCGGCTTTTCGCGACCTTCCCAAAGTATTTTAACGGGCGTTGCCGATGAAATTACTAGTCACCGGCGGAGCAGGCTTTATCGGCTCCGCAGTCGTCCGTTATTTTGCCGGCCAATCGTCTGTCGATGTCGTCAACGTCGATGCGCTGACATATGCGGGCAATCCGGATTCCCTGGCCGCTGTCTCGCAGGCGCCGAACTATACTTTCATCAAGGCCGACATCTGCGAGCGGGATCTCGTCGCCCGGATTTTTCGCGAACACAAGCCTGACGCCGTTATGCACCTCGCGGCAGAAAGCCATGTCGATCGCTCCATCGATGGGTCTGCTGACTTCGTGCGCACGAATGTCCAGGGCACGCACACGCTGCTCGATGTAGCGCGGGCTTACTGGAGCGAACTGGACGCACCGCAGAAAAAACGCTTCCGCTTCCATCACGTATCGACGGACGAGGTTTACGGCGAACTGGGCGATGAAGGCGCATTCACGGAAGACACGCCCTACGCGCCCAATTCCCCCTATGCTGCGACCAAGGCATCGTCCGACCATCTGGTTCGGGCCTGGCACCGGACCTACGGCCTGCCGACGATCGTCAGCAACTGCTCGAACAATTACGGTCCCTTCCAGTTCCCGGAAAAACTGATTCCCCTGACCATTCTCAACGCCCTGGAAGGGCGGCCGCTTCCTGTTTACGGCCGCGGCGAGAATGTCCGCGACTGGCTTTACGTGGGCGATCATGTCGCAGCGCTCGATCTCATTCTGAGGGAAGGGGAGATCGGCGACACCTATAACATCGGTGGCGGCGCGGAAATGAAGAACATCGATGTGGTGCGAACCATCTGTTCGCTGATGGATGAGTTGTCGCCGAAGTCCAAGCCGCATGCCGAACTTATCACGTTCGTGACGGATCGGCCGGGCCATGATTTCCGCTACGCGATCAACGCCGACAAAATCGATGCTGCACTCGGATGGCGGCCCCGGGAAACTTTCGCATCGGGATTGCGCGAGACGGTGATCTGGTATCTGGCGAACCGTAACTGGTGGGAGCGGATTCGCTCCGGCGTCTATCGCGGCGAGCGACTGGGGGTTGCGGCCTCATGACACGCAAGGGCATTATTCTCGCAGGCGGATCGGGGACGAGGCTTCATCCGGCGACGCAAGTCGTCTCGAAGCAGCTTCTGCCGGTGTTCGACAAGCCGATGATCTATTATCCGCTGTCGACGCTCATGCTGAGCGGTATCCGCGAGATTCTTGTGATCTCGACACCTCAGGACGTCCCGCTGTTTCAGCGGCTTCTGGGCGATGGAAGCCAATGGGGCCTGTCTCTCAGCTATGCGGCCCAGCCGTCTCCGGACGGGCTGGCGCAGGCTTTTATCATCGGTGACAAGTTCATTGGAACGAGCCCATCCGCGCTGGTGCTGGGCGACAACATTTTCTATGGGCATGATCTGACGCGGCTGACCCAGGCCGCCGACATGCGGCGCGAGGGCGCCACCGTGTTTGCCTATCATGTTCACGATCCGGAACGGTATGGCGTGGCGACCTTCAATCGTGAGGGCCGTGTCACGGCGATCGAGGAAAAGCCGAAACAGCCCAAATCGAACTACGCCATCGTCGGCCTGTATTTCTATGACGGGCATGTTGTCGAATACGCGCATGACCTGAAACCGTCCGCGCGCGGGGAACTGGAGATTACGGACCTCAACCGCCGTTATCTCGAAAACGGGAATCTCAATGCCGAGGTGATGGGCCGGGGATTCGCCTGGTTCGATGCCGGCACCCATCAATCGCTTCTCGATGCCAGCCAGTTCGTTGCAACGCTTGAGGGGCGTCAGGGCATCAAGATCGCTTCCCCGGAAGAGATTGCGTGGCGGCACAAGTGGATCGACGAGGCGCAGTTCGTTCGCCTGATCGAGCCGCTTCGCAAGAGCGGATACGGCGCATATCTGCAGCATGTGCTGGATATGGAAGGCGACGATTTGTAACGGTCAGCATTGCGTCGAGTAGCGAGCCTTAACAGCTATGTGCCATCGCTAAATTCCAGGACGTATTTCCTGAGATCGTCCTGCCAATGACCAAGGTAGGCTGTTCTGTTTTCACCGGTCAGGAAAACAGACTCGATCCCTTCAGAATTGGCCCGTGGCGCTGACAGCGGAAACATATTCGATCTGACCGGAACAAGAGCGCCTTCATAGCCCAACGTTTTTGCGATCTCTGACGCGATCTGGAATCGTGTCACGGCGCCTTTGCTGGCGAAGTGAAAGAGGCCGCAGCGTCTTTCATTTGTCGATGCGAGCAGAAAATTCGCCAGATTCCTGGCTACCGTGATTGTGCCGTATTTATCATCGACAGCCTTGATCTCGGTTGCCCCGTTTCGAATTTGCGAGACGATCTTTCCGACGAACTTGTGGTCTTTGCTGGGGCCGCCTCCGATCATCCATGCGGCGCGGACGATCAGGTGATTGAAGGGAAGATATTTGGCGACGGCATGTTCGCCCCACAATTTGGACCGCCCGTAATAATTAACCGGATTGGGCAGATCCAGTTCGTTATAGACGATGCTATTTGCGCCTCCGAAGACGCCGCTCGTTGAGATGTAACACAGCCAGCCTCCCACGGCGGCGGTTGCTTTTGCGATTTCCTGCGTTGCAAGCACGTTACTTTGTGCGGCGTTCTCTGGATCGCGCTCGCACAAGTCGACATCTGTTTGAGCCGCAAGGTGGAGAACGGCCTCGGGCTTCGCTTCCCTGATAAAGGTTGCGATCGATTCGAGGTTTTTCAAGTCGAATTGCGATCGCGAAGGCGCGATGACCTTGTGACCTTGCGCTTCGGCCATGCCCAAAACATAGCCGCCTAACATGCCTGTTGCGCCCGTAATGAGAAGAGTGGCCACGTTGCCTGCCTCCTGAAGAATAACGGCTTGTCCTTAGCTGATCTGGAAGCCCTGACAAGACTCTGGGGAGAAGCCTTATTGTAAAAAATACGAGAGATTTGAATATCGCCGCTCCGGCGGTTCATGATATGGGCGGCGGTAGATTACGCTCCGTTAAATATCGTCGCACCTGACAGGCTCCAAATGTTTCGCAAGCACGGGTTCATCCGTACAGCCCTCCGTAATCGCAGAAGGAGGCGGCGCTGGGGCGCGGCCATTGCAGCAACTTACGATTACTGGAACTGGCAGTCGGATGTCGGCGGCGCTTCCGTGCCGCAGGCGTCGCCGGACAAGCGGGATTGTTTCATTTGGTTCGCGCCTTATTGGCTCAATGTTTGGGGCGGCGGGCACTATACCCTTTTCCGCTTTGCCAATCATTTTGCCAAGAAAGGGACCAGGCAAATTATCTATACTTACGACAATGCCCAGCGTTCTGCGGAAGAACTGACGGCCGAACTGAAGAGTGCGATTCCAGGCTGCCAGCTCGAGGTCATAACAAACCCAAAGCTTCTGCCGGAATGCGCCGTGGCGTTGGCGACAACCTGGCAGTCTGCCTACCATGTCCAGGCGTTTCCATTCGCAAAGTCCAAATTTTATTTCATGCAGGATTTTGAATCGCAGTTCTATGCGCATGGCACGGCATCCATGCAGGCGAATAACACGTATGGCTTTGGCTTCCACGGGATCGCGGGAGGGAGCTGGAATCGGGCGATGTATGAATCGTTCGGCGGCAAAGCCGAGCATTATACTTTTTCGACGGATCGCGACATCTTCTTCCCGGCCACAGAGGGCGGGAAGGTCAGAGACAAAGTCGCGCGCATTTTCTTTTATGGGCGGCCATCGACAGAGAGACGATGTTTCGAACTCGGCATTGCGTCTCTGAAGAAGATTGCCGAAAAGTTTCCGAATATCGAGATCGTCTTGGCGGGTCTGGATATGGAAGGCAGCTACTTGCCGTTCAAAGCGACGCTGCTTGGTAGTTTAAGTCTGGCCGAGACGGGAGAGCTATATCGTTCATGCGATATAGGCATCGCCTTTTCCGGAACGAATCTGTCTTACCTCCCCGTCGAACTGATGGCGTGCGGCGTTCCGGTCGTTTCCAACAAGGGGCCGCATGTCGAATGGTTTTGCCAGCATATGGTCAACTCGGTGCTGGTGGACCCCGTGCCGACAGCCGTTTTGCAGGCGGTGGAAATGCTCGTTAACAGCCGGGAGACTCGTCAGTCGCTTGCAACCGCCGGATTGGCTGAAACGGGCAAGCGAACATGGGACAGCGAGATGGAACGGATTTACACTTATATCGAGGGCGTGCGGGACGCTCATAACGTCCGGGATACTTAAAGCGATGCGTTGAGCTGGCTAACAGGTTGAGAGGTGGGCGCCCTACGCCTGTTGCTGCCTTCTGGCTCAATTGCGGGCGGTTCGTGGCCGACCGCTCCTGGCACGTTCGGGGGCCGTGACGGCCATCCGCGCCAGCCATAAAAGCGGAATTATCCCCATTTCTGTGCAGGAAACGACATGCCAGCGAATGGCAGGTTTGGTATCCATGACATTTGCGGCCTCAACCCATGGAGATCAAATGGCAGCCCAAATGACGAAATCGCAGCTTATCGAAAAGGTCGCTGCGTCGAATGAGATTTCGAAGAAAGAGGTCAAAGGCGTTCTCGAGGCGCTGGCCTCGATCGGCTACAAGGAACTCAAGAAGAACGGTGTGTTTCTTCTTCCGGGCTTCGCCAAGTTTGTCGTCATCAAGAAGCCGGCAACGAAAGCGCGCAAGGGCACGAACCCCTTTACCGGCGAGCCGATGACGTTCAAGGCCAAGCCTGCCCGTAAAATCGTTCGCGCACGTCCCGTAAAGGCTGCGAAGGACGCAGTTTGATTCTCAAGAAGCGAAGACCTTTCTGAGGTCTTCGCTTCGGCATGCCTCATGCTACGGCATAGGCCTCAAGGACTCAGGATAAACTGGCGGAGAGGGAGGGACCCTGCGTCCTATTCCAACCTGAGCCCAATTGACGAGCTTTTTCCGTACCCGGCGATGCCGTTGGTACTGACGTTGCTACAATGGATGGTACTCTGGCGAAACGCAAGGCCTCCTGGACGATAAGGACTGCAGGTCTTGGATCGCCAACGAGCCTTCGGCACGACATGATTCGTCGCCAGCGGAGACAACGCTATTGCTATCTCATCCGCTAGCCTGCTGACTTGCTAGCTAGCTTGATAGCTTGATAGCCCAACGACTTGCCGACCCATGAAGCTCTATGTGGGGCTCTAGAACAGCGTCTCCTGCGCGCACTTATCGTTCGCTAAAGTAAGTACGCAGTCGCAAGGAACGAATCTCCGTTTTTGACCCCTTGCTGACGTTGGGAATGTCCGGTTACGGGCTGTCCAATTTGCCGATATGCCTCGCAGCCGGGATGGCCCTTAGCGGCTGCATGGAACGTTCGCTGTTGGCAATCCGGCTCGACAATTGGCTGTGGGCTCGGAGTTTGGCCGGCTGCTGAGGCTTCCTCTCTTCTAAGGAAGTGGTTTCCTATCTTTGTAAAAGGTCGGTCTGATCGGTTGGTGGTCCAACATCTCGCGGATCGCGGCGCTACCCCCAAACTGCTGGTGAACGCCGTCTGCCATTCCGACCAATGTGTCACGTCGCTTCTTCGAGGCTATATCGAGGCCGAGGTCGGAACTCTGTTCTGGACCAGGCTTGTCATCCATTCTCACATAGTGCGGACCTAACCGATGCGGAATGCCAACCGGCATGCACGCGCGCTCGCCGATAGCGCCGCGCCATGTCAGGGGAAGCTGATGATGCGCAGCCGATCTTTCAGCGGCGAGGGCAGGGCATCGGTGCTGTTCGCCGTCATGATGTAGTTGACGTGCGAGAGGTCGAGCGCTGTCTGCAACGCAGGATCGGGATAGCGCGCGGCGGTCTCGGGCTCGAAGAAGCCGAGCAGGCAATCCCAGAGCCGGCCATGGTCTGACCGGGTAGCGGCCTTCTCGATCTCGTCGATCAGCACAAGCGGATTGGCGTGACCCGCGCGGTGCACCGCCATGAAGGGATGGCAGGGCTCGGTCGTGTGCCAGCGCCGGTCGGTGCCGGCAAAGATCGAGCCGTCAGATTGAGCGCCGTCGACGCGCCAGACAATAAGTCCGAGTTCTTCGGCCAGACGCCTGGCAAAGCGCGACTTGCCCGCGCCGGGTTGGCCCACCAGAAGGGTCGGCTTAAGTCTCACGATCCGCTGGCCGATGAGGTCAGACAAGATGGTGTCGATCACCTCGTGTGCGTAAGGGAACTCGAACAGCAGTTTTGCGCGCACTTTGGGCAGAGGTGGCGCCAAGGTGAGTGGCAGGGGAGAGCTGATCGCGGACTGGTAGGTCTTGGTCAGGCTTTTGCTTGAACTAGCCCCTTGTTCGGGCAGAGAGCAGACGATGACATGGTCGGACGGCACCAGCACCTCAATGGGAGCAGTGTTCCCATTGAGCGCTGTCTTCTTTGGCGCTTCGTCGTCATCGCGATGGCGGTATTCGTTGCGGATTTCCTCCTGGGCGGCCTGGATCCGGCACGCCACCATGAAGTCACCCAAACCGAGCGCGGCATCCACCGCCCGGTCGTAGTGCTGCAGTGCGGGCGTAACCTGCAGCACGAGAGGTGCTGCCGCCCAGCCGTAGAGGAAGGATTCCACCTCCGCCAGCATCGGCTTGCTCAAGACATGCCAGCGCTTCTTGCGCGCCGCGAACAGGGCCGCCGTAATCCGCCAGTAGGCCTTTGCATCATAGGCGATATGGGGCGCCGGCAAGGACAACAGCCGTACGCAGTCGGAAAGGGAGCGCAAGATTGCCCGATCTTCCTGAGTGGCAAGACGATCCAGCTCCTCGGCGAGCAACGCGCCGGTCGCATAGTCTTTAGCTGTGAGCCAGGGCTCTAGTACCACTTCCGGTGCGACCTGATTGATCTCGGCCGCAAGCCGCTCTTGGGCAAGGCTTGAAGGCTCATCGCAGAGCAGGCCGTAGCGGAACAACCGGTGAAGGCTGAGCCGCTCGTCTTTAAGGTCGCCGCTATCGGCAGCCGTCCCCAGCAGGATGCGCTCGCCGTCCACCGTGATGCTGATTTCCTCGCCAGCACCATCATTGTCGCCAGAATCAAAGCTCTTGTCGTCATCGTCGTCATCACCATCGAACGGCTCGCTCATGACCCCACCTCCACGAGCAGGGAGGGATTGAAGGCCGGGTTCTCGTTGCCATAGCCGTTGGGGTTGCAGACGATGCGCGTCTTGCCGACGGCATAGTCGAAGGAGTGATGGACGTGACCATGCACCCACAGGTCAGGCCCATAAGGCCCTTCCAGCAATGTTGAGAGGTTGGACACGAAGGCCGCCGACAGCAGGTCATCCTTGTAGATCGGATGCAGCGAGCCGGGATGCGGGGCATGGTGGGTGACGACGATGCTGGGACCGTCGAACGGCGTTCTCAGCACCGTCTCCAGATACTGGCGTGACTCCAGGTGCAGCCGCCAGGCCTCCGTCGGGTGAAAACGGCGGAATGGCTGCTTGGACCAGGCGATCAGGCGATGGTCGTTCATGACCTCGTGGGCGTGCGCGCCATGATGAGCGGTGCGGCGTGTTCCCCATAGAGCCTGTAGTCGGTCCACAGTGAGGCACCGATGAAGCGAACGCCGTTCAAAACCACTGTCTCGTTCTCGAGTAAATGGATGTTGAACTCGGGCGCGAGCCTCTTCGCCAGGGCGATTTCTTCAGGCAAGCAGCGGCGATAGAACTCGTGGTTGCCGAGCACCATGACGATCGGGATCTCGGAAGGCACGATCTGGCGCAACGTGGCGAAGGCCTTGTCGGCGCCTTCGCAGGTATCGCCGGCCACGATCACCGCATCGATCCCCGGCAGAAGCTCGATTGCTTTGGGTGCGTAGACATAGGCATGCAAGTCGGAAAAGATCTGAAGCTTCATGCTGCACCTTCCTGCGAACGGATGGGCTTGGGCGTTTTGGGTGTGGGAATCCTGGCCAGCCAGCGCTCGGTCAGAGGCCACAGGCTCTGATGGGACCGGCTATCGAGGGCATGGGCGAGCATCAGCGCCGCGGCGGGATTGCCTTGCAGGGCACACAGCAGGACCGCGCTCATGACGATGTCGAGGCGCGAGCTGGATTCGCCGCTGTGGATGATCGGCAAGGCGATGCCGATCGCTTCCGCAGCATCGCCGGCCACAGCCCGTTGCCATCCAGGTTCTCCAAGGACGGCGATCTGCGACAGCGATTGTTGCAGTGCGCAGCGGTGCGGCGCACCAAAACGGCTGGGAGGCGCGGTTCGCCACCAGACAAGCGGAGACGTCTGATCGAGAGCATGTGTCATGGTCTCACCCCTCACGCTGCCACGATGACGGGACTGGCATGGCTGAGCCGTTGCCAGTGACGGGCGGAGGCCTGGGCGCCGCACACGACTTGCGCTGCGATGTTGCGTGACCCGAACGCCACGGCCAGCGTCAGACGTACCCGGTCCTCGATCCCGTTGATCGGGGCCAGGGCACAGGCGTCCCGCAGCATGGCGTGGCGGGTGGCGACGATTGGTCGGGCACTGGGATTGATCGAGGCGCGGACTTCAGATCCTGCGGCGACCACGAAGCTGTCGCCTAGGGGATAACCGCGGGCCCAGATGCCGGAGTAGTTGAGCTCATACTCCTCTGACCCGATCGGCGCCGTTGAGACGCCAATTTGCATCAGGCCATTGTCGTCATCCTCGTCGTCGGTGGTGAAGGCAGGCACCGCCGACATTGGTACGAGAGAGAGTGCCGGCCTGACATTATTAGAGTGGAACGCCCGGCAGCCGGCGTCGAACAACAGACGCTCGGCGTCCATGACGATGCGTTCCAGTGTGGTCCGATGCCAGGAGGTGGGCTCGGCATGTGGCGGGCTCTTGTCTTTGCGGACATCGACGAAGCCTGCGGCTTCCGCCATCGAGGTCAGACGCTCCTGCAGGAACATCGGTCCGGATTTGTCGTACCAGCGGTGCGCGATGCCGCTCACCACATAGACTTCGCGGGCGAAGGACTTCTCCGGATCGGCAAGGTGATCGTTGAGCCGCCGCGCCATATGGCCGGTCTCGCCGACATAGATCTCACGGCCGTTGGAGAGGATGTAGCAGGCGGGCAGCCAAGAGAGGCGGTTGCGCAGCTCTTCGTGAACTGGTCCAAACGGAAAGACGCAGACCGAGAGCTTTGAGGCCTCGTCGATGATGTCCCGAAAGCCGGTGATCCCGGACTTCGGGCGATGGATGATGGTGGTGGTGCCCGCGTCAAACGCTGGCTGACAAACTGAAGACATTGATGAGAATCCCTTGTGCAATCGGTGAAAGGGATCGGATCCTGAGGGCAGGGTGCACGCATCCATTGCCGCGCTCACATCGATGAGCGCAGGTCATGAGACAGCGAACCTTGGGACGTGCGTTATGCACGCCGTCCAGGACAGCCGATCGCTAGATGGCGGGTGAGAAGCTGGCGACGGGCAGGCCCAACGGCGCACCGCCGTCAGGACGGAACAAGGCCCGGCCGCGCCGCCCCAAACAGGCAGCGATCATCATCAACAGGGGATGGGAAGGGAGCCGCGAATCGCGGATAAACTGGCACTCAGCCATGACTGACTCCTCTAAAGTCGGTTGTGGTCAGGCCGTCGTTTGGTGTTAGCGCACCGGGCGGCGGCCGCCAAAGCTCTCGCGCCTTGGCCCCATCAACGTGGAGGCCGCCAAATCAAAAAGCTAGATACGTAAACGATACATCCGCCGCGATGGTTAATGGAGCGCTCTGCCGTCGGGCGCGGCCGTGCGCCAGGCTCCTTCGTTGCGGATTAGATTTCCTTTTCGTTCTAGCCAATACCGCGCAGGTCTATCGAGAATGGGTCACTGCGCGATGTCACATCGCTGCTCAGCACTACCAATCGGATTTTTAACCGGAGACGAATGATGCCGAAGTACTGGAAGTCCTCATTCCCAAGAATAGCCAGATAATCTTCATGTATCAGCAGCCGCAGATTGCGTTTAGCGTACAGTCCCGTAGCTCGATGAATTCTTGGGATGATCAGAACGTTCGTGATTCTCTGGCGACAAACGGACATAAGAAGATTGTTGTCGCAGGGCTCTGGCTAGAGGTTTGCAACCTGACCTTTGCACTAGGGGCGATGCTGGAGGGGCTACGAAATCTACACGGTGAATGTGCGTCGGGCGCTACTTCCAACGACGCTCACAGGCAAGTGGTGCTACGGCAAAAGCTATCAATGCGACATCATCACCCAACCGGGAGGATGAGCTAAAATTGAACTGGTGGCGCCCCCTAGAAAAAACTCTCGAAAGCGCGAATGGCCATAAGCCCCCATTACTAGCAAGTCCGATTCATGCTCGGTGACATAACTTTTGATGAAGGCTCCAAGGTCCCTTACATCGTGCTTGCTGACTTCTTCAAAGATTGTGTAAACGCCGTCGGCATTCAGTGCGTCAGCGATTTCAATTCCCCCCTTAGTGAGGTCGATCGTCTTATCGTCAGTCACCGAAAAGATGCGGACTCGATCTGCCCGTCGCAGGAACGGCATTGCGTCGGCCAGTGCCCGGGCAGCCGGACGACTTCCGTCCCATGCAATAGCGATATTCTCGAAAGAGCGATCGAGTCTGTGCTGTGGTGCTTCCGGAAAGATGAGAACGGGTCGCCCCGATTCGAAAATTAGCTGTTCCGCCAAAGTTTGATGAAAGTCGTTATCTTTCGCGACTGAAATTGCCGTCATGTCATGTAGACGCGATTCACAAAGGATTGCGCGAAGACTTGGGGAGATTCCGTTCTTAAGAATCTTGCAAGTGCCAAGAATTCTGCGACCCTGTATCAGACTTCCAAATTGATCCGAAAGATGTCGCGCGTTTTCCGCACATTTCTTAGCTTCGGCATTTAGATATTCCTCGATATAGACGCCACCTTCAATGGCGAGTCCTGGATCGATAAGCGTTTCGATAACAAGAGCGAAAATTCGAGTCTTGGCGTCAGTCGATATGCCATTTTTGTCTCGCGCGCAGCGACGCTCTGCCATTTTGTCGCTGATGTCGACCACGGCTTGAATCGAGGATGTCGGAGTTGGGTCTGGATATGATAACAAGGGAAAGAGTAGGTCGCGGATAGCCATGACGTTCTCCTTTTTGGAAATGCATGGTCCAACGTCAGTTGTGCGTCATAGCTGATCTATGTCAATTCGCCGCCTATACGAAGTCTTTGACCCATTTCGGCCGAGCCGAAGCTGTTTCCCGGATAAAAATGATCAGGTCGCCGGTCACGTGCTCACGCGCGTGTCGATCGTTGATTTAGGTCAATAGAGTGGCTCGCTGCGGGGATACGATATTCCAAAATTTGGCGTATCGTAGGCCCGAAAATGTTTGATCAACGTGCGTTGGCTATCCTGCGTTCTATGCTGAATGAGGTTTGCGTTCGTGTTGCGCAGGAGGACGTGTCTACCGGGACGCGTTTGGCCTCGCAAATTATCGAAGATGCGACACAGGATTTTATATCTGTCGACAATCTTTGTGATGCCGATCAGCGCGAATTGACCAAAACCAAATATGCGAACCCGAAACGAAAAGGCCAATTCGAAGGGTAAAACATGCCGTCTTTGACATCGGACCAGGCGTCTGACGCAAGAAATTTAGAAGTTTCTGGAAATGTGTCGCTTTGCGACAGGAGAGAATCCGAATTGCTGAAGATGTTTCTCCAGCTTGCTTCCGCGGATCAGGAGGCCGTTCTGACGTTTGCTAGTCGTCTGAAAAAACGTGCCGAGTATTCGAGGTAGGATAGCGTGTCAAGTTAGAGCGATGGCATGATCGAATAATAGGCGGCGCTATTCAAGAATGTGAACGTGAGTCAAGGAACGGCGATGGCTAATTCATTGAAGACTGGTTCATTGCCGAGGGCAGGGAATTTTGCATCTTCACTTCCGGGTCGTCGTATTCCGCCCCCGCTTCCGATTGATCGCGTAATCCACGCGGCCGAAGCAAGGATGGTTGGTTCGCTTTCGACAATTTCTCTGGCGCTTGCCTACCTGGATTTTACATGGCATCTGGCGAACTCACCGGGGCGTCAGATTCAGCTTGTTTGCCGCGCCTTCGAATTGTTGGAAGGGCGGCTCCTGTCACGGCACGAGACTCCTGTCTTGCGGCGTGATCCCCGTTTTGACGATGAGGCATGGCGGGTATTCCCGTTTAACGTGATTTCACAAAGCTTTCTGCTCACTCAGGAGTGGTGGCGTGAGGCGACTGAGGGACCTGCCGGCGTTGCAAAATCGCACAATGATGTTGTCTCTTTTGCCGCGCGGCAAATTCTCGATATGTATTCTCCCTCTAATCAACCGTGGCTTAATCCGGAAGTTCTGAAAGCAACTGCCGATCAAGCTGGCTTCAATCTTGTCAAAGGATTTTACAATTTCGCCGAAGACCTCCTCAATATTGTAACTGACGGCAAGCGAGATGATGATCATTTCGTTGTCGGTGAAAGCGTGGCGGTCACTCCGGGTAAAGTCGTCTTTCGCAATGAATTGATGGAGCTGATCCAGTACGAACCGGCTACCGCGAGCGTATATCGCGAGCCGGTGTTGATTGTTCCGGCGTGGATCATGAAATACTACATTCTCGATCTTTCACCCGATAATTCGCTGATCCGTCATCTCGTCTCCCAAGGCTTCACTGTATTCTGCATTTCCTGGCGGAATCCGGATGCGAGCATGCGTGATGTCGCTTTCGACGACTACCGTCGCCTAGGGATCATGAAGGCGCTTGATACTATCCAGGCGGTTAGCGGCTCCGCAAAAGTGCATACCTGCGGGTACTGCCTAGGGGGTACGATTTTGTCTATCGCGGCTGCAGCAATGGTGCGTGATGGAGATGATCGACTGGCGACCGTGACCCTCCTTGCGGCTCAGACCGATTTCAGTGAACCGGGCGAGCTCCAGCTCTTCACCGATGAGAGTCAGTTGGCGTTGCTCGACGATGTGATGTGGCGTCAAGGTTATCTCGATAGCAAGCAAATGGCAGGTGCATTCCAATTGCTTCGATCGAATGATCTGATCTGGTCCCGTATCATCAGGTCGTATCTTCTGGGCGAGCGCAAGCGTTCAAGCGATCTGATGGCGTGGAACGAGGATGCAACTCGTATGCCCTATCGGATGCATTCGGAGTATCTCCATCAGATGTTTCTTCGTAACGATTTGGCGGAGGGGCGCTACATTGTAGACGGCGAAGCCATTGAATTGCAGGACATCCGTGTGCCGATCTTTGCTGTCAGCACCGAAGCCGATCACGTCGCGCCATGGCCCTCGGTCTACAAAATCCATCTTTTGAATAGCGGCGATGTGACGTTTGTCCTGACGTCCGGTGGACACAACGCGGGAATCGTCAATCCGCCGGATCGTTCGGGCAGATATTTCCATGTTGCACATCGCGATTCCGGGACTGGCTATTTTGCTCCCGAGGAATGGGCGAGCAGGGCCGATAAGCGAGAAGGGTCCTGGTGGCCGACGTGGTTTGGTTGGCTCAAGAAATACTCCAGTGAGACGATCTCGCCTCCGCCGCTGGGTGCTCCAGACCTGGGGTATCCGACGTTGGAAAATGCACCCGGTACTTATGTGCGTGTGCCTTAAAGCAATTAGACGTCATGGCAACACCGACATGAGCCGGGTGTATTGGTGAGGTTGGACAGGCATTGACCCGTCGCAAGGCAAGGCGGGTTTGCCTTGCCGTAAATTGAAACTTCAATTGGAGGACTGTGTCATGAGTGTTGAAGCTCCCCTTGAAATGCCGGCAATCTGGAATTCATCTGCTGACTCAACCAGCAAATTGGCCTGTAAGTTTTGGGAAAGTCAGTCCAGGCTACTCGATCATATGCAAGCCTTCGCCAACGGCTGGTTCGACCGCCGCCATGTAGGAACGCGGGCTGCGCTCGATGCCGTCCAGAAAGGTTGTGCAGCAAAGAACCCCGCCGATATGGTTGCGTGTTATCAGGACTGGGTTGCAGGAGTTGCGTCGCGCATCCTTGACGACCAAGTCGCCTATCAGCAGTTTATTCACGTGGCGATTTCATCGCTGGATTCTTTTGGGCCGGAGCAGCCAGCTTCGGTAGCGCCGGCCCCGGTTTGGCAGCCGAGAGTCGCGTGAACTGGATAGTTTTGGAGATTCTCTCCTGACCGGGTCGGGTTCATCTCCCCGACCAGGTTAGCGGTCGCACGTGAATTGCTGGTCCATGTGATCCGGATGGGCAAGCATCGTCACTCATGCTCGTTTGTAGTTGGCTATCCAGGAAATATATTTAGCCATTCCAAACCAGCCGCCTAGCAAGATTGAGCTTGTGCCAACTAAAGCCAAAACTGGGGCGGATGGCGACGAAATCTGCATTATTTGGCTGATGCTGGGCACCGTCAGGATGATAAGGGCTGCCAGTAAAACCAGCCCCAGGATCGCCCAGAATATAATTCGGCGACGATCGAAGAATTGCGTTCCAGCCTCTGCGGATTCCGCAAAAGCGAGCGTGCAATTGCTGAGAATAAGGGCAACAAAGGCCGCGGCGCGAGCTTCAGTGGGAGGGAAATTTTCGCGAAGCATTAAAACGTAAATCGCGAGCGTCCCAAACAAAATTACTCCACCTTGAACCGAGCTCAAGAGCAGTTCTCTGCGACCGAACAACGTGATCTTGGTGTCACGCGGCGGATGGTTCATGCTGTTTGGCGCCGACGGTTCTGCCTCGAAAACCAGCGCGCAGAGGGGATCGATTGCGAGTTCGAGTAAAATAATATGAACAGGAAAAAGAAGCGGAGGAAGCCCTAGGAGCAGGGGCAACAGGGCCAGTCCCGCAATTGGAATATGCGTGGCAGTAATAAACATGAGCGCTTTGCGAAGGTTTACGAAGATTCGCCGGCCAAGCTCAATTCCTTCCATAATCGAGATGAAGCTATCATCGAGCAGAACGATATCCGCGGCTTCTCGAGCAACATCCGTTCCCCTGTTTCCCATGGCGATGCCGACATGAGCTGCCTTTAACGCAGGTCCATCATTCACGCCATCTCCCGTCATGGCGACGATCTTTTCGTCTTCTTTCAGCGCTTCGACGATCAGCAATTTCTCTTCCGGCATGACCCGAGCAAAAACGCGCGCAGTCCGTAGACATTCGCGGCGATCCGCGGTCGTCATGGCGGCGATTTCAGAGCCGTTAATAACGCCGGTGCCGACTGAAATACCTGCGGCCTTAGCGATTGCTCGAGCGGTGGCGGGATGATCGCCCGTGATCATATAAACCGAGATGCCGGCGCGGCGAGCCATGGAAATCGCATTTGCGATACCCGAACGAACGGGATCGCGAAAACCGACCAATCCTCCAAATTCAAATTTTGGTTCTGCTAAGTCATTTGGCGCGCGGCCTGAGAGAGCGCGAGAAGCTACGCCGAGAACGCGCAAGCCCTCATCGGCCATCTGTTTGACAGTTTTCAATAGTCGTTCGCGTAAATCTGGCTCCATCCTGCAAATTTCAAAAACTGCTTCCGGTGCCCCCTTTGCCGCGAGCAGCGTGTCATTGTGTCTCCGCCAAGCGTTGATCACCACAAGAAGCTTTGGCTCAAGAGGGTGTTCGCCGTAGGGGGCACTGTCAGTCACCTGGAAATCCTTTGCGGCGGACAGCGCTGACTGATGAACGGCGATATCCATAGGATCCAGCGGATGAACTGGAGAGGCGAGAGCAGCTATTCCTAACACCGCCGCTGCGTCCGGCTGGTGATCGACGGCAGAATGAAAATTTCCGTTTGCCCATATGCTCACCACTGACATCCGGTTCTCGGTGAGCGTGCCGGTCTTGTCGACGCATAGTGAAGTTATGGCACCGAGCGTTTCAACGGCGGCCCCCCTACGAACGAGAACACGTTTTTTTGCTAGTCTCCATGCGCCTAAAGCCATGAAGACCGCTAGCACCATAGGAAATTCTTCAGGAATGAGGGCGATTGAGAGTGTAATTCCGGCAAGAGCGCCGCTCATCCAGTCGTTTAGAGCGATCCCGTAGACAAAAAGAACAAGCAAGCAAAAGATAATTGAAAGCAGACCCAGCTGCCTTACCAATCTCGCTGACGTCCGTTGCAATGGCGTGGGCTCGGATTGCAGGCGCATGAGGGATGCACCAATCCTTCCGATCTGCGTCTGAGTGCCTGTCTCAGTTATGCGTATGACGCCTTCTCCTTTCACAATCAGTGTTCCGGCAAATGCCCTCGCGCTTTGATCCGAGGAGTTGTCTCTAACGCTTGCTGTGGCAAATTTAATGAGTGGGACGGACTCGCCACTCAGTAAAGATTCGTCCACGGTAATTGGCTGCTCTGATAGAATTTCACCGTCGGCAGGTATCCGTTCGCCCGCCGCGATGAGAACGATATCGCCGGGGACGACTTCAGAAGCGCGAATGCGATGCGTTCTGCCAGCGCGGATGACTCTGGCATGGGGTTCGGCTAGCGCATGGAGGGCGCGCAAGGCGTTTTCGCTGCGCGTTTCCTGAAGGATGACTAATCCTAATGAAGCGAGCGCGCCTACGGATATAAATAGGCCCTGACCGATGTCACCAAATATCAGATAGAGGCCAGCGGCTATAATCAGTAGAACAAACGTCGGCTCGCGCATCGTATCTTTGACGATGTCGAAGAGGGTTCTTGATTGAATGTTGCTAAGAAGGTTCGGGCCGAAGCGAAAAAGGTGTTCCTTCGCCTCTCGTTCACTTAGGCCTTCACTGATCAATTTTTCAGTGCCACCCGTGCTAGGCACAAATGCCTCCCTCCGATCGCAATTTCAGCGTTAGTGCGAAAGCAACAAAGGAACAGGTGGCTTCGCAATCATGGATCGCGTCGCGCCTCCAAGGATGAATTCTCGAAAACGAGAGTGGCCGTAGGCTCCCATCACCAACAAGTCCAATCTGTGATGATTGGTGAAATCTTTCAGTACCTCGCCGATAGATTGTCCGGCGGAGTCAATTTTGTGAACTTCAACATTCACGTGATGCCCGGCTAAATAAGACCCGATTTCGTGTGTCTTTCGAGTAATATCGAAGTCTTTCTCGTTGAGGACGATCGCAACGTGCACCCTTTTTGAAAGCCTAAGGATAGGCATTGCATCAGCTACGGCACGGGCCGCTGCACGGCTATAGTCCCAGGCAACCCCGATCGAATCGAGGGATGCATTTGGAAAGACGTTTCGCTCTGGCAACAGCAGAACCGGTCGAGCGGAATTAAAAATGATGGTCTCGGTGTCCCACTGGTCGACGAGGTCATTCTGACTAACGGGCAGGAGAATTAAATCCTTTAGGCGAGCGTACTCGGCCGTTAAAGCAGGGATCCGGCCTGCCAGTTCCCGTTCATTTATAACCTCGTGCTGCATCCCATTTTGTTCCGCCAATTCGCGGAATAGCTTGATAAGCATGGCCGCATTGCGTTTGCTCTTGTCCATCTCGAGAGCTGCCATGCCTGAGATGTTTATCAATGAATTCCCCAGAAACGAACCTGGCACTTGAATCAGGGTTTCCGGCACAAAAGCAGAGACACGACAGTTGAGCGATCCGGCCAACTGAATTCCGGAAGCAATAACCTCTTCACTGGTGGGTGTCGGATAGGCTTTTAGCACCAACATCGCATCTTGGATTATCATTTTGTTCTCCTCGAAAACGCGTGGTCGACTCTGCGAGAAAGAGGCGTTCGTAGTCCGGCCGTGTTAGAAAACTTTAGCCGGTCATCGAATGAAGCTTTTGAGTGAGATCAAGTGGTCGTGTGAATCGAGTGGTTTAATGTTTACGCGAGCCAAACGACCTGACGTTCACCTAAATCTGCGGTGAGATCAGCATTGGCTCTGAATATATCGCCTGAAATTGTGAGGCTCGCCTTATCGAGGTGCGTTATCCAGCCTGGAGACAGCGCCGACTCTAAGGCTGCAATATCGAGCCAGCCTGTGGGCTAGCCATCTTCAATGGGGCGAGACACCACGCGTAAATTGTTCGCTACGGCTCCAACGCCGGGCGTATTTTCAGCCGCTACACGGATCGCATCACGTTCGTTGTCATTATAAACGATCCCAGATATGTCCACATTGCCGTTGCTGACACAGATGCTGAACGGGCGATGCCCCCAAGGCTGTTCCGCAATCCTGTGATCGATTTCCCGTTTTAACATAGCGTCTGTCTCGTTCGGCAAGGGTAGCTCTTTCATGCCAGCAAGAGCCTGAACCAAGTTCGCCCTGGTAACGATGCCGACCAGGCGTCCATTTTCGATCACCGGCATTCGTTTAATGTGATGTTTCTCGAAGCGTCTGGCGACGTCTCCAAGGGCATCGTCCGGGGATGCGGTGATGACTTTGGTGATCATGACGTCTCGTACTTTCTGGGAGTGCGACTTAACATAATCGGCTGCGAGTTCGCGATCAGACGCAAATAGGTCGAGCCACCAGGAGCGGCGCGTCTCTGTATTCAATTCACGCCGGTGCAACAAGTCGCCTTCGGAAAGAATACCGATCAAGGATCCGCGCGCGTCGATGACAGTAAGTGCGCTGATTGCATTGTTAGCCATCATTCGAGCTGCCTCATGCACGTGTACATCAGGCAGAACGCTTATGAGATGCTTGGTCATAACGTCTCTTACTTTCATCGGACGCTCCTTATCGGGTTGTCTGCCCCAGCGTAGATTGGCGGGATTGGGAGAATTGCCCTTGACGCAGATCAATGGGGATCGGACCTGTCTGCGTAAACTGAGATGAAGGCCCCCGACCCGAGCTATTTTACAGGAGGGGGCTCGGCGGACTTTGCTGATCGCATCGCAACTATCTTGGCAGCTCTGCCGCTGGCGGCTGTGATTGTGTCCAAGGATGTCTTGTAGTCATAAAGACGCAGACTAGGTGAGCGGTATGTTTACGACCACGTCAGTGCCGGATTTGTTCGCATGGTGGCGCAATCAGTACGTCAGACAGATCTCTGTTGGGCTGGATCAAGCGTGCATGGTGGGAGATTTGTATTGGAATGTAGGTGTGGCCGTCGCAAGAGCGAGCAGCATGTTACTTCTACCGGTAGCGGAAGCGAAAGCTGAGGAGAAATCTGCCGCGGTTTCTCCCGAACAGGAAGTCGGGCTACTTCATCTTATCGAGTAAGTTTGTAAGTTAAGACAAATAGCGGTTTCGATAATCTGCATAACAAGACTTCGCTTGAGTTTTATCAACATTGTATCTGCGGCATCTGGGAATGTTCTGATCATCTTTCGTTTGGAGGGATCTTATGATTAAGGACATCATCGTAAATCTCGAATTGAATAAGTCGCGAGACAGTGTTGGCGATTATGCAATTTCAGTTGCGGAATCGTTCGATGCTCATTTGGTTGGAGTAGCCTTCGGAGGAATTCTTGGCGTTCCGAATTATTTTATGCCGGGGCTCCCGCCTTATGTTTTCGACGATGCTTTGAGAGAATCAAATCAGTTGGCATCTGCAGCTTTGGAGCGGTTTGAAGCGGCGTCTAAACGCAATGCCCTTTCGATTGAATGCAGACTTGATACAGAAAGTAATTCGTCACCAGCCGCAAATTTTTCGGAGATGGCGCGCCACTTCGATCTCAGTATCGTAATGCAATCCGACGAAAGCAGTGACATCGATAGCAGTCTGCTAATTGAATCGACGTTGTTTGATTCGGGGCGGCCAATGGTCATCGTGCCATTTATTCAAAAAGAGATCATGGTGCTCGAACGAGTTATTTGTTGCTGGGATGGAAGTAGTGCCGCGGCGCGTGCCATCAATGATTCATTGCCATTCCTGAAGAAGGCCGATGTGACAGAATTATTTACTGTCGCAAGTGAAAAGACTGAAGGCGCGAATGGATTGCGCGGTACCGATATGGCCAATCATCTTGCACGGCATGGTGTGAAAGTGGAAATGGCGGCGTTACCTGGTGCGGACATGGACGTAGCTAATGTCGTTCTCTCGCATGCAGCAGATTGCGGAGCCAGCATGATCGTAATGGGCGGGTACGGACATTCGCGGTTGCGTGAATTTGTCTTAGGGGGCGCGACGCGCGGAATCCTGTCCACGATGACGGTTCCTGTCTTCATGTCGCGTTAGATCGATAACGCATTAGATTGATAAATGGAGAGTGCCTAACTGGCGCTAGGCTGGGCGCTTCGAATCTATCTCAGAATTGAAGTGATTCCAGAATGGAGTTGCGTAGTGGTATTTGGTTTAACGGCTCGACGAAAGTTTTCAGATTTATCTGAAGCCGAAGTGCTTGCATTGGCAATATCGTCGGAGGAAGACGACGCGCGAATATATGCGACATATGCCGAACAGTTGCGCGGTAACTATCCAGGAGCAGCTGCGATATTTGACAGTATGGCGGCTGAAGAGGATAGTCATCGTAAGCTTCTAATCAATTCTTTTCAAAGTCGATTCGGCAAGGTGGTTCCCTTGATCCGGCGTGAGCATGTCGCCGGATATTATTCGCTGCGCCCCACTTGGCTTTTACAGAACTTGGGATTGAAACGCATTCGTGCCGAAGCCGAACGGATGGAAGATAACGCTGCGCAATTCTATTTGCGTGCAGCGCAATCGAGTAGTGATCCGGGCACCCGCAAGTTGTTGGGCGATCTCGCTGCAGCGGAGCGCAGACATGAGCTTAAAGCTGAGGAGCTGCAAGCAGCTGCAGAACGGGGCGTGGTCGCTCGCGAAGAGGAGGAGAGGGCGAGCCGCCAGTTTATCTTGACGTGGGTCCAACCTGGCCTTGCCGGGTTAATGGATGGCTCCGTGTCCACGCTGGCGCCAATTTTCGCAACGGCATTCGCCACTCAATCAACATCGACGACCTTTACTGTGGCACTTGCCGCATCGGTGGGGGCCGGTATCTCAATGGGTTTCACGGAGGCCGCGCATGATGATGGCGTAATCTCCGGGCGCGGGTCTCCACTCAAGCGAGGCCTCGCCTCAGGATTAATGACATCTGCCGGAGGGCTGGGCCATGCATTGCCTTATCTCATCCCTCATTTCTGGATAGCGACGGTGCTCGCCTGTCTCATCGTGTTTGTCGAGCTGTGGGCAATCGCCTGGATCCAAAATCGATACATGGAGACGCCGTTTCTTCGCGCAACATTTCAGGTTGTGCTTGGTGGAGCGCTGGTACTCGCAGCCGGCATTTTAATTGGGGGCAGTTAGTCGAGCCATACCTTAGCAACGCTAATGTGCTGACAAGGCTGATTGATTGCATCTATTTTTGCTCCTTTCACGCCTCCTTGGCTCTGTCTTACAGGCAAGTGCGATAATTTGTCGCCAAAGAAAATCGCGAAAAAGTGACAGCAGTGGAGGGAAGGAGTCCCGGTAAATTCCTTGATCGCCCCAATTCTCAGGCCAAAATTTGGGGTATTCCCAGACTCGGTTTGGTAGTTATTCTCGTGCTCAGGATTTTCCCAAGCTGGCCATCAATGCGAGCGGTCTCGCCTTGGCTGTGCTGGATCATTTTGTTGCATCGCCGGGCTTGGCGATGAAAATTATCAAGGAAATATCCGAGCTGTCCTTGCTTTTGGGCTATGCCGACTCTGCTCTGCGGTAACGATGGACTGGAGTGGGGCAGGGCGCCGTAAGCGAACGGAATAATTTTATAGCTGGAGTTTCCGGCGGTTCTTTCAAGGGCACAGCGAATGACGAGCGAAGTATTCGTCATTGACGATGATCTGGCGATGCGAGATTCGCTTACATTTCTTTTGGAAACTGCTGGGTACGCGGTGCGCACCTTCGAATGTGCTCAGAAATTTCTTGATGAAATGCCGAGGCATGCCGGTGGTGTAATTCTAACTGATATCTGTATGCCTGGGATCGACGGCATCGAGTTGTTGCGTCGCTTAAAGGCGGCAGATGGAAAGACCGAATCCGCCGTTGTTGTCATAACGGGTCATGGTGACATATCCATCGCGGTCGAAGCTATGAAACTTGGCGCCGTCGATTTTCTCGAAAAGCCATTCGATGATGATCGCCTGTTCTCCGTCATCAAATCCGCTGCTATAACCGACTCCAAGTCAAAGGGCGCGTTATCGCCAGAGGCCGCGTCGCGAATCCAATCGTTGAGTCAACGCGAGCGTCAAGTCATGTTGGGATTGGTCACAGGCTTGTCCAACAAAATGATAGCGGAAAATTTCGACATCAGCCCCAGGACAGTTGAAGTTTATCGTGCAAACGCGATGGCCAAGCTGCAGGTGAACAATATCTCTGAGTTAATCCGGCTTGCCATCCGCAGCGGGATGATTGAGGGTTGATGCTGCCAGCCGTTCAGCCCTGTCAGAGTTAGCCTTTCTCATAGGAGGTAGTGTCAGGGCAGTTCATTGAGCGCTTTATTCAGCCGCCTGATAATCAGACGCCGTGCACGTTCATCGGCTGCCGCTTCGATCTTGTCGTTAAGAGCCAAGATGAATTTCGACATGTCGTTATGGGAATCGAGATGGACGACGGCTTCAGGCTGGAGGCGGCGCCGGGTCGAAGGCTCTGGCCGTGCCCCCTGTGGTGCAAGTGTATAGATCTCATCGAAAACGGGAGTGGAAATCTGGTGCGCCGGAAGAACGGTGTTCGCGATTCTTGTTCTGAGCCCTTCAATCGCAACATCCTCACCGTGGGAAAGGAACAATCCCTTCCAGATCGGAAGTCGGGTCCTTATCCAGTTCTCAAGCTCCGCTCCATCGGCGTGGCCGGAATACTCATCCATCTTCCGTATGCGGGCGCTCACTCGGATTTCCTCTCCTTGAATTCGGACCGCCGTAGCTCCGTCGAGGAGAATGCGGCCGAGTGTCCCGCATGCTTGAAAGCCGACTAGAAGTACAGTTGCCTGCTTGCGCCATAGCCAGTTTTTGAGGTGATAGCGAATCCGTCCCGCTTCGCACATGCCGCTTCCAGCCAGAATGATGTGAAAACCCGAAAACCTCTCGATGGCTTTGCTTTCTTCTGCGCTCTCGGTAAACCGCAACTGAGGCGAATTCAAAAGCCGGCTGGCATCGATGCTCGATTCCAAGGCCGCAGAGTGCTTGCGAAATACCTGGGTCGCACGAATAGCGAGAGGGGAGTCGAGAAAGATCGGGCAACGCGGTATTTTTCCGTGCTCCATTAGATCGGCCAAATCGACGATTAACTCCTGTGTTCGCTCGACAGCAAAGGCGGGAATGATCAGCGGACCTTTTCCGGCGGCCGCTTCATGAGCCTCCAAGGCGAGACGGCTGCGCCTTCCCTCGGTTGTGAAGCTTGGGCGAACAGTATCGCCATAGGTTGACTCGCATACGACATAGTCGAGCCCGCTCGGCCCTGAAGGAGCGGATTGAAGAAGCTTCTCGTTTGGGCCAACATCTCCCGACATCAAGATTCTGAGCGGTGCTTCTTGCACTCCTTCGTCTATCTCAAGTTCGATTGATGCCGACCCGAGCAGATGGCCTGCGTTCCAGTAGCGCGCGCGGACGCCCTTTGCCGCTTCGAACCAGACTCCATATTCCACTGCATGAAAAGCTTGGAGTGAATTGATGGCCTCTTCCTTGGTATAGATTGGAATGACGGATTCTCTGCCACGGGCCTGGTTGCGGCGATTCAAGTTTTTAACTTCCATTTCTTGAATGCCGCCAGCATCAGGCAACATGTAAGAACATAGATCGATTGTCCCTTGAGTGGCCCAGATGCGCCCCTCAAATCCGTTCTTTATGAGCTTTGGAATAAGTCCACTGTGGTCGATATGCGCGTGAGTGAGAAGCAGGACATCCAGCTCGCGAGGATCGAAGGGAAACGGACCGTAGTTCATGGACTTTAAAGTCTTCGATCCTTGAAACATACCGCAATCGATCAAAAAGCGCGCTTGGCCGGTATTAAAAAAGTAGCAAGAGCCCGTAACAGTATGGGCTGCACCGCAAAATTGGATGGTCGTGGTCATGGCGACTTCTCATGAAGGCTCGGAGGGTCGTCTATGGAAACCCCATTCTGTTCAAGAGATGCGCGAAGAGCGAGGTCGTAACCCGATGCTTCGGAAGCAAAGATTCGATACAAAGGGTCGCCTTGAGAAATGAGATCTCCGATTTTCTTGAAGACTTGAATGCCGGCTCCTTTGTCGATCGGTGCTCCCGCGATCCGCGCGATGCGATTTATTCTCAGGCAGTCGATACCGCTGATAATCCCATGTTTGGATGCAGCGACGTCCGTCTGTAAATGCCCTAGACGTACGGCATGAGGCGGGCTGCCCTGTGCTGCGATAATGCTCTGGAGTTTCCGAAGAGCAGCGCCACTTTCCAGTAATTCAAGGGCTTTCGCGTACCCGGTGCCACCTCGAAGAGCTGGGTCGTATTCTAGGAGCCGGGCAGCGAGATGGAGCGACTTTTCTCGCAGGTCCTGCGGAGCGTCCGGCCGATTCTCAAGTACTGACATCACATCTTGAACTTCGAGCAGGGGGCCTATACCGCGCCCGATAGGTTGCCGGCCTTCGGTGGTGACGACTTCAACGGCGATGCCAAAATGGTCTCCCACCAACTCAAACAATTTTCTAAGACGGAGCGCTTCAGCTGGGGTACGAATCTTCGAGGAAGAGCCAACTGGAATGTCAACGAGTAGATGGGTAACACCGGCGGCCACTTTCTTCGACATGATCGAGGCGACCAATTGTTCGACTGTGTCCAGGCTCAACACACGCTCCACTGAGATAAGTATGTCGTCCGCCGGCGACAAATTGACGTGACCTCCCCAGACGAGACATCCTCCACACTCTTCGACCACTTGCTTCATTCGATCTGTATCGATGTCCACCTTGGCCAGTACCTCCATCGTGTCGGCCGTGCCGGCGGGGGAGGTAATGGCTCGAGAGGATGTTTTCGGCATGATAAGGCCGTGGGCTGCCACGATCGGCACTACTATCATCGACGTTCGATTGCCGGGGATGCCTCCGATGCAATGCTTGTCGACGATCATCGGCCGTTGCCAACGTAGCCGGGTGCCCGCTTTAGCCATCGATGATGTCAGCGAGATCAATTCATCGGTCGTCATCAGCCGGGCGATTGCCACGAGAAACGCAGCAATCTCGAGATCCGAGTACCTGTGGCTCGTTAGATCATCGACAATAGACTGGATTTTTGGCGCACTAAGGATTTCGCCCTGAATTTTGGATCTAACGAAGTCCAGGCTTTTGGGCGGCGGAGCGGGAGAAACTCTCGCCAGTGTATTTTCAGGCTCGCCGAGTCTTCTGAAGGCGGGAGTTGCGAGCCCGAGTTCGTCAGTTCCCACAAGAGTCTCGTCGTCAGTAATCAACAAGGTTGCGAGAAGCAGTTTACTCCCACACTGGATTTGAATTCGGCTGAAGCCTCGGAAAACGTCTGGGCGCAACGCCAGGGAGCGTCGCGAAATCACGGCGACGTTCTCCCTGCCGGTATCCAGATTTACGAAACGAAGCTTGAGCGGAGGACGGCCGATCTCATCGGCCGGAATTAAAGCCTTCGTTGTGTCCTTCGTTCCCATCCATCCTCGATCCCCCGCCTGGCCCTTAGGGGTCATGATGTAGATCAAGGTCGCGAGGAAGAATCGGAGGTGACAAGTTTGATGCATCTCAACTCGTCCTATGCAGCTATAGGGATGGAATTCGCTGAGATTGAAAGAGGGGTGGCGATCCTTGATCAAGTTGACCAAGTGCGAATAACCAAGCTGGACGTGTGAGCAAATGCAATCAAAAGTCTCACATCGCAAACAAACCATTCGGTCTTCGTCGCGTTGGGCGCGCGGCCATCTTTATCAGGCGCTCGAAGCCAGATCAGACGAAGATGGGCTCGGGTATGTCCTGAATTGGTCTATTGGGATATTTATTTGCATCAGTGTTCTTGCGACGATTTTGGAATCCATTCCTGCGCTGCACGCTCGCTACCTGATCATTTTTACGGGAATCGAGTTTTTAAGCGTCTCGATCTTCAGCCTCGAGTATTTGGCGCGAATTTGGATTGCGCCGGAACACATTCCTTATCGGGGAAAGCCGACGCTTACTGCTCGTGTTCGATATATTGTTAGTATTTGGGGGTTCATCGATCTATTGGCCGTGGCACCGCTCTGGCTTGCTATTTTTGGTATCGTCGACGTGAAAGGGCTGATGGTCTTCCGAATGGTGCGGATTCTGAAATTGATCCGCTATTCGTCTGGAATGAATTCGCTGATGGATGTCTTGTGGGCGGAGCGGCGGGCGCTGGGCGCATGCTTTATTATCTTAGTTTGCTGCACCGTCATTTCAGCCACCCTCATGCATATGCTTGAGGGAGAAATACAGCATGATAAGTTCGGAACAATTCCAGACGCCATGTGGTGGTCGCTCGTTACGTTGACCACTATAGGTTATGGTGACGTTGTCCCATTAACGGGAGTTGGCAAGCTGGTCGCCGCCGGCACTATTATAGGCGGTCTGATCATGATCGCCTTGCCCGTTGGTATTATCGCTCACGCTTTTTCAGATGTCATTCATCGTCGCGACTTTGTCATTACATGGAGCATGATTGCCCAAGTCCCCGCATTTTCCCATCTTAAGGCGGAGAATATTGCAGAAATAATGGGTCTTTTGCGGGCGCGCCGCTACGAAAAAGGCGAGGTGATCGTGCGCCGTGGGGACCAGGCTCATGCGATGTACTTCGTTGCAAGCGGTACGATAGAAGTCGTGCTTGCAGATAAGCACAAAATCCAACTAAGCGCGGGTCAGTTCTTTGGGGAGCAGGCTTTGTTGAGCAGGACCAAACGCTCTGGGACGGCGAGAGCATGTACGAGAGCGAAGCTATTGGTCCTGGACGCCATCGATCTGGAGTTGCTGATGGAGCGTGAGCCTGGCATTGCGTCGCACATCCGGCGGATTGCATCACAGCGGGCGGAAAACGCAGCCGCTGCCGGTTCTTCGAAGGAGCCTCCGGCCGTCGATCTCGACTAATCTCAGTTCAGCCTTGGGGAAAGTAATCCGCGAGGTAGTTTTCGATCTCGTAAATCGGCTGGTTCGTCAGATCTTTTTCGATTTCAGCAAGAATGTGCTTCCGGACGCTTTCAGGCAGCGCCTTGCGCAGGTCGCCGATCACGCGGGGCGGCGCAATGATAACGATGCTGTGGATGCCCTCGTTTGCAACATAGCGGCTGAGGGAGGCGGCAGTCGTTTCGGCAAATCGATGCTCCTCGACGACATGCCAGTCCGTCGTTTCAACTCCGCTGCGTCTCGATGTGGCGCTCTCGTGAACGCGCCCGGGGCGTTCGGTTCCCTGGTCCCTGCTCGGAGGATTGTCATCTTTTAACGCGCGCGCAACGACGAGGTTTGGAAAGACCTCGTCCCCGGCGTTCCGAAGAAAAAGCGCCTTTGTGCCATCGGCCACAAGGACCAACGAAGCTGGATGCAGCTTGAGCTTGGTCATGTAAAGAGGTCCCTTGCTGTGACGGCCAAGCAATTCTGCCCGGCCGCACTTTAGGCGGCGTCTACCTTGCCTATCACCATGCCGGGTTCCACGACGCTGTTTTGCCGCGCGTAGATCGTCAGCCGCCCGGTATCAGGTGACTTTAACCTTCTAACCTGGTTTTCGATCCGAAGATCGACAACGGGATCGTCCGAAGCAACGTTCGCGCCGTCGGCGACAAGCCACTTTTCAACGATTCCTTCAGGAAGCATTCTGTTTACCCAGAGATGGGGCTGAACGATCAGGTCGGTCATGATTGGTCCTCCGCGAGGGGAAACGGAATCTGCATTCGTAAACAATAATCTTGATACGCCGAAAGGTCGGGCACACCTTGACGTCCATCAAGGTATACCCGTGCCTGAATGGCAGTATTGCTATCGAAGCTAGGCGGTCTGCTTGCCGTCGTGGAACGAGACAAAAGGCTTTTCGGATGTTGAAGCAAATGTCCCTTTGTGCCTTGCTCGCCGGCGGGCTGGTTAGTTCGTGCTGGGCGATGGAAGATCCCGCGGTTCAACGTGGAAGGACGTTTGCGCGGGTAAACTGTGCGCAATGCCATTCAATCGATCGCGTGACGGCCAGTCCGCTCACGATAGCGCCGCCGTTCCGCACGCTGCATACACGATATCCCGTCGAAGCACTCGCCGAGGCGCTTGCGGAGGGTATTTCGACCGGGCACCCGAGCATGCCGGAATTTCGATTGGACCCCGACCAAGTCGGAGACTTCATCGCGTTCCTCAAAAACTTCGAGAACCGCGAGTAAGTTTGCAACTCGCATCCCGTCACTGGCATCGTCTGATGAGACTCATTTGAGCTTGTCGGCGGCCCAAGTCACGATCTGTTCGGCTGTGTCGCTGAAGGCTCGATCGAGGGCTGACACCGCCGTCTTTGCATCAAGCTGTGCCATTGGCTGGCTGGATCGGAAAACGTGAGCGGCCACGATCCGCCCCGACTTGGCGACGATCTTCACCGAGAGCGAAACCTCGGCAATCGGCTTGCCGGAGACGTCGATCTGAAAGCGCTGAATCTCGCTCAGCAGCGTCGCATCAACTTGAATTCCTTCAGTAGGACGGACCGGCGCTTTCTCCTCGCTATAATTCTCGAAGCTCTCGATCAGTCTCGCTTGAACGAGCTTGGGAATGCTGTCGGCCCATTGCGCCTGCATGAGCGAGGCATCGAGACTCCCGCTCTCCGGCGTTACGACCAGGCGTTGTGTATCGAGGGCCAAAATCGTGGTCGGCTCTGGAATGGCGAGCTGGAGCGCAAGAGGGTGCCGGTCGGCAGGATACGTCTGAACGGCCTCCAGATCGTAGATGTGCTTCTTGGCCTCCGAAGCGCCGCCTCCTGTCATCCTTTCCAGTCCTGCGATGATGCCATCAAGACGCCCTGTGTTGCGGGCCAGCCCTTCGGCAAACGTACTCAGATTGACGATGGTGTCATGGAGCGGCTGCGAATTATCGCTGAGGACGGAGTCGATTTTCCTGAGTGCCTCGCGGGCAGCCTGAGTCATGCTCTGGCCTGCTCCGGGTGATGCGACCAGAGTCCCAATAGGTGCAGTGGCGAGCGTCTCTTTGTTGCCTTCCAGCGCCACCACAGGAACGCCAGTTAGCCCCTGAAATTCAAGCCCCACCTTGGTGTCGGTGCGAACAGGTGTATCCGTCAGAACGCTGACGGACGCATTCACTCGGCGGGGGCTCTGGGGATCGAGTGCAAGGTGTGTCACTTCGCCCACGCGTATTCCATTGAACAGGACGCCTGCGCCGACCAGCAACCCCGGCACCGGCTCGTTGAACTGCACCTGATAGACGCTGCGTGCGCCGATGCCACCCGCGTTGTTCAGCCAATAGACGAAACCGAAAATGGCTGCCGCGATCGAGAGGACAAACAAACCGACGATGATGTAGGGAGCGCGGGTCTCCATCTGAATTCTCAGCTGTTGTGGGGTTGGAGCATTTCGGAGCGAGCACCGTGGAAGTATGCCCGCACCCATGGATGCGTTGATTCGAGAAGAGTGCTCATCGGGCCAATCGAGACGATCTTGCCGTCGGCCAGAGCGGCGATCCTGTCGCAGACAGTGTGAAGGCTGGCCAGATCATGCGTCACCATGAATACGGTGAAGGCTAGGGTCTTTTGCAGGGTTTTAATCAGCGCGTCGAAATCGCCGGCTGCAATGGGATCGAGTCCGGAGGTAGGTTCATCGAGAAACACGATCGCCGGGTCCAGGGCGAGCGCGCGGGCAAGAGCCGCGCGTTTTGTCATTCCACCCGATAGTTCCGATGGGTATTTATCGCCGTCGGCCGCGCTCAGGCCTACCATTTCGAGTTTTGCATTGGCGACCTCATCCATCAGATTCTGAGACATGGACAGGTGTTCGCGCAGCGGCACCTGCACGTTTTGCCGGACGTTCAGAGACGAAAACAGGGCGCCTTGCTGAAACAGGATGCCCCAGCGTGCAGCCGATTCCTGCATCTGTCTGTCGTCGGCACCGTGAATTTCGGTGCTCATTACGCCGACAGTGCCGCTTTGCTTCGGGATCAGCCCGATGATGGAGCGCATCAGTACCGACTTGCCTCCGCCCGAGGCTCCCACGAGGCCGAGAATCTCCCCGCGTCGGACATCAAGGGAGAGATGATCGAGGACTGTATGCTTGCCGAACGCGACGACAAGATCGCGAACATGTATGGCAATGTCGGGCTGCTGCTCGGTCATAGTCACATTCCGATCGATGCAAAGAAGACCGCGAACAGGCCGTCGAGAACGATGACGAGAAAGATCGATTTCACGACCGATGTTGTGGTCTGCCGCCCCAGCGACTCGGCGCTTCCCTTGACGCGCAATCCTTCGCTGCTGGCGACGACGCCGATGACAATCGCCATGAACGGCGCCTTGATCAGGCCGACTTCAAAATGCGTGACCGACACCGCCTCATGAAGGCGGGCGATGAAAATCGCAGGGCTCATGCCGCCGTAAAGCCACGAGATCAGACCGCCACCATAGAGAGCCGCGACCGATCCGATGAATGTCAGGATCGGCAGCGCGACGACCAAGGCGATCACGCGCGGCAGCACCAGAACTTCCAGCGGATCGAGGCCCATCGTGGTCAGGGCATCGATCTCCTCGCGCATCTTCATGGAGCCGAGTTCCGCCGTGTAGGCGCTGCCGGACCGGCCCGCGACCATGATGGCGACGATCAGCACCCCGATTTCCCGCAAGACAAGAATGCCGACCATGTCGACGACATAGGCGTCGGCGCCGAACTTCCGGAAATGGAAGATGCCCTGCTGGGCGATGATCGCGCCGATCAGGAAGGTAATCAGCACCATGATGGGCACCGCCTGCCATCCGACCTTGTGCAACTGGTAAACCGTGGACGTCAGGCGTAAACGGCCCGGCCTGAGAGTAAGTCGAGCGAGAACGCTGCCGAGGCGGCCCAGCATGTCGACGAAGACTAGCAGTTCCTGCAGCGAGGCAACGGTTGATTGACCGATCTGATAAAGCTTGAGCAGAACGGCATTCCGATGCTCATAGGCCGGAGGGTGCAGGTTGACAGATCGCAGTTCTTCGATCAGCCCAGCGAAACGTTCGCGGATGCCAACGGTCTGGATTTCTGAACCTGCCTGGCGGATGCGGCGGATCATGCGCTCGAGAAGCCAGGCGCCGATGGTGTCGATCTCGTCGACGGCTGACATGTCGAGTCGCAAGACGCGCGCTCCGGACACGGAGCGCGTCGCTGCTTCGACCGCAGGCTCAAGGGACGAGACCTGAGACGCCGTCCAGGAGCCCGCGGCGTACATCTGCGCGCTGCCATCGGTCAGACTTGTCGTCAGTTTCGGCGCGGCATTCATGGTCTGCTTTCAAGGCCGTTTCCGGTAGCCAGTAAGCGGATTGACCTGCGAGCCGTGTTGATTTGTCTCAAGGATGCCAGCGGTGATCGCTTGAGGGAGGTCAATTTTGAAAATGTCGCGGGAGCTATGCTGTTCCGGCTTAGTCCGACCGATACTCGGAGATCCCATGTCGAAACTTGAGCCGATCTTGAATAGCAGTCTGTCGCCTGCTTTTCGCACGGTGCACCTAAGCCTTGCGCGTGAACCGGACCATCCTGCAGGCGACGAAAATGTCGGTTATGTGCTCGTCATGCCGCTGAAGCCAGATGGCAAGATCGATCAAGCGTTGTGGCGAAATCATAAGGAAGCTTGTCGCGTTACACGATTGAGACCCGGTGAACCCGATGCTCACGGCCATCTGGTCCGACGTCCAGGCGGCACCTGGGTGTTCCGTTACGAGGCAGCGCCTGAGGAAGCGGGATATCATTTTCAAGACGAACGGTTCGTCGAGGGGGAATATGTCTCGGTCCGGGAAGAAGACGAAGCCCATCCTTTCCGCGTAGTGCGGGTAGAGCGTCTTTGAAGCTAGGAACTGCTGACAAAAAAGCGCCATAGCATTGCTATGGCGCTTTTTTGTTCGTCCACTCATTACGCCGCGGTTTTGACCTCGATCTTCTTCGCCTGCGAGGGCGCAGGTTTTGGCACCGTCACCTTCAGGATGCCTTTTGAGATCGTCGCCTTGATGGTGTCGAGATTGACGCCTGCTGGCAGTTGGACGGTGCGAAGGAACGAACCATAGCTCCGCTCCACCAGATGATAATCTTTCTCTTTTTCCTCGCGTTGATTTTTCTTATCACCGCGGATGGTGAGCAGATTGTCGGCCACATTGATCTGAACGTCCTTTTCCTCGAGGCCAGGGAGTTCGGCCGTGATCTCGATCTCCTTGTCTGTCTCGGCAACATCCATGTTGGGAACGACCGGATTTTGCGAGAACGGCGCGAAGCTGCGTGTAAAACCGTCGAATAGGCGATCAATCTCATGTTGCAGCAAGGAGAAGGGATTCTGCTCCCGGCGGGCAACGGCGCGGTCTTGGGTTACGGGGATTACTGATTTCGCTGTCATAATAGCCTCCGTTTCAGAGCACATGCTCCGTAAATTATTTTTGCCGGATCGATCGATTTGATGTTGAGCAGAGTCAAACATCGTCTAGTAGGCAGCTTTAGGAACTTGGCAAGCCAAGAGGTTGCAAATGCGCGCGATGGTTCTCAACGGGTCCGGGAATGGAACTCAAGATGACCGATCTTCCGGACCCCGTGCCAGAGCATGGTCAGGTCCGTGTGAAGATCGGTGCCTGCGGCGTGTGCCGCACCGATCTCCATGTTCTGGATGGCGAGTTGCCGCACATTAAATATCCGATCGTTCTCGGACACGAGATCGTGGGGCGTGTCGATGTCGTCGGACCCGGCGTTTCTAACCATCACCTTGGTGAGCGCGTCGGCATTCCCTGGTTGGGCCACACCTGCGGAGAGTGTTTTTATTGCAGAAATGAAATGGAAAATCTCTGCGACAGACCTTTGTTCACGGGCTATACGCGCGACGGCGGATTTGCGACCCACACCGTTGTCGATGCGGACTTTGCGTTTCCATTGGGCGAAGTAGGTAGTGACGAGGCGGTCGCCCCATTGCTTTGCGCGGGTCTCATTGGTTGGCGCTCCCTGACCATGAGTGGAGACGCAAAGCGCCTTGGCATATATGGGTTCGGCGCGGCCGGCCATATCGTGGCTCAAGTGGCGAAGTGGCAGGGCCGCTCGGTGTATGCGTTCACTCGCGGCGGCGATATGGTGGCGCAGGCCTTTGCAAGGGAACTGGGCGCGGTATGGACCGGATCGTCCGAGGAGCTGCCGCCGGAACCTCTCGATGCCGCGATCTTGTATGCGCCTGTCGGCTCGCTTGTTCCCGCTGCGCTGTGCGCGGTGCGGAAGGGTGGCCGAGTGGTCTGTGCCGGCATTCACATGAGCGACATCCCGTCCTTCCCGTATAGCTTGTTATGGGAGAGCGACAGATCGTTTCGGTCGCAAACCTCACGCGGCATGACGGTATCGAGTTTATCGGGATCGCCCAGCAAGCCAAAGTTCGTACACACGCCCTTACCCTTTCCGCTGGAACGGGCCAATGATGTGCTCGCGATGTTGCGAAGAGGCGATCTTGTCGGGGCGGCGGTGCTCACGCCGTGACCGCGAGTACCGCCTGCTTGATCCGCATCAAAACGGCAGTTTGACACTGATGTACTTCTTTCTCAACCGAAGGAGGAAGACATGCGCGCCCATCAGGTCATGACCCGAAATCCGATCACCATTACCGAAGATACCTCTTTAAGAGAGGCCGCCCTTCTGATGCTGGAGAACCGTATTAGCGGTCTTCCTGTCGTCGATAAGTTCGGCAAGCTCGTCGGGATCATAACGGAAGGGGACTTCATTCGCCGTGCGGAGATAGGCACCCAAACAAGACGTGCACGGTGGTTGGCCTTTTTCATCGGTCCAGGCCGGGCCGCGACAGAATTCGTTCACGAACAGGGCCGCAAGGTTGGAGAAGTGATGAACTCGCAGCCCGTGACAATTAGCGAGCAGACCAGCCTTGAGGAAGTGGTGCGTCTCATGGAGAAACACAATATCAAGCGGCTGCCGGTGGTGAGCGGAATGAAACTTCTGGGGATTGTGACCCGCACGGATTTGTTGCGCACCGTCGCGAACCTGGACCGTGAGGTGCCAGATCCGACCGCAGATGACGACCACATTCAGCAGCGCATAATCCGCGCGATCGAGAAAAGCGCTTGGCGACCGGTCAGTTTCAATATTCGCGTGCGTGATGGCGTCGTTCATATAGACGGTATTATCATCGATGAACGATCCCGCCCGGCAACCATTGTCGCGGCAGAGAATACCGAAGGCGTCAAGCAGGTTCACGACCATCTCTGCTGGGTGGAGCCGATGTCCGGTCTGAGCCTTCTGTCTCCGGAAGATGAGCGCGCCGAGACCCGTAGCTGACGGAGAGAACGCAATTTCTCGATCGAGGCCGGTGGCTGATAAGTTTCAACCGCCAGCCTCAGTCTGTAGGCCATGCTGTCAGGCTTGCGTGTAGACCAATTTTTGAGTCTGCTTGACCAGAGGGTCGCGCGCAAAATCATCTTTTGCGTAGCATAGCCGTTCGATCTCATCGCGCGTGTAGGTTAACCCTGCGCTTTTCATAAGCGCTCTGTTCTGTTCGCAAGGCGAGAGCTTATGGAATTCAACCGCGGCATCCGCAAGTGTCGGGTATTTTATGATGATCTGTCCCCGGATCAGATCGGCGGGTTGTTTTTCATCGACGAGGATTCTGTCGAGATGCATTTCCCTTCTCCTAGAATAGACGCCGGCGCTGTTCATGGCTGCGATTGTCGCATGCGCGAGAGTGTCGGCCCATTCAGGATAGTGCTTTGAGAGCATGCATTTTTGATCTTGCGCAAGGTGTGCAGTCTGTCGAGCTATGTTCCGCTCCTACTTAGGGCCATGGCATCTCTCGGTAACCGCACGGAATGTGTGTCGTGCGATCACAAATTCCTCGTTGGTCGGAATTACCAGAACGTCAATTCGACTGTTGGGCGTGCTGATCTTCGTAGTGTGATGTTGATTGTCTTGCGCATTGATCTCAATGCCGAGCCATTTAAGCTGGTCGCAAACCATTTGCCTGATTTGAAAGGCGTGTTCGCCGATGCCGGCTGTGAAGACCAGGCCATCAAGCCCTCCCAGCACAGTAATCAGCGCGCCGATTTCCTTCACGATCCGATAAACGAACAATTCGATCGCATCCCGAGCGTGAGAATCCTGGCTCTCCAGCAGCACCCTCAAATCACCCGACAGGCCGGACACACCAAGCAGGCCGGATTTGGTGTAAAGAAGCTCAGAGATCTGTGCGATTGTCATCTTTTTCGTTTCGGCGAGAAATAGAATCGCGCCCGGGTCGAGACTTCCGCACCGCGTGCTCATCAGAAGGCCGTCGAGAGCGGTGAATCCCATTGTCGTCTCGATGCTTCGGCCAGCCTTCAGCGCGCAAAGGCTCGCGCCGCTGCCCAGATGCGCGGCGATAACGCGACCGTTCGCCAGAGGCGTCGAGGCGGCGGCGAGTTTTTCTGCGATATATTCATACGACAAGCCGTGAAAGCCGTAACGGCGCAGGCCGTCGGCTTCATAGGTTCGGGATAGCCCGAAACGAGTCGCGACTGCCGGAAGGCTGTGATGAAAGGCGGTATCGAAGCAGGCAACCTGAGACAGATGAGGACGCAGGGAGGCTAGCAGATGGATCGGATGGAGGTTGTGCGGTTCGTGGAGGGGGGCGAGCGGGGTGAGCCGGGTGAGAGTATCCAAGAGCTCCGGTGTTATGATTTCGGGGCAAGTATGGTCCGGTCCGCCATGCACCACGCGGTGGCCCACGGCGAACAGTGTGTCCGAGCCGAGAAGGGTTTCAGAATGCTCGATGACGGTCGAGAGAATTTCGGAGAATTCGGGATGCCTCCCGTCCCATGTCTGATGACCAATCTGATTTCCCGATGCGTCCTTAACCGTCATAATGGGAACTTTATCGATCGAGCTTACAATACCCTCGAAATTCAAGCTCATCGTGCCGCAATTTTCGATACGATATATTGAAAATTTCAGGCTGGAGGAGCCTGCGTTTATCGTCAGAATTGCCTTTCCCACCTCGCATCCTCCGATTGAATGTCCGCATCTTGCTGACAAGGAGCGCTACTAACAGGCCGCCGGCATCCGGAAGAGAAACCTATTCTAGGCTTTTAATCCAGAAAATACATCGTATCCGGTAGAGCCCTTAGGTAGGGGGCCTTAGGATATCGCCCTGAATTTAACTGAGCGCTGCACGTATTTAAAAGAGGACCGCTCACTCTGAGGAGGCTGCTATGCAGATTCAGTCCAGTGTCCTGCGCTCGAAGCAATTGCCGCCTGTTCCGCCGTCTTCTGACCGTTTCAGTATAATTGCCAATCACTGCGGGTTGGTTGCGACGGAATTCAACTATGGAAAAGACGAAGAAATCTATGGTGAAGAAGAAGACGCCGAATTTGTCTATCAGGTAGTGCGCGGAGCGGTTCGAACATATAAGTTGATGAGTGACGGTCGCCGGCATATTGGCGCATTTCATTTGCCGGGTGATGTTTTCGGCTTGGAATCAAGCTCTGTGCACCGACTTAGTGCTGAAGCAATCATCGACACGACCGTTCGCCTGGTCAAACGGGGCAGTTTGGACACGTTTGCCGAGGCGAATGCAAAGGTCGCACACCATCTGTGGACGATCACAGCTGCCGATCTCAAGCATGCGGAGGAGCACATGCTGTTGCTCGGCAGGAAAACGGCCATGGAACGGGTTGCAACATTCCTGGTCGAGATGGACAAACGGCTTTCTTTGGCTGGCATGATGGGGCTGCCGATGAGTCGCCGCGATATCGGCGACTATCTGGGTCTGACCCTTGAGACGGTTTCTCGCGCCTTGTCTCAGCTTAACGATGAGGGCGTTCTGGCATTTTCAGGTGCCAGACACATTACGCTTCGCGACCGTAGTCGGCTGGCAAACATGCTGGAGTGATACGCGGCGATTGCCGAATTAAACACCAGCCCGCGCCGGAACTCTATTGTGTACCAAGGCTTGCCGGGCTGGCAGTCTTTACGTCACCCGGCGGTCAAAGGGCTCTTCCTCCTGTACGCGTGCCGGAGGTCACATGGTAGCGAATACGCCTCTAACGGACCACGAGCTTGGTCTCATCGATGCATGGTGGCGGGCAGCCAACTATCTTTCCGTCGGTCAAGTCTACCTGCTCGACAATCCGCTGCTGAAAATTCCGCTTGCTATCGAGCATGTTAAACCGCGACTTCTTGGTCACTGGGGAACAGTACCCGGACTGAATTTCATTTACGCGCACCTCAACCGTCTCATCAAAGCGCGTGATCTGAACATCCTGTTCGTGACCGGCCCCGGCCATGGCGCTCCGGGGATCGTCGCGAATGCCTATCTCGAGGGCACCTACACTGAGCTCTATCCTGCCATCACGCAGGATATTGAGGGTATCAAGCATCTGTTTCGTCAATTTTCGTTTCCCGGCGGCATCCCGAGCCATACCGCGCCTGAAACACCCGGCTCCATCCATGAAGGCGGCGAACTTGGCTACTCGCTATCCCATGCCTTTGGAGCGGTGTTCGATAATCCGGATTTGATCGTCGCCTGCGTCGTGGGCGATGGAGAAGCTGAAACCGGGCCGCTTGCGACGAGCTGGCACAGCAACAAGTTCCTCAATCCGGCTTCGGATGGGGCCGTGCTGCCCATTCTCCATCTCAACGGCTACAAGATCGCCAATCCGACGGTCCTTGCGCGGATTTCATCCGAGGAAATCCACTCCCTGTTCGAAGGTTACGGCTATGCGCCGATCTTCGTCGAAGGCGATGATCATTTCGAGATGCATCGGAAGATGGCAGCCGCGCTGACATCGGCATTCTCCGACATTGGCAAAATTCAAAAGCGGGCCAGAGACCAGATTACGCCGGAGCGTCCTCGCTGGCCCATGATCGTTCTCAGAAGCCCGAAGGGGTGGTCCGGACCGAAGACGGTGGATGGCCAAAAGGCCGAGGGGTCATGGCGGTCACATCAGGTGCCTTTCAGCGACATGAGGAAGCCGGGTCATCTGCAACTGCTTGAGCAGTGGCTTCGAAGCTACCTCCCTGAACGGCTCTTTGATGATCAGGGCCGGCTTCGCGCAGAGATCGCCGCCCTTGCGCCGCAAGGTACCAGGCGGATGAGCGCCAACCCTCATGCCAATGGCGGCGCTAAGAGGCGGCCCCTTTGTCTCCCTGATTTCACGACGTTCGCTGTCGATGTAGAGACGCCCGGAAAGATCCACGCCGAGGCCACGCGTGTGCTGGGAGGCTTTCTGCGCGACACCATGGCGGCGAACAAGGCCAACCGCAATTTCCGCATCTTCGGTCCGGATGAGACGGCCTCCAATCGATTGCAGGCTTTGTTCGAGGTCACCGATCGGTCATGGGACGCCGAACAAGCCCCGGAGGATGACAATCTCAGTCCCGATGGGCGCGTGATGGAAATCCTGAGTGAGCATGCCTGCCAGGGATGGCTTGAAGGCTATCTTCTGACGGGCCGGCATGGCTTGTTTTCCTGCTACGAGGCGTTCATCCACATTGTGGACTCAATGTTCAATCAGCACGCCAAGTGGCTCAAAACCTCGCGGGAAGTGTCGTGGCGTCAGCCGATCGCCTCGCTGAACTATCTCCTCACCTCGCACGTCTGGCAGCAGGATCATAACGGCTTTAGCCATCAGGATCCCGGGTTCATCGACCATGTCGTCAACAAGAAGGCGGATATTGTTCGCGTCTATCTGCCGCCCGACGCGAACAGCCTGTTATACGTGGCCGATCACTGTCTGCGAAGTTGGGACCGCGTCAACGTCATCGTTGTCGGCAAGGCGCCAAGCCCGCAATGGCTGTCAATGGATGCCGCGATCAAGCATTGCACGCAAGGCATCGGAATCTGGGAATGGGCCAGCAATGACAGGGGCAGCGAGCCGGACGTCGTGATAGCGTGCGCGGGAGACGTTCCGACACTGGAGACTCTTGCTGCTGTTGACCTGCTTAGGCAGCAGATTCCGAAACTGAAAATCCGGGTGGTGAATGTTGTCGATCTGATGACCTTGCAATCGAAAGAGCAGCATTCGCATGGGCTGACCAATAATGATTTTGATGCCTTGTTCACCACGAGCAAGCCCGTGATCTTTGCGTATCACGGCTATCCGCCGTTGATCCACAGGCTCACTTACAAGCGCGCCAATCACGCCAATATCCATGTGCGAGGCTATGAGGAGGAGGGCTCAACGACGACATCCTTCGATATGGCTGTTCGCAACAGGCTCGATCGTTTCCATCTTGTTGCCGACGTCATTGATCGGGTGCCGCAGCTCGGCGCGGCCGCCATTTATGTCAAGCAGGCCATTCGCGACAAGCTGGTCGAGCATGAACGATACATCCGGGCCTATGGCGTGGATTTGCCGGAGGTGAGGAACTGGCGATGGAAGGGTGCCAACTAGCTGGCGTCCACGATGGGGCGGGCCGTCGATGCAGGGACCCACTCACTTCTTGGGCGGGAAAGCCTGATTGCTGAATGGCGAGGCAGTTGGAACCTGGATGACGATGTATTCACGACCAATCGCCTGATGGCAGGAATTGCAAGCCGCCGTGAGTGCCGCAAAAGTCCGGCTGAATTTCTCGGCGTCCTTGGCCTTGATCGCCTCACCGATCTCCTTAGTTGGCCCGATCAACATGTCCACATCGGCGACGGGAACGTTCGAATAGAGGGCAGCGATATCCTTGAAATTCTCCGTCATCAGATCGATTTCATAAGCGGCAAGAGACCAGTTATTCGACCTGCCGGCAAACCATAGCTTGAGGTGCCGCGCCTGCATGGTGTTCATAAGGTCGCCGAGATGTGGAAAATATGTCTCTCGCGCAGATGAATCGGTGGCGCTTCCTCTCGATACGCCAAACGCCAGTGCCACGCCAAATATCGTCATGAGAACGGCTGTTGTCCCTGGAACGCGCATAGTGGCCTCCTTTTGTCAGACGGTATTTAGCCGACTACCGAAACACAGGTTTGATTTGACTCAATACAAGCCTTTATGGCCCGTGTTTGGGAGATACTTCACGCGAAGGGTAAAGCCACTTTGCGCCCGTGCGCTTTACTGTTTCGGCAGACAGCAAATAGGCTCCGACCATGACCATCATGGTCTCAACCACTGTGGACGACAGCGGTACAAGTTGCGCCAGCGTGCCAAGCGGGGTCAGCGCGATAACGAGCGCGCAGCCCAATGCGCCCAGTGACGTCAGCACCAACATCTCATGCGGATGGCTTTTGAGCGGAGAAAGCACAGTCCGGATGATGAAAATCACCAAGATTTGGCTGGCGATTGATTCCACGAACCATGCTGTTCGAAAGGCGGCGACGTCGAGATGAAAGACGAGGCGCAGCAGGGCAAAGGTCGCGATGTCGAACAAGGAAGATAGTGCGCCCATGACAAGCGTAAAGAGCAGGATCGCCCGCATGTCCCAGACATGAGGCTTTTCGATATCGGCCTTGTCGGCGCGATCGAACGGGATGCCGGTTTCAGACAAATCGTAGAGAAGGTTGTTGAGCAGGATCTGGAGAGGCGTCAGCGGTAGAAATGGCAGCAGGAGGGAGGCGAACGCCATCGACAGCATGTTGCCAAAATTGGAGCTCGTCGCCATCCGGATATATTTCATAATGTTGGCATACGTCCGGCGGCCCTCCTTGATACCGGCGCTGAGAACACCAAGATCGGGGGCAAGCAGGATGATATCGGCCGCTGCACGGGCGACGTCAGTTCCGGTATCGACTGAAATGCCGACGTCCGCTGCATGGATAGCGGGAGCATCATTGATTCCGTCACCCAGGAATCCCACGGTGTGGCCGCAGCGACGCAGGGTCCGCACGATTCGCATTTTTTGATCTGGAGATGTCCGTACGAATGCATCCACGTCCGCTACGCATGCTTCAAGCGCCGGCGTGCTCATTTGTTCGAGTTCGTCGCCTGATACGATTTTGGGCGACTTGCGGCCGAACACTTCCAGCAGGTGCTTTACCGCCGGCTTTGCATCGCCGGAGATGATCTTTACGCTGATGCCCGCCTCCGACAGTTCGCGAATCGCATCTTTGGCAGAAGCTTTTGGAGGATCTAAAAATGAGGCGAAGCCCGCAAGAACGAGGTCGCATTCGTCGCTTTTGTCGATCGTCGTGCGGTCGCTCGGCATTGCCCGCCAAGCGACTGCAAGGAGGCGATAGCCTTTTGCGCCGCGGTCCTCCAGCAGGGCTTTCAGTTGTGCTTTTGTTGGCTCATCCATGGCTCGGATCGACAGGTCCGCCTGTTGTATTTTCGAACACAACAAAATGAGGCTTTCCGGCGTTCCCTTGGTCACGATCGTCGGGACACCTGCACGAGTGACGAGAACCGAGGAGCGTCGCCGTTCGAAGTCAAATGGTGCAGCGTCGAGATAGCCGTCTTCTGCGACAGGTTTCGCCGTTCTAAGGACGGCATCGTCCATCTCATTGTGGGCGTAACGCGACAGTCTGCAGTTCAAATAGAGGAGAGTTTCGACCGCGGCGCTCTCACGTCCATAGCAATCGACGCTGCCGTTATACGCAATACTTGCTTCCGTGAGCGTCCCCGTCTTGTCCGTGCAGAGGATATTCATGGCGCCGAGGTCATGAATTGCGGACAATCGTTTCACGATGACCTTACGTTGAGCCATGTAAACGGCGCCCTTCGACAAGGTGACGGTTACGATCATGGGAAGTAGTTCAGGGGTCAACCCGACCGCAAGCGCGACCGCAAAAAGAAAACTATCGAGCGAAAAACGGTGGCTGCTCACCTGGACAAGAACGACAAAGAGAACCAGAAACGCAGTGAGCCGTATGATGAGAACGCCGAGGGCGTGAATGCCTTGCTCGAAGGCGGTCGGCGCTTCTTGTTCCTGCAAGGACGAGGATATTTTACCGAAGCGCGTTCGTGTGCCAGTGCGGGCCACAAGCATTTCAGCCGCACCGTTGACAAGGCAGGTGCCGCTGAACAGCGCGTTGAAGGCATCGACCGGCAGCAGGCTGGAACTCGGCCCCGCTCGCTTTTCGACCGCATAGGGTTCGCCTGTCAGAATGGCTTCGTTGGTGCGGGCGCCGTGAGAGGTTAGGACGATGCCGTCCGCCGGGACGAGGTCGCCCGCTTTCAGCTGAACGACATCACCAGGTACGATATTATGGACGAAAATTGTCTGGTATTGGCCGTCGCGGCGCACCTGTGCGGTGACGGCCACGGATCTGCGAAGTGCTTCAACGGCAGATTCCGCGCGTTGCACCTGAAATAAATCCAGCGCAATGGAAGAGGTGAGGATGACGACGATGATTATGCAGCTTTCCAAGTCACCCATGATGCCGGTGATCAAGGCTGCTAGCAAAAGAATGGCGGTGAGAGGTTCAACCAATCGCCTTCCAAATTTGATGAGAAGGCTCCGCGGAAGGCTGGTAACGGTGGCATTTGGGCCATACGCCGCCAGTCTGACTAAGGCCTCCTGATTTGAAAGACCCTGAACTCCGGACGAAACTTCGGACGCAAGTTCGGAGTTAGTCGCAGTCCAGAAGCAGTCGCCCGCGTTAATGATGGCGGCACTCATACATGGTTCCGGGGAGCGGAAAATCCGCGATTGTTGTGCATCCTTCCGGGCAATTTGTGTATCTCGAGTGCGGCTTTGACGTCATCTGCATACTTTGCAAGCTTTTGGTATTCGGTGGCCACCCGCATCAGACGCGTCTTGAGCTGGGGATCTTCGATACATTTGGCCTTGTCCAAGGTCAGCTTTGCCCTACGACGCCAGTGATCAGCGTTGTATACTTCTCGCGGCGTCAGAATGTGATAGTCGACGTATGGCATGTCGGTTCTCCGCTTTCGATAAATCCGTGTAGAGACCCCGGTCTCCTGGTTTATGAATCAAAGTAAGCGGTGGCAGCGAGGGTGAGCCAACGTGAGGAAACCCAGGTTGGCTCAGAGCTTGGTCAAGCAACTCTGAGGTTGTCTTCAACCTGGCTCACACCGGCTGCTGCCCAAGCTGCCTGTTCGGCGATACTCCGCTCGTACCAAGCGTGAATCTTGCCGTTTAGGGTGACCTTATTGCCGGTCACTCCAACAGTGATGTTGCTTGATTCCACCTGTGCGTTGCGCTTTAGCGCGTCTTCGATGCGGCGCTTGACGTCGATTGCACTTATCTTGGGGCGAACCTCGATGCGGTTGGTTACACCCAGAACGCCTCCGAGCCGACGCACAGCCGCCTCGGCATTGTTTCTTTGAAATGCCCAATCGGCATAGCCCTTAAGAGTGACCCACCCATTTTGGACAACGACCTGGATCTGCTCATCGGGAATCGTTGTATCCCAGGCGATAATATCGAGTGCACGTTTTGCGATTTGATCGTCCGTCGTTTTTTTCTCGTCTGGATAACGCACCTCTATATCCTGAGCAATTCCGTGAACGCCCTTTACGCGCTGAACGGCATTTCCCGCGGCGACGCGCTCGGCGTAGTTGTTCACGTATCCCGTCAGGGTGACGATTCCATTCTTGACCGCGACCCCGATGTGGCTCGCGTCCACGCGCGGATCGAAGTCAAGTTCATTGAGAATATCCTGGCGCAGTACGATATCGCTCATGGCTAAAATCTCCTTCATGGATGTAGAATTCAATTAAAGCGCGCCGCGCAACGCTTCGCTTGATTCACATCAAGGTTTTCAACACGATGAGTCTTCGTATCTCAGGCTAGCTTATAGAGGCGGCGACCAGACCTTTTTGCTTCTCGCAGGAGCCGCCGGGAGCGGTATACTTTATGACCAACAACAAAACCGAGCACGTAAGCCTTCCGGTCGTCTTTCAATTTATGAGAAAGTTCCGATCCCAGCCGTTCCTCCATGGCGATGTCATTCAAGCTTCCGAGGCTGTGTTGGAGGGAAGCCAGTTCACATATGAAATTATGCTTTATTCCTTTAATCGTTTTCGCTGCAATTAGATGCTCGAAAAATTCGTATGCGTAATGCATTTTCTTCGTCGCGATACGCAGCTTATGGCGCCTGAGCGGGCTTAACTTGTCGACGCGTCGCGCTGCTTTGGAGACCGCCTGCGCGCGTTTGTGCAGCTTATGTCGAGCAAATCTTTTCAACGGCATATCGCGGGTAGCGGTGGCATGCTTGCCTTTGTCGTGCAGCCATGCCCCATCCAGCAACCATAATGCTATCTCGACGATAAGTTCTCGAAAGCGATCACTGCCGATAATCTGCTCGACCGAATTTAAGCAAAGATCGCGCTCGGCCCTGACGTCAGCCCTTAAATGCTCAAATTCAATTCTGGACCTGTGTGAACGCTCAAAGACATCTGTCAGAAAAACTTGGTAATCTCGCGCGGGCGCGAGTTGGTTCGCCAACCATTTGAGTTTGGCTTTGATCGCGGCGACGTCGCGTCTTTGCAACATATCCTTGAATATTGACAGAGCTGCGCGGAACCGCCGCGAACCGACGCGCATTTGATGAATGCCTTCGCTTTCTTTCCGAAGCGTAGATTCTTGATTTGATACAACGTGGCGAAGGCATTCGAGCCCGATCGATATAAACGCTTGTGCCGTCGGCATATCGGGATCGAGCACGACAGTTCTCGCTCCTGACGGATTTCCGCTATTCCATGCAATGGATGTTTGGCTGCGTTCAAGCTTGGCCGATAGCTGCAGTTCTCTCGCTTTCGTCATGGCCGCCCCCGCATCTGGCCGATCGGGAAAAACGCTGAGTTGTGTTTATGGTAATCTAGGTAGAGAGCCGATCGCCCTGTTTGATCTGGCTCATGTCGTTCTGCTTCCGGACGCTCATTGTTACGCAAAGTCCATTGGACACGGGAAGATCATCATGAATTACAAATCGATTGGCATAAACGTGGCGCTGGGCACCTCGAACAGAGCGAGCCTGACTGTTGCTGCTGAGCTTGCCGAACGTTTCAATGCGCGCGTGATCGGAATGGCTTCTACGATATTGCGGGCGCCGCTTTATTATACTGATGGTTCATATGGTGCCGAATTGCTGGCGCGTGAGGAGACGGACCTGCGGAGAGGCTTGGCAGATGCGGAGAAGGAATTCCGTCAGGCATTGGACGGGCGCATCAATATTGAGTGGCGGGACGGCCTGAAAATCGCAAAGGATTTTATTCCGTCACAGGCCCGCAGCGTCGATATTGTCGTCGTTGCGGCGCAGGGGGATTCGGAGAACGATCCGTATGCGAGCGCCAGCCCGTCCGATCTCGTAATGGAGACGGGCCGTCCAATTCTGGTCGTGCCACCTTCGGCAACTTGGCTCGATTTGCGCAGAATTTTGGTTGCCTGGAAAGACATCAGAGAGTCGCGGCGAGCGGTTATCGACGCGCTACCACTTCTGCAAAAGGCGGAAGAGGTGACGGTCGCTGAGGTTTGTAGTGCCATAAATGAGCCGGAAGCACAGGAGCGGGTGAATGACGTCGCGGCTTGGCTGCTTCAGCATGGCGTAGCGGCTTCCGCGATTACGGCGGAAGAAACAGACACTCCCGAGGATATCGATTCCATCGCATCAAACATGGGGGCCGGCTTGATTGTTGCCGGCGCCTATGGCCATTCACGTCTGCGGCAGTGGGTGCTCGGCGGGGTAACGCAGCGCTTTGTCACGCGCCCTTCGCGATGTGTGCTATTATCGCGTTGAAGGCTGTATACTGGGACGGCCGCCGAAATCGATGATCGATTTGCGCAATATGCCGCCTTCCAGAACCGCAAAAAGCCGATCGAACATGATTGCGAGCTCTATCGTCAGCGGCGCAAAGATCGAAAACATGTTCGGTAGGCTCTAGGACTGGCGGCGTATCCACACCCGCTACGACCGATGCGCCCATACCTTCATGTCAGCCATCTGCATCGCAGCAGCCATCATCTTTTGGCTCTGGTCAAGTCTGAGCCTAGGGTAACGAGCGACATTCAAATTTTCGAAATTTATTGATTTCAGGCTTGCGGAGGGTCTTCTTACGGTAACAAGCCTCAATGATTTCAATGATCTAACCCAGACTACGAGTCTGGGTGCAGAGGTTCGAATCCTTTCGGGTGCGCCAAGTCGTTGCCACTCAGAACAAAACTGCGAACTCTGATTGGCTTCGATGTGGCGGTGATGATGCTGATTTTCCCAAATGGGTGTTCTTACAAACCGTTATCATCCGGGATTTGATTCGATGCGGGTGCTTAGGATATGTGACGGTCCCGAAGAACACGCTTAACCAAAGGCTTGTGGCAAGATGTGTTCCTGGCATGGAACTGCAGGCGTCAGGATAAGGTTGCTCATTCATTATCTTCAATTAGTCCGCTGCAATCTGGACCTGCGACTTGTATCGCGCAGGTGATGTGTTTGGGGCCGCCATTAAGCGGATGCGATAATTCTAGGCTATCCGAAAGGTACGATGAGCGCATCGGCAGCCAACACGCCCTTGCCCTTGGGCCGAACAAGCACGGGGTTGATGTCCATCTCCTTAATCTGATCTCGCAAATCCCAAACGAGATTTGAAGCTGCAACAATCGCGGATACCATTGCGTCAATGTCGGCCATCGGCTTTCCGCGCACACCGTTAAGTACTGCATACCCTTGCAACTCTTCGAGCATTTGCCGGGCGGTCGCCGCGTCGCAGGGCGCAACTCTGTATGTGACGTCCTTGAGAACCTCCGCGAAGATTCCGCCGAAGCCTACAACGATGATCGGCCCGAATGCTTCGTCATTGACGGCCCCGACGATCATTTCAATGGCATCGCCGATCATTTCAGAAACGAGGATACCGCTGATCTTTGCTTCTGGCTTGTAATTTTTAGCATTCGCTACAACCCGCGCGGCTGCGCGTTCGACTGCTTCGAGATCGGGAAGATTCAGAATGACGCCGCCTGCTTCGGTTTTGTGCGGAATATCTTCCGAGACGATTTTCACCACCATCGGGTAGGTCAGGCCGGCGATGCAGTTTGCCAGTTCCTGGCCGGGCCGGATCAGGACCTCCCGAGGCGTATGCACGCCATATGACGCGAGCAGGCGCTTGCTTGATTCTTCGTCGAGTGCCGTTCCAGCTTTTAATTGCCGATGCGGCGTCTGGCTTTGAATTGCTGTCGGCGTCGGCCGATGCGATGCTTTCATCCCGGCATAGCGGGCAAGACCCGCAGCGGCGCGGGCCGTGCGGCCTGGCGTCTGGAATATCGGGATGCCCGCCGCCTCAAACAGGGCGTAGGCATTTTCTGCGCGCGGGCGTTTGAGCGACCAGCCGACAAGGATGGGCTTGGTGCTATGGCCCGCCGCCGTGATCGCGACCTCGGCAATCCGCGTGGCGATCGGGTCCGGCACAGAAGCCAACAACAGGCAGAGCTGGTGAATACCGGGATCATCCAGAATGGCCTGGATGGCCTCCGTCAGGATGGCCGCATCATTGAAGACGGACGCTGTGACATCCGCGGGATTTGCCGAGGAGCCGAAGCTCGGGATGATACGGGCCAATGTTTCGACGGTTGTATCGCTGAACGCAGGAAGTTCGAGTCCGTGCTCAATGGCGGCGTCGGCGAACACAATTCCCATGCCTCCCGACACGCCGATCACGCCCACGGTCTGGCCTTCGGGCAAGCGTCCTGCGGAAAATGCTCGCATGAGATCGGCCATCTCCTCGGAATCTTCGACCTCGATAATGCCCGCCTGTCTGCAGGCAGCCCGAAAAATATCGTAGCTTCCAGTTAACTGGGCAGTGTGAGAGGCAGCAGCCTTTGCGCCGATTTCGCTTTTGCCGCCCTTCCACAGCAAGAGCGGTTTGCCGAGTCGCAGGGCCTTGTCGCCGGCGGCCATCAGCGCGTGGCCATCGGCCACGCCTTCCAGATACGTGCCTACAATTGATGTCTTGGCATCGTCGAGAAGAGCTTCGATCAATTCAGGAGCCTTTAGATCGGCTTCGTTTCCGGTCGAGACGCAATGGCGAAGACCTATTCCGGCGGAGTCGCACAAAGTTGCGATGGCGAAACCGACGCCGCCGCTTTGAAAACACAACGATACATTTCCAGAACGCAGCCCGGTTTCGCCGGCAATGGATCCGAATACGGCAAAGACCTTATCGTGTAAGGCAAGCATCCCTTGGCAATTCGGTCCGATGATACGGACGCCGGCCTTGCGGCCGGCGGCCACGAGTGCTTCCTCCTGGGCTTTGCCGTTCTCGCCGATTTCCCTGAAGCCGCCGCTGAGGACGATTGCGAATTGAATTCCCTTGGCACCGCACTTGATAATAGCATCTGCTGCCATGTCGGCGCGAACTGCTATGATGGCAAGATCGCATGGGCCGTCGATGTGAGCGAGATCGGCAACGCAGGGAATGCCTGCGATTGCCTCATATTTCGGATTGACCGGATAAATGCGCCCCGCATAGCCTGCGGTCTGCAGGGCCTTGATCGGTTGACCGCCAATGCGGGTCAAATCCGCCGACGCGCCGATCACGGCGATGCCGCGCGGCTGGAAGAGCGCGCCATATCCTTCCGGGTGATCTCTCATAGAGAGGCGACTCCGACGCTCGCGCCGCCGCAGGCGTACAAAACCTGGCCTGTGACGTAAGAAGATGCATCGCTCAGAAAAAACGCTATGGCGGCGGCGACCTCTTCAGGGCGTCCGAGGCGTTGCATGGGAATCCGTGAAGAAACGGTTTTCAGCGATTTCTCGTCGCTTGGATTATTGCGAAGATAGAGCTCGGTTGCGATAGGGCCGGGCGCCACGGCGTTCACCGTGATGCCTGCGGGTGCCAACTCGAGAGCGCATGTGCGGGTGAAGCCGATGAGGCCGGCTTTCGCCGCGCCATAAGAAGCACGCATCTCTTTTCCCAAGGCTGCGCGGCTTGAGATGTTGACGATGCGGCCGAAGCCGGACTTGCGCATCGCGGGCAGAAAAGCCTGCGTGCACAACAGTGCCGCCCGAAGGTTGATGTCCATCGCCGCCTGATAATTCCCAAGCGTGACGTCATCCAGCGATTCCGGGTAGGGCGCACCGGCGTTATTGACGAGGCGCGTGACCGTATAGCGTGAGCCAATTTCCTCCAACTTGTCACGCGCGGATGCCGCGTCCGCTAGATCGATCGAAACGAATTCAGCAGGCATTGGCTGTTCGGGCGCGTTTCTCGAAACCGCTATGACCTTGCGCTGCTCGCGAGCCAGATGTTCGACGAGGGCGCGGCCGATTCCACGGCTGGCTCCCGTGATAACGACAGCTTCGTCCGTCATGTCATTTGTTCCGGGGCGTGAAGGGAGAGGCTAAGATTTGCGCGGCGTCGAAGCCATGGGCTCGCGCGATAGCGAGGCTCATGATAAAATGTGTACAGAGCGTCGAGAATTTGGAGCACGCGCGCCGGGCCGAGCTTGTCGCCCAATTCCAGCGGTCCAACTGCATAGCCGAGGCCAAGCCGGGCGCCGAGATCGATGTCGGCCGGCGGAGAGATGCCGAGCTGGGCAATCGTGCAGCCGACATTGACGATCATCGCCGCGACGCGCTGTGCGACAAAGCCGGGGCTGTCGTTGATCGCCGTCACCGGATGGCTGGCATTGAACATCGCCAAAGCCGCGTCGCGATAACGTGGCGTTGTGGCCGGGCTGGTCATGATCGTGCATCGCTTGTCGAGGCCGAACAATGTGTCGATCGCAACGGTGCGGGACGGATCGAGTTGCGCCGATTGAATGGCGTTCGCCATGTCGGTGCCGATCGGCGCGATCACGCATAGCGCAGCATCGCTGGGCTTTTTCCCACTCTCTATGGTTCCGTTCGTCAGCAGTTTTCGCAGCGTCGCGGCGGAATTCTCATCCATGTCGCCGAGCCAGACTGCGGGTTTCTCGTTGAGCGTCTGTCTTGTAGGCTCGAGAGGCGTTTCTGCATTCCCGTCCTGATAGCGATAGAATCCAGCCCCGGTTTTCCGGCCGAGCATTCCGGCTTCGACCAGCCGCCGCGCAGTCGGTGAGGGGCGATACATCGGCTCCTGATAAAACTGATCGTAAAGCGATTCCATTACCGGATGCGCGACATCGGCGCCGACCATGTCGAACAACTGGAACGGGCCCATGCGAAATCCTGCTGCATCCCTCATGATGCCGTCGATCTGGGATGGAGATGCGATTCCTTCGTCAACGATGCGTAGTGATTCCGGGACGAAAGCCCTGCCGATGTGATTGACGAGGAATCCGGGACTGTCGGCGACCACGACCGGCTGGCGCGTCATTCGTTTTCCGAGGCTGGTCAGACTCTCGATGACCCGGGGCGCGGTTCGTGCGCCACCGATTACCTCGACCAGTTTCATCAGCGGAACAGGGTTAAAGAAGTGCAGTCCACCAATGCGTTCTGGATGCTTACAAGACGAAGCGATGGACGTGATCGAGAGCGAAGAGGTGTTGCTTGCCAAGATCGCGTCCGGTTTGACGACCTTTTCCAGCTCTGAGAAGAGGGCCTGTTTGGCTTCAAGCTTTTCGACGATAACCTCAATGACGACGTCGCAGGAGGCGAGATCCTTCAATTCCTTCGCAACCGATACGCGGTCGGTTGCAGCCTTTGCCTCGTCCGGCGTCATTTTCTGTTTTTCGGCGAGGCGCTGCAGCATCGTGGAGACGAATTTTTTTGCATCGTCTGCAGCGCCGGCCTTGGCATCGTAAATGATGACGCGCATGCCGCCGGCCGCCGTCACCTGGATAATGCCACGTCCCATAGTGCCGGTGCCAACCACGCCGACAATAAGATCTGGTTTTTCAATGATCGATGTCATGCTCAATTACCTGCCTGAGAAGTGAGGGGAGCGTTTTTCGAGGAACGCGCGCATGCCCTCTTTTTTATCTTGGGAGGCGAAAAGGACATGCAGGGCTCGCCGTTCGAGTTGAAGTCCGGCGTCGAGCGCGACGTCGGCGCCCGCCAGTGTGACCTCTTTGATCATCTGGACTGCCAGTTGCGGCATTGATGAAATGCGCGTTGCCATCTCGATCGCGCGTTGTTCGGTTTCCTTGTCTGGAACGACGAGGCTGACCATACCCATAGCGTCTGCTTCGCTGGCGCTGATGAATTCTCCCGTCAGCATCAGACGCATGGCCTTGTATTTGCCTATCGCCCGGATCAGGCGCTGCGTTCCGCCACCGCCGGGAATGATACCGATCTTGACTTCCGGCTGACCGAAACGAGCGCTTTCACCCGCGACGACAATGTCGGCGTGCATCGCAAGTTCGCATCCGCCTCCAAGTGCAAATCCGTTGACGGCAGCAATAATGGGTTTCGGACATGCGGTGAGAGTTTGCCAGAGCTGATGCGGTGCACGCTCCATCATATCGATTGGCCCGGCATCGGCCATTTCAGCAATGTCTGCGCCTGCAGCGAAGACTTGATCGCTACCCGTGATGATCAGACATCGCATGTCAGTATCGGCGTTGAACGCCGCAATCTGTGAAGCCATCAAACGTCGCACTTCAAGGTTGAGTGCGTTGCGGGCCTGCGGGCGGTTGATGCGGAGCAGCGTAATCCCCGGCGCAGGTTTTTCGACCAAAACGGGCTGCATGATTTTGGTTCTCCCATGCTGTTTCACTAGATGAAACTTAATTTCTTCCGCACGATTGGCTTTGTGGCCTGGGCGCAAGAGCGGGCTGACGATTGGATCTTCGCAGCTCTCCACGAACATCCAGACCCATCAACGCCTTCACGCACCGCTGATGTACCGTAGGTTTTCGGCCAGCGGATTCGTGCGCCTGCGAAGGGATCGCGGTAATTGTGCTTCATCATGCCGAACCGCATCATCGTTTTAACATTGGCGAGATAGCCGTCCTGCATGGTTTTTCTCGCCAGCGGTTTGAGCGCCAGACTTCGATTTGAATCCAGGATCGTGCGGGTTTCACCGGCGCCTGCGCGTTTGGTGGCGTTCGCCGGCCAGAACTGCATCGCCGTGACATAGTCCTGGAGATCGTTCGGAAAATATTGATCGACCGGACGATCGCCGATCAGGTCGATGAATGTCTGTCGGCGCAACTCGAGATATTTAATGTCGGGATGATTGTCGCCATCAACGGCTTTTCTCATCGCAATATACGCTCGTGACACCCACCGAAGGTCGGCAGCGCTGTCTTGATGGTAGAAGCGATGAGCAGAGTCGAATGGCTCGGCAATGGAGCTACATTCGTCGCCGTTGCAAGTGCGCTTTTTGCTTCTGATGGATTTGGTGCGAGCGCGAGAACCTGAGCGAGTGCCTGGCGCGTCAAGGCATCGGCATTGGTGACCACGGCCTGTGCGCCGTCCGAGCCCTTGCCAACTTCGCTCTCAATCAGCTGGAGCGAGGTGAGCGCCGAGCTCAATGAGCGGGCGAGGCCGATCGCCGATTTCGGCTGCTTGACCGCGCGTGCGATCGCGGCCTGACAGGCCGCAACCACCTGTTCGGCAAGAGCTCGATCGTTATTGTCTGTCTGCCCCAATTCCATCGCCGTTCTCCGTTTGAGGGCGACACCGTCGAAAATCCCGCGGCACGCCATGGCCAGTTCTTCTGCGGCTCGCCGGGCGTCTCGTCTTGCCATCGGACCAAGCTGCGCACGGATCATCGGAGGCGATCCTGCAAGTCGCAAATTTGGAGCCATGAGTGCGGTCGGGACACGCAGCTGAAAACGCCAGCCGGATGGTGTGCGGGTCAGATGGCGCAGTGGTTTCGAACGGCGCGATGCGATCGGAGGATCGCTGTCGCTGGCGCTTCCGGCGCCTGCTTGCGCTGGTACATTGGGTGGTACTTTGACTGATACACGCACGTTTTTTGCCTCTGTTGAGGCATCGCGGCGTACGGAAAATCCTGATTTTACAGGAGCTTGCCTTTAAGGTTCAGGAGAACACGAAATTGGCGGAGAGGGAGGGATTCGAACCCCCGATAGGCTTGCACCTATGCCGCATTTCGAGTGCGGTGCATTCGACCACTCTGCCACCTCTCCGGCATTGTCCGGCGCGGGGCCGTCGGTCGGGCCGACTTTTAGGCGAGGTTCGGCCCAGACTCAAGCTGTCATGACACCTCGTTTTTGAGGTTTCCCGTCGGATTCGGGACCCTGTTCGCAGCAAAAGCCGCTTCTGGGGGCCCAGAAGCGGCTTTTGTGTTTTTGGGGAGTGGCCGAGGCCGTTATTTCTGCTTGGCGATGATCTTGTTCTTGATCCCGGCATAGGTCTTCTTCGGGATGACCTTCTTGTGCACGAGATCGTCCTTGCCCTTGTAGGGGCGGTTCTTGATGATCGCAGCCGAATAGGCGTCGCCGATGCCCTTCAGCGATTTCAGCTCATCCGCGCTCGCCGTGTTGATGTCGATCAGTTCTGTCTTGGCCGCGGTCTTGGCGGCCGTCTTCGGCGCCATCTTGTCGGACTTCGGGGTCGAGACCGGTGCGGTTTTCGGAGCCATCGTCGTGCTGGGCGCGGGTTGCGTCGACTGGGCGAAAGAGGGCGCGGTGAAGAGGCCGAGCGCGAGCAGGGCGGCGGTCAGGGAAACGGGCTTGAAGTAACGCATCGAGAATGTCCTCCGGGACAGGATTGGCAACGCCCCGAGTGAGCGGACGATTCATGGCCGCGCTGTGGCCCTGAAATGAACGGCAGATAAATCGCGAAAATAATTTTTCGAGAGTCGCTCGGGCGTTGTGCGGCAACGCGCAGAGAGTCTAAGCGCCGGAGTTGAGCGCCTTTTCGATCTCGGGCTTGAGCACGGCTTCGAGATTGTTGGGCGTGATCGGGCCGATCAGCTTGAAGGCGATGGTGCCGCGGCGGTCGATCACGAATGTTTCCGGCACGCCATAGACGCCCCAGTCGATCGCGGCGCGGCCGTTGCCGTCGGCTCCCACGGCCATGAACGGATTGCCGTAGCGGCCGAGAAAGCGGCGGGCATTGTCGGCAGCGTCCTTGTAGTTGATGCCGACGAGCTGGATGCGCTTGTCCTGCGCGAGTCTGAGAAGCAACGGTGCCTCGTCATGGCACGGCACGCACCACGACGCCCACACGTTCACCACCGTGACGTGCTGCTTGAACGCCGACGGATCGAGACCGGGAACGGCATTGCCATCGCGGGTTAATTCCGCAATCGGCGGCAGCGGCGTGAGGGGCGCGGGATGCCCGATCAAAGCTGACGGAATTCGCGAGGGGTCGCCCTCGCGGAGGCCAAACCAGAACATCACCGCGAGGCCGCAGAACACCAGAAGCGGCAGGGCGACCAGCCAGGAGCGACGTGAGCGGGAGGGTGTCGGCTCAAGCGTCATGGCTGTTCGGATGTCTTGCCGGAGGATCGCCGCGTCATGCCGCTTGCCTCCAGGCGGCGCAACTCAGACTGCTGGCGCCGATAGTCGAGGATGATGCCGGCAATCAGCCCGGCGACCACCAGCACGACCAGCGCGTAGGAGGTTCCGATAAAAACTGCGTAGGGCCCGAGCGCGCTCATGATGCACGCCCATCGGCCTGCATCATCTGCAGGGTCCGTATCCGCCGCCGCAGGATCTCGTTACGCATGGCGGCGAGATGCAGTGTGACGAATAAGAGTGTGAACGCAATCGCCATGGTGAACAGCGGGATCAGGAAAGCGCGGTCGAGCGTCGGTCCGCCCATGCGAAACACCGACTCGCCCTGATGCAGCGTATTCCACCACTCCACGGAAAACTTGATGATCGGAATGTTGATCGCGCCGACCAGCGTCAGCACGGCGGCGGCGCGCGCCGCGCGGGTGGGATCTTCCACCGCGCGCCACAGCGCGATCAGGCTGAGATACATCAGGAACAGGATCAGCACCGAGGTGAGCCGCGCGTCCCATTGCCAGTAGGTGCCCCACATCGGCCGGCCCCACAGCGAGCCGGTCGCGAGCGCGAGGAAGGTGAAAGAGGCGCCGATGGGTGCGGCAGCCTTGGCGGCGACATCGGCCAGCGGATGCTTCCACACCAGTGTGCCGAGTGCCGAGACGCTCATCACCATCCACACGAACATCGACAGCCACGCATTGGGCACGTGGATGAACATGATCTTCACGGTCGCGCCCTGCTGGTAATCGTCGGGCGCGGTCCATGACTGATAGAGCCCGAGCGCAAGCAGCAGCGCAGTCGCCACCGCGAGCCACGGCAGGACGCGGGCGGTGAAGGCCAGGAAGCGCGAGGGGTTGGCGAGCCGGGCGAGGAACATGGCGGCGTTTTAGCGATGCGGCGGTAACGGCGCAATGAGGTCCGTCAATATCGTCATGAGCGGCTCATTATTTAATCCAGATTTAATCCAGCCCTTGCCGCAGGCTGGCGGCGGCGGCGAGCGGGCCGATGATGAAACCCGCAAGCGTCAGCGCGCAGAGAATAGAGAACGGCGCGCCGAACCGGCCCTGTTCCGCGATAGCGGCGTTGGAGGCGGCGACGCCGAAAATCAGCACCGGGATCGACAGCGGCAGCACCAGCACCGCCAGCAGCAGGCCGCCGCGACGCATGGTCACGGCGAGCGCCGCGCCGATCATGCCGGTGAAGGTAAGCGCAGGTGTGCCGACGAGCAGCGTCAGCGCGACGAACAGGGACGTTTGCGGCTCGAGATTGAGCAGCACGCCGAGGATCGGCGTGGCAATAATCAGCGGCAGGCCGGTGGCGAGCCAGTGCGCGAGGCCCTTGGCGAGGCAGCTCATCTCGAGCGGCATCGTGCTCATCAACAGAAGGTCGAGCGAGCCGTCGTCCTGGTCGGCGGTGAACAGACGGTCGAGTGTGAGAAGACTTGCGAGCATGGCGCCGAGCCACAGCACGGCGGGGCCGATCCGCTTCAGGAGCGGCACGTCGGGGCCGAGCGCGAACGGCATCAGCACAACGACGCTAAGGAAGAACAGCACGCCGAGCAGGCCGCCGCCGCCGAGCCGCCATGAAATCCGCAGATCGCGTTGAATCAGAGCGATGAAGGCGCTCATGCGGGTGCCCCCAGCCGCAATTCACGAGCGGTGATCCCGAGCGGCACATGGGTGGCGGCAACGATCAATCCGCCGCCGTCGAGGTGCGATTGCATGATGGCGATGAAAGCCGACTGTCCTGCGGCATCGAGCGCGGTTGCCGGTTCGTCGAGCAGCCAGATTGGACGCTTTACGGCAATGAGGCGCGCAATCGACAGCCGCCGCTTCTGCCCCGCCGACAGATAGCCCGCCGGCAAATGGCCGATGGCATCAAGGCCCACCAGAGTCAGCGCCTGTTCGATGTCGATGGCCGGACCGCCAAGGTATCGCTGCCAGAATGTGAGATTCTCGCGCACGCTCAGCGCCGGCTTGAAGGGGTCGCGGTGGCCGAGATAGTGCGCCTGTTCGGCGAGCGTCATTTCGGAAATATTTTCCGCATAATGAATGCATCCTCCGGCCAGCGGCAAAAGCCCCGCGAGGATGCGCAACAGCGACGATTTGCCCGCGCCGTTCGCGCCGGTAATCGCGAGTGCTTCGCCCGCTGCGACATCGAAACCGACGCCGGTAAAAACCGTCCGTCCGCCTCTGGTACACGATATGTCTCGGCCGGAAAGCCCCATCAAAAACAATCCATTCCACAATATGGGAGAATTGGTGCGCCGCTATTACAGAACCGCATAAGGCAAAGACCAATGTCGTGTGGCGCGCAGTCTGGAAAGATTCTATAAACCCGCATCTGGTGCAGCCCGCAATGCCATACCGTGGAAAGCGGATGCCTCTTCCGAGGCGGCGGAGCGTGTTTGCGTGATGTCATCCTTTTAGATCGGGACCCCGCCTAATGCCCTCTCTCGACAGTTTCAAAAGCCGCAAAACCCTCAAGGCCGGAAGCAAGACCTACGTCTATTATAGCCTCCCGGCGGCAGAGAAGAACGGGCTGAAAGGCATTTCCAGGCTACCTTACTCGATGAAGGTGCTGTTGGAAAACATGCTGCGCAACGAAGACGGCCGCAGCGTCAAGAAAGACGACATCATCGCCTTCTCGAAATGGGCGCGCAAGAAAACCCTCCAGCATGAAATCGCATTCCGTCCCGCGCGCGTGCTGATGCAGGATTTCACCGGCGTTCCCGCCGTGGTCGATCTCGCGGCGATGCGCAATGCGATGAAGGCGCTCGGCGGCGATGCGCAGAAGATCAACCCGCTGGTGCCGGTCGATCTGGTCATCGACCATTCCGTGATCGTGAACTTCTTCGGCGACAACAAGGCTTTCGCCAAGAACGTCAGCGAAGAATACAAGCAGAACCAGGAACGCTACGAATTCCTGAAATGGGGCCAGCAGGCGTTTTCGAATTTCTCCGTTGTGCCGCCGGGCACCGGCATCTGCCATCAGGTCAATCTTGAATACCTCGCGCAGACGGTCTGGACCCGGAAGGAACGGATGACTGTCGGCAAGAAGACCGGCACCTTCGAAGTCGCCTATCCCGACACGCTGGTCGGCACCGACTCCCACACCACCATGGTGAACGGTCTTGCCGTGCTCGGCTGGGGCGTCGGCGGCATCGAGGCGGAAGCCGCGATGCTCGGCCAGCCTTTGTCGATGCTGCTGCCCGACGTTGTCGGCTTCAAGCTCAAGGGCAAGCTGAAGGAAGGCGTGACCTCGACCGACCTCGTGCTGACCGTGACGCAGATGCTGCGCAAGCAGGGCGTGGTCGGCAAGTTCGTCGAATTCTACGGCCCCGGCCTTGACCATCTCTCGGTCGCGGACAAGGCGACCATCGGCAACATGGCGCCGGAATACGGCGCGACCTGCGGCTTCTTCCCGGTCGACAAGGCCGCGCTCGATTATCTCAAGACCTCGGGCCGCAAGGCGGATCGCGTGGCGCTCGTCGAGAAATACGCCAAGGCGCAGGGCCTGTTCCGCACCGCGACCTCGGCCGATCCGGTGTTCACCGAAAAGCTTGTGCTCGATCTCAAGGACGTCGTGCCGTCTCTTGCCGGTCCGAAGCGTCCGGAAGGCCGCGTCGCGTTGCCTGCGGTGGCGGAAGGATTTTCGGTCGCGATGGCGAACGAATACAAGAAGCCGGATCAGACCGCGCGCTTCCCGGTCGAGGGCAAGAAGTTCGATCTCGGTCATGGCGATGTCGTGATCGCGGCGATCACCTCCTGCACCAACACCTCGAACCCGAGCGTGTTGATGGCGGCGGGTCTGCTTGCGCGCAAGGCAGCAGCAAAGGGCCTGAAGGCGAAGCCGTGGGTGAAAACCTCGCTCGCGCCGGGCAGCCAGGTGGTTGCGGAATATCTCGCCAATTCCGGCCTGCAGAAGGATCTCGATGCGGTCGGCTTCAACCTCGTCGGCTTCGGCTGCACCACCTGTATCGGCAATTCCGGTCCGCTGCCGGAAGAGATTTCCAAGTCGATCAACGACAATGGCATCATCGCCTCGGCAGTGCTGTCGGGTAATCGCAATTTCGAAGGCCGCGTCTCGCCGGACGTGCAGGCAAACTATCTCGCCTCGCCGCCGCTGGTCGTCGCCCATGCCCTCGCCGGCACGGTGACGAAGGATCTCGCTGTCGATCCGATCGGCACCGGCAAGGACGGCAAGCCGGTCTACCTCAAGGACATCTGGCCGACGACGAAGGAGGTCAATGCCTTCATCAAGAAGTTCGTCACCTCGACGATCTTCAAGAAGAAATATGCCGACGTGTTCAAGGGCGACACCAACTGGCGCAAGATCAAGACCACGGCGAGCGACACCTATCGCTGGAACATGAGCTCCACCTACGTGCAGAATCCGCCTTACTTCGAAGGCATGAAGATGAAGCCGGAGCCGACCACCGATATCGTCAAGGCACGAATTCTCGCGATGTTCGGCGACAAGATCACCACCGACCACATCTCGCCGGCGGGCTCGATCAAGCTGACCTCGCCCGCGGGCAAATATCTGTCCGAGCATCAGGTGCGCCCGGCCGACTTCAACCAGTACGGCACGCGCCGCGGCAACCATGAAGTGATGATGCGCGGCACCTTCGCCAACATCCGCATCAAGAACATGATGCTGAAGGGCGCCGACGGCAACATTCCGGAAGGCGGTCTGACCAAGCACTGGCCGGACGGCGAGCAGATGTCGATCTACGACGCCGCGATGAAGTACCAGCAGGAGAATGTCCCGCTGGTGGTGTTCGCGGGCGCCGAATACGGCAACGGTTCCTCGCGTGACTGGGCTGCGAAGGGCACGCGCCTTCTGGGCGTGCGCGCGGTCATCACCCAGAGCTTCGAGCGCATCCACCGCTCCAACCTCGTCGGCATGGGCGTGCTGCCGCTGACCTTCGAGGACGGCGCATCGTGGGCCTCGATCGGCCTCAAGGGCGACGAAGAGGTGTCGATCCGCGGCCTTCAGGGCGATCTCAAGCCGCGCCAGAAGCTCGTTGCGGAAATCGTCTCCAGCAACGGCTCGAAGCAGGAAGTCCCGCTGCTCTGCCGCATCGATACGCTCGACGAACTTGAGTATTACCGCAATGGCGGCATTCTCCAGTACGTTTTGCGCAACCTCGCGGCGGCGTGATACGCTCGCAGACAACGAACTGTGAAGCGGCTCACCGCGACGTGAGTGGCGATTGGCCTGCAAGAAAGCCTAAGACGAGGCTGATTTGCAGCGGCATTGCCGCGGTTGAGGACTGGATGTGACGTCTTTCGAGGCCATGGCCGCATGGTTGCATAAAACCGCTCCGGCGGTTTTCCGGCGCGCAGCGTTGTGCGCCGGATGTGCGGTGGGCCTCGGCGCGCTTGTCACGGCGACTCCGGCATCTGCCGATCCGCGCGGGGTGGTGGAATTGTTCACCTCGCAGGGATGCTCGTCCTGCCCGCCTGCCGACAAGCTTCTCGGCGAACTCGCGGAGGACCCCTCGCTCGTCGCGCTCAGCCTGCCGATCGATTACTGGGATTATCTCGGCTGGAAGGACACGCTGGCTGACTCGCGCTTCTCCGCGCGGCAGAAAGCCTATTCTGCGGTACGCGGCGATCGCGATGTCTATACACCGCAGGTGGTCGTCAACGGCGTGCGGCATGTGCTCGGCAGCGACCGCAAGGGCATCGAGGCGGCGCTCGAAAAGAGCCGTGGCGGTGAGCAGGGCGTCATGACCGTGCCGGTGAAGCTCTCCAGGAAAGACCACTACCTGAACGTCTCGGTGGGAGCGTCCGCTGGCCATCATGCCGAAGTGTGGATCTACGCAGTAGCGAAAGCGGTCCCGATCACCATCGGCCGCGGCGAGAACAGCGGTCACCAGATCGTCTATCACAACGTCGTTCGCAACGTGCTCAAGGTCGGCGACTGGGACGGCACGGCGAACACATGGTCGGTGCCGCTGGAGAACATTGCGCGCGAGGGCGTCGATGCCGTCGCCGCCTATGTGCAGGACGGCAGCCGCGACCGGCCGGGCCCGATGCTCGGGGCCGCCTACACGTCGCTCGCCAACTGATCTTTCGCCAACAGGCACGAATGCAGGCCGCCGTGGCGTAAGGCCATGCGGTTGCCAGGTCATGTGATTCGTTCAGGCAAAATAAAAGGGCCGGGGAGAGCGGCCCTTGAAGTCGTGTACCGGATCGGAAACCAACCAGGTGAGGAAGTCACAAAAAGAAATAGACCCGATCCTGACGACCCCGGGGGGCTGGGGGCTGAGGAATCCGGCGCCGAAAGGACCGGGTCAACCAATGCGCAAAGCGTCTCAAGCCCTGGCGGCGGCCGGGGGGCGGAAATCGGGCGGCATTATGATTTTTTCTAACGTTGCCGTGACAGCGGAGTGAGGCGAAATGGGGCTTGCGAAGCAGGGCGGTGCGGCCGATCATGCCGGTGACACGGAGATGGGAATGGGGCTCGGTTCTGGCGATTTGGACGGCGAGGACAATCGGTCACCGGAGCGCGGGTGGAACGCGCCGCCTTCCACCGTCACCTTCAACCGCCTCGAACTCAACCGCATCCTCAACCTCTATGGACGAATGGTCGCAGACGGCGAGTGGCGGGACTACGCGATCGACTTCCTGAAGGACCGGGCGGTGTTCTCGATCTTCCGCCGCTCCTCGGAAGTTCCAATCTATCGCATCGAGAAAGATCCCCGCCTCGCCCGCAAGCAGGGCGCCTACAGCGTGATCTCGGCGAGCGGCCAGATCCTGCGGCGCGGCCATGAGCTTGAGCGCGTGCTCCTGGTGATCGACCGCAAGCTGGCGCTGGTCTGAGGCTTCTCTACTTCGGCGGCTCCTGCGGCGTCGTGGTGGCGCCGTCGCCGAGTGCGAGCTGCATCTGCACCGAATCGAGCCAGCGCCCGAACTTGAACCCGACATTGGGATGAATGCCGATCATGGCGAAGCCCGCGCGGCGGTGCAGGCCGATCGAGGCGGCGTTGGCGGAATCGCCGATCACCGCGATCATCTGGCGAAAGCCGCGCGCGGTGCATTGCGCGATCAACTCATTAAGCAGCGCGCTGCCGATGCCGCGCCGGTAATAGGCTGGATCGAGATAGACCGAATTCTCCACCGTGTAGCGATAGGCGGGGCGCGGCCGGTACGGCCCGGCATAGGCATAGCCCGCGACATGTCCGCCCACCTCGGCGGCGAGATAGGGAAAGCCGTTTTCGGTGATGGCTTTGAAGCGGCGCGTCATCTCCGCCTCGTCGGGCGGCGTTTTGTCGAAGCTCGCGGTTTTCTCGCGAACCTCGAAGGCGTAGATCGCGGTGATGGCAGGAATGTCGGCGGCGGTGGCCGGGCGGATGGTGACGTCGCTCATGGTGCGACCATAAATCACGCTGGCCGAAACTGAAGCATCAATAAGAGGCAAAACAAAAGCCCCGGCGGGGTCCGCCGGGGCTTGATTGTTGAAGGCTGTCGCCTCGCTTACTCGCGCTGTCCCAGAAGCTGCAACAGCAGCGTGAACAGGTTGATGAAGTTCAAGTAGAGCGACAGCGCGCCGGTGATGGCGGCGCGCTCGGCGATGTCGCCGCCCATCGCGCCATAACCGTAGATGTAGTCGTTCTTCAGCCGCTGGGTGTCCCAGGCGGTGAGGCCGGCGAACACCAGCACGCCGACGATCGAGACGACGAACTGCAGCATCGAACTCGCCACGAAGATGTTGACGATGCTGGCGATGATGACGCCGAACAGGCCCATGATCAGGAACGAGCCCATGCCGGTCATGTCACGCTTGGTGGTGTAGCCGTAGAGGCTCAGTGCACCGAACGAGGCCGCCGTGATGAAGAACACGCGCACGATCGAGGTGTGCGTGTAGACGAGGAAGATCGACGACAGCGAGACGCCCATCAGCGCCGAGAACGCCCAGAACAGCATCTGCGCGGTCTGCGGACGCAGGCGGTTGATGCCGAAGGAGATGGCGAACACCATCACCAGCGGTGCGAAGATGAAGACCCACTTCAGCGGGCTCACGAACATCGCGACGCCGAACGAAGTCAGCATGGTGTTGCCGACGCGGCCAACGGCAGCGGCGCTGTCGGTGGTGACGGCACCCATGTACACGCCGAGCGCGGCGACGCCGGTAATGGCGAGGCCGATCGTCATGTAGTTGTAGATCTTGAGCATGTAGGCGCGCAGGCCGGCGTCTACGGCAGCCGCATCGACCCGTCCGGCGACATGGCCGAACGGAGAGGCGTAGTTACGATCCGAGTCCGACATTGTCGAAACCTCTTGGTTGACCGGCACCCATTCAGGGGATGGCGGGTAAGGAAACCTTTTCTCCGGGCTCCGCGTCAAGGGCGTCTGACGACGCCTCACCGCGAATCCGGACCTGCAGCGTATGTGGGAGAATAACACATCGCACGCAAGTCGTTCCGCGCGGCTGAATGTCGCAAAATACCTGTCATTGCAGCTTTTTAATCCGGTGCGGGGGCTACAGGTTGCGCAGAAGGGCGGCCGGTTTCAAGCGCAGGGCCAGGAACGTCCCGGCCAGACCGAGCCCGATGGTTAATGCCAGCGCTAGCGCCGCCACCAGCGCGGCATTGGCGGCCTCCCAGGCGAAGGTCAGGTGCATCAGCCGGGTGACGATCTGCCACGCCGCGACCGAGCCCGCCGCGACCCCGAACAGGGCAGTCGCAAGCCCGATCAGGGCGTATTCGGCGGCATAAGCCCCGATCAGCTGGCGGCGGGCGGCTCCCAGCGTTTTCAGGATCACGGCATCGTAGACCCGGTGGCGGTGGCCGGCGGCCAGCGCCCCACCCAGCACCAGCAGGGCGGCGATCAGCGTCACTAGGCTCGCGCCCCGGATGGCGAGGGTCAGGTTGGTCACAATGTCGCCGATGCTTTTCAGCGCATCGCGCACCCGGACGCTGGTGACGGAGGGAAAGGCGTGGGCGACCTTGCGGATAACATTTGCGTCATCGGCCGCAGTGGAGATGTTTCCGGTCAGGGTGGCGAGGTCGGTATGGGGCGCGCCGGCGAAGGTGTTGGGCGAGAACACCAGCACGAAATTGATCCCGAGATTTTGCCAGTCGACGCTGCGCAGATTGCCGACCGTCGCGGTGATGTTGCGCCCGAGCACGTTGACGGTGATCTCGTCACCGATGCCGGCGCCCAGCCCGTCGGCGATCTTCTGCTCCAACGAGACGAGCGGCTTGCCGCTGTAGTCCGGTGTCCACCAGTGACCGGCCACGATCTTGGAGCCGGGCGGCACCTCGTCGGCGTAGCTGATGCCGCGGTCGCTCTGCAAAACCCATGCGGCGTCCGATGACGGCTTCAGTTGTTCGGCGGCGACGCCTTTCACGGCGATGATGCGTCCGCGCAGCATCGGCACCGTCTCCACCTTGGCGTCGGGCGCAAGCGTGGTGACGAACTTGCTGAAATCCGCCGATTGCGTGGAGGGAATGTCGAGGAAGTAGAACGACGGCGCGCGCTCGGGCAGCGCCGCGCTGAACTGACGGCGCAGATTGGCGTCGATCTGCGTCACCGTCACCAGCGCCGCGAGCCCGAGCCCGAGCGACAGCACCACCGAGGGCGTCAGCGCGCCGGGACGATAGATGTTGGTGAGCGCAAGCCGCAGCATGGTGTTGTTGGGGCGCGGCACGCGCCGTGCCACCGCCATCATCAGGAGGGCGACGGCGCGCAGCAGCAGAAACACCGCGAGGCTTGCGCCGACGAAGATCGCGGCGATTTTCTTGTCATAAGCGAGCGCGACCGCTGCCGCCGCCAGCAGCGCGATGGCGATGGCAGGCGCGGCGATCTGGCGCAGCGTGATGCGCGGCATCTCGTCGGAGACTTCGGCACGGAACAGCGCGGCGGCGGGAATGTTGCGCACGCGGCCGAGCGGCCACAACGCAAACGCCAGTGCCGCGAACAGGCCGTAGCCGAGCGCGAGCATCAGCGTGGCGGGATGCAGCGCGGCTGTGATCGGCAGCGGCAGCAAATGGCCGAACAGCACGAGCGCGATATAAGGCAATGTCGCACCCAGCGCCGCGCCGATCAGCGAGCCGAGCAGCGCCAGCAGCAGCACCTGGATCAGGTAAATCGAAAACATCATCGCCGCACTCGCGCCGAGCGCCTTGTAGGTCGCGATCACGTCGCGCTTGCGTTCGAGATGGCTTCGCACCGCGTTGACGACGCCGATGCCGCCGATCAGCAATGCGGCGAGCCCGACCAGTGTCAGAAACTGGGTGAAGCGCGAGACATTGCGCTCCAGTTGCGGCGAGGCGTTCAGCGAGTTGCGGATTTCCCATCCGGCCTGCGGAAATTGTTTGCGCGCGGTCTCAGTCAGCCGTGTAACCGCAGCCTCGCTCGGGTCCGTGAGCTTGACGCGATAGGTCCAGCGCACCAGCGCGCCCGGCTGCAATAGCCCTGTGGCATGCAACGCATCGAGGCTGATGAGGAAGCGCGGCCCGAGCGTGATGCCGCCGAGCAGCTTGTCGGGCTCGGCAGCAAGACTCGAGCGAATCTGGAATGTGGCTTTGCCGACGCTGACCGTGTCGCCGACTTTCAGGTTGAGCCGCGCCAGCAGCACCGGATCGACCGCCGCGCCGTACATGCCATTACGCTGTGCGAAGATGTCCGCGAGCGGCAGCTTTGGATCGAGCGTTAGTTCGCCGAGCAGCGGGTGAGCATTGTCCACCGCTTTGATGTCGATCAGGGTGAAATCGTCTTCTCGTTGATCGACATGGGCGGTGCGGGCCATGCCGCGCAGCGTCGCGACGCGCGACACCTCGCCTTGTTTGTGCAGGAAGGCCAGCTCCTGCGGGTTCGCCTCGCGCTGAAACAACGCGAAGGTGGCATCGCCGCCGAGCAGCACGCGCGCCTGACGGCTCAATCCATCGCTCAGGCTTGCGGAGATCGAACCGACGCCTGCGATCGCGAATACGCCGAGCGCGATGCAGGCGATGAACACATAGAAGCCGCGCAGGCCGCCGCGCCATTCGCGCAACGCAAAGCGCAGCGCGAGAGAGAAGCCGTTACCCATCGATGCGGCCCGAGCGCAGCTTCACGGTGCGGCCGCAACGCTGCGCCAATGAAGCATCATGCGTCACCAGCACCAGCGTCGTGTCGCGCGCTTCATGCATCGCGAACAGAAGATCGACGATCTGCTGGCCGGTCGCCTCATCGAGATTTCCGGTCGGCTCGTCTGCGAGCAGGATTGCGGGATAGGGTGCGAGCGCGCGGGCCAAGGCAACGCGCTGCTGTTCGCCGCCGGAGAGTTGCGCGGGATAATGATGAAGCCGCTCACCGAGTCCGACCGCCTGCAACTCGCGCGTGGCACGCGCCGTCGCATCCACCTTGCCCGCGAGTTCGAGTGGCACTGCGACGTTCTCTAGCGCGGTCATGGTCGGGATCAGATGAAACGACTGAAACACGATGCCGACCTCGCGGCCGCGAAACCGTGCGAGGCCGTCTTCATCGAGACCGTTGAAAGAGGTGCCTTGAATCACCACATCTCCTGCATCGGGCCGCTCCAGTCCGGCCATGACCATGAGCAGCGTCGATTTGCCCGAACCGGAGGGGCCGATTAGTCCGACGGTCTCGCCGGCATCAACGCGAAGGTCGATGCCTTTGAGGATGTGGACTTTCGCCGCGCCTCGCCCGAGGGAGAGGTCGATACCGGTCAGCGAAATTACGGGTTGGTCCGCGAGGACCGTTTGTGAGGGTGCGGTGCGAGTGTCCATGCGTTTGCCATATGGGGGTTCCATCCGCTGGGTCGAGAGGCTCATGCGGATGTTTTTGTTCGTGATGGGGCTTTCCTTCACGAGTGTGAGCGGCCCCGCGCTGGCGCAAACGGCCAATGGCACGCCGCTGAAGCTCGCGGTACTCGGCGATTCCCTCACCGCAGGTTACGGCCTGCCGGCCTCGGAGGCGTTTCCGGTACGTTTGCAGCAGGCTCTGAAGGACAAGGGCATCGCGGCCGAGATCGTCAATGCGGGCGTGTCGGGCGACACCGCCTCTGGCGGCCGCGACCGGCTCGACTGGTCGATCCCGCAAGGCACGCAGGCTGTGATCGTCGAACTCGGCGCCAACGATATGCTGCGCGGCATCGAGCCCAAGGTGACGCGCGCCGCACTCGACGCCATTATTCAGCGGCTGAAGGCGCGCGGCATCAAGGTGCTGTTGTGCGGCATGTATGCCGCGCCGAATCTCGGCGAGCCTTACGGAAAGGCGTTCAACAGCATCTATCCCGACCTCGCGAAAAAATATGGCGTGCCGCTCTATCCGTTCTTTCTCGATGGCGTGATCGACAACGAGGAACTGAAGCAGGCCGACGGCCTGCATCCGACGGCGGAGGGTGTCGATGTCATCGTGCAGCGGATTTTGCCCTCAGTCGAGGCATTCGTGAAAACATTGCCGCCCGTGCGGGCGGCGTTGTGAGGTGGCTGCCATAAACTGTCCACCGGCTCGCTTCGCATCGTCATGTGGCTGCGTTACAAATGCAGCAGTTGATTCGGGTGAGTGATTCGCACCCGGCGGCCTTTCCCGGCGATGGCGGAAGGCCAGCACGGGGCACAGCGTCGAGGGAGTGCGATGCCTCGCTTATTCACTGGACTTGAGATCCCGCCCGACATCTCCCAATCGCTGTCGATGCTGCGTGGCGGGCTTCCCGGCGGCCGCTGGATCGATCCTGAAAATTATCACGTCACGCTGCGCTTCATCGGCGACATCGACGATTACGTCGCCCGCGAGATCGCGGGCACGCTGGAGCGCGTCGATCGCAAGCCGTTCGAGGTGACGGTGCAGGGCCTCTCCAGCTTCGGCGGCAAGAAGCCGCGCGCGGTGGTGGCGTGCATCGCGCCGAGCCGGCCTTTGATGGAGTTGCAGGCGGAACTGGAGCGGCTGATGCGCCGTTTCGGGCTCGATCCCGAGGGCCGGAAATTTATTCCACATGTCACGCTGGCGCGGCTGCGCGATGCGTCGAGCCGCGATGTGGCCGATTACCTTTCGGTGCGGGGCTATTTCCCGGCGAAAAAATTCATCGCCTCCCGGTTCGTGCTGTTTTCCTCGCGCGCCTCGGTCGGCGGTGGGCCGTATGTGATCGAGGATTCGTATGCGTTCGCGCCCGATGAGGCGGATCGTGGCGCCTTGAGGCGATATTCCATTTCATAACGCGCCGTTCGACCTCCGTAGCGGTTGCATTTTTTGTTGCGGTGGGGCCGGTTGCAGGCATGGATGGTTCCTCGCCTTCGCCGCTGCGCGCCCGCTACGAACAGCTCATCGCCTCACGCGCCATCGAATCCGATGCCGCGCAGGCCGAGGCCGTTTCAAAACTTGAAACGCTCGAGGCGCATCTCGACCGCTACAAGCCGCGCAAGCCGGGTTTGTTCGGACGGCTGTTCGCGGAAGGCACGCCGCCGCCGCGCGGCCTCTACATCCATGGCGAGGTCGGCCGCGGCAAGACCATGCTGATGGACCTGTTCTTCCAGAGCAGCGCCGTGATCTACAAGCGCCGATCGCACTTCCACGAATTCATGGCGGACGTGCACGATCGCATTTTCAATTTCCGACAGAAGATCGCCAAGCGCGAGATTGCCGACGCCGATCCGATCCATCTCACCGCCAACGCGATCTTCGAGGAAGCGTGGCTGCTGTGCTTCGACGAGTTTCACGTTACCGACATCGCCGACGCGATGATTCTGGGACGGCTGTTCGCGCGGCTGTTCGAACTCGGCACTGTGATCGTCGCGACCTCGAACGTGGCGCCGGAAGATCTTTACAAAGGCGGCCTCAACCGCGCGCTGTTCCTGCCGTTCATCGCCGACATCGAGGAGCGCATGGAGGTGCTGCGGCTCGATGCGCGCACCGATTACCGGATGGAAAAACTCTCCGGCATCAAGATGTGGCTGGTGCCGGATGACGACGCCGCCAAGGCGAAACTCGATGCGGCCTGGCTTAAGCTCACCGGCAGCAAGGACGCGCCGCCGCGCGACATCGCGCTGAAAGGCCGCGTGCTGCATATCGACCATTCCGCCCATGGCGTCGCGCGCTTCACCTTCGAGGAATTGTGCGAGCGCCCGCTCGGGCCGTCGGATTATCTGCGCATCGCGCGCGATTATCACACCGTCCTGATCGACCATGTGGAGATGATGGAATTCGAGGAGCGCAATCCGGCCAAGCGGTTCATCTCGCTGATCGACGCGCTGTACGACAACAAGGTGAAGCTGATGGCCTCGGCACAGGCTGAGCCGTCCGCGATCTATCGTTCCGAGGAAGGCGTCGAGGCGCGCGAGTTCGCCCGCACCGTGTCGCGCATCATCGAGATGGGATCGGATTCGTACCTCGCGCTGCCGCACGGCCGCAGCGATTCCGCCGCCAGCGGTGCGTCTACGGGCCTGGTCGAAACCTGAGTCCGTTTCAAAAGCCGGAAAACGGCGGCACATCTGACCCCAAGGTTGACTTGAACGGCTCTGCCGAAAGGTTTAACGGGTTTCCCGGCTTTCCCTTCCTCTTCTGCACAAGGACATTCCCATGGCACGTAACAAGATTGCGCTGATCGGTTCTGGTCAGATCGGCGGCACCCTTGCCCACCTCGTCGGCCTGAAAGAACTGGGCGACGTTGTGATGTTCGACATCGCCGAGGGCGTGCCGCAGGGCAAGTCGCTCGACATCGCGCAGTCGTCGCCGATCAGCGGCTTCGACGCGGAAATGAAGGGCACCAATTCGTATGAGGCGCTGGCGGGCGCGGATGTCTGCATCGTCACCGCCGGCGTGCCGCGCAAGCCGGGCATGAGCCGCGACGATCTCTTGGGCATCAATCTGAAGGTCATGGAACAGGTCGGTTCGGGCATCGCGAAATACGCGCCCGACGCCTTCGTGATCTGCATCACCAACCCGCTCGACGCGATGGTTTGGGCGCTGCAGAAGGCCTCCAAGCTGCCGGCGAAGAAGGTGGTCGGCATGGCGGGCGTGCTGGATTCGGCGCGGTTCCGCTACTTCCTGGCCGACGAATTCAACGTGTCGGTCGAGGACGTCACGGCCTTCGTGCTCGGCGGCCACGGAGACTCCATGGTGCCGCTGACGAAGTACTCCACCGTTGCAGGTATCCCGCTGCCGGACCTCGTGAAGATGGGCTGGACCTCGCAGGCCCGCATCGACGAGATCGTGACCCGCACCCGCAACGGCGGTGCGGAGATCGTCAATCTGCTCAAGACCGGCTCGGCCTTCTATGCGCCGGCGGCATCGGCCATCGCGATGGCGGAAAGCTACCTGCGCGACAAGAAGCGCGTGCTGCCCTGCGCGGCCTATCTCAACGGCGAATACGGCGTGAAGGACACCTATGTCGGCGTGCCGGTGGTGATCGGTTCGAAGGGCGTTGAGCGCGTCGTTGAAATCGACCTGTCCGGCAAGGACCGCGAGGCTTTCGACAAGTCGGTTGAGGCGGTGCAGACCCTGACCGACGCCTGCAAAAAGATCGCACCTGATCTGCTTGGAAAATAAATCGCCGACGGTTCTGCGGCGTCCCGTCGCGGATTTATCGGGTGTATTTTCGGAATGTAAAACGGCCGGTCGATGACCGGCCGTTTTCTTATGAAATTTTGATTCTGGTATTTAAAACACCAGAGTAGCGGCCACGATAGTGCGAATTGAGAATTCATATCTTGGTCTTTTATTCGCGAACTTTCGCCTCAAATAGGGTACAGAGTGCAACATCACATCGATGCAGCAGAATTGAACGTCAGGTTCAGTTTTCTTGACGCATCCCAGACCATCAGGACGCGATATGTCCCGCCAGGACGCGAACGCCAATTTCGCCCTTACTTCCTTCCTCGACGGCGCCAATGCCACCTATATCGACGAGATGTACGCCCGCTACGAAGCGGACCCCTCATCGGTGGACCCCGAGTGGCAGTCGTTCTTCAAAAGCCTCAATGATGCTCCCGCCGATGTCGAGAAGAACGCGCGCGGCCCGTCCTGGGAAAAGCCGAACTGGCCGCTGTCGCCCAGCGACGAACTGACCAACGCGCTCGACGGCAACTGGGCGCAGGTCGAAAAGGTGATGGGCGACAAGATCGCCAAGCGCGCGGCGACTGCCGCTGCGCCCGCCAGCAACCAGGACATCCTGCAGGCGACGCGGGACTCGGTTCGCGCTCTGATGCTGATCCGCGCTTACCGCATGCGCGGTCACTTCCACGCCAAGCTCGATCCGCTCGGCATTCAGGAGCAGATCGGCCACGAAGAACTCGATCCGCATTCCTACGGCTTCACCGACGCCGACTACGACCGCAAGATCTTCCTCGATCATGTGCTCGGCCTCGAATACGGCACGCTGCGCGAGATCGTCACGATCTGCGAACGCACCTACTGCCAGACGCTCGGCGTCGAATTCATGCACATCTCCAATCCGGAGCAGAAGGCATGGATTCAGGAGCGCATCGAAGGTCCGGACAAGGAAATCTCCTTCACCCGCGAAGGTCGCCGCGCCATCCTGATGAAACTCGTCGAAGCCGAAGGCTTCGAGAAATTCTGCGATCTCAAATTCACCGGCACCAAGCGTTTCGGCCTCGATGGCGGCGAAGCCCTGATCCCCGCGCTCGAACAGATCATCAAGCGCGGCGGCAATCTCGGCGTGCGCGACATCGTGCTCGGCATGCCGCATCGCGGACGTCTCAACATTCTCACCCAGGTGATGGGCAAGTCGCACCGCGCGCTGTTCCATGAGTTCAAGGGCGGCTCCGCCAACCCCGACGAGGTCGAGGGCTCGGGCGACGTCAAGTATCACCTCGGCGCATCAAGCGACCGCGAGTTCGACAACAACAGGGTTCACCTGTCGCTGACGGCAAACCCGTCGCATCTGGAAATCGTCGATCCTGTCGTGCTCGGCAAGACCCGCGCCAAGCAGGACCAGAACGACGATCCGGAGCGCCTCTCGGTGCTGCCGCTGCTGATGCATGGCGACGCGGCGTTCGCGGGCCAGGGCGTCGTGGCGGAATGCTTCGCGCTGTCGGACCTGAAGGGTTACCGCACCGGCGGCTCGCTGCACTTCATCGTCAACAACCAGATCGGCTTCACTACCTATCCGCGTTACTCGCGCTCCTCGCCGTATCCGTCGGATGTGGCGAAGATGATCGATGCGCCGATCTTCCACGTCAACGGCGACGATCCGGAAGCGGTGGTGTTCGCCGCCAAGGTCGCGGTCGAGTACCGGCAGAAATTCCACAAGCCTGTCGTCATCGACATGTTCTGTTATCGCCGCCATGGCCACAACGAGGGCGACGAACCGGCATTCACCAACCCGGTGATGTACAAGAAGATCGCGACCCATCCTTCGACGCTGGACCTGTATTCCAAGCGGCTGATCGCCGATGGCGTGATGACCGAGGGCGAAATCGACAAGGCGAAAGCCGACTGGCGCGCGCGGCTCGATGCGGAGCTTGAGGCCGGCGGAGGCTACAAGCCGAACAAGGCCGACTGGCTCGACGGCAAGTGGACCGGTTTCAAATCGTCCGAGGCCGGCGTCGAGGCGGGCCGGGTGATTACCGGTGTTTCGATCGACGATCTCAAGGCCATCGGCAACAAGATCACCGTGGTGCCCGAAGGCTTCCATTTGCATCGCACGGTGCAGCGTTTCCTCGACAGTCGCGCCAAGGCGATCGACAACGGCGAGGGCATCGACTGGGCGACCGGTGAGGCGCTGGCGATCTGCTCGCTGCTGCAGGAGGGCCGCAACGTCCGCCTGTCGGGACAGGATTCGGAGCGCGGTACGTTCTCGCAGCGCCACTCGGTGCTGTTCGATCAGGAGAATGAATCCCGCCACACGCCGTTCAACCATCTCGGCGGCAAGGTCGGTAATTACGAGGTTATCAACTCGCTGCTGTCCGAGGAGGCCGTGCTCGCGTTCGAATACGGCTATTCGCTGGCCGAGCCGAACACGCTGACGATGTGGGAAGCGCAGTTCGGCGATTTCGCCAACGGCGCGCAGGTGGTGTTCGACCAGTTCATCTCTTCGTCCGAGCGCAAATGGCTGCGCATGTCCGGCCTCGTCTGCCTGTTGCCGCATGGTTATGAAGGGCAGGGACCGGAGCATTCCTCGGCGCGTCTGGAGCGGTTCCTGCAGATGTGCGCGGAAGACAACATTCAGGTCGCCAACCTCACGACGCCTGCGAACTACTTCCACGTGCTGCGGCGTCAGCTCAAGCGCGAATTCCGCAAGCCGCTGATCCTGATGACGCCGAAATCGTTGCTGCGTCACAAGCGCGCCGTCTCCAAGCTCGAGGAGTTCGGGCCGGATACCTCGTTCCACCGCATCCTGCGCGACGACGCGGAGACGGGCGGTGAGGTCAAGCTGGTGGAGGACGCCAAGATCCGCCGCGTCATCCTGTGCTCGGGCAAGGTCTATTACGACCTTCTCGAAGAGCGCGAGAAGCGCGGCATCGACGACATCTACCTGCTGCGCATCGAGCAGCTTTATCCGGTGCCGCTGAAGACGCTTGTGCAGGTGCTCGAACGCTTCAAGGGCGCCGAGTTCGTCTGGTGTCAGGAAGAGCCGCGCAACATGGGCGCGTGGCACTTCATCGAGCCGTATCTGGAATGGGTGCTCAATCAGATCGGCGCAGCCAACAAGCGTCCGCGTTATGCCGGCCGCGCCGCCGCCGCCGCGACCGCGACCGGGTTGATGTCCAAGCATCTCGCCCAGTTGAAGGCGTTCCTCGACGAGGCGCTCGGCTAACACGATTTGAAAAAGGCGGCGCGCAATGCGCCGCCGCATAGTTTTTTGATCGCGTTGACGGCACCCGCCGTCGAAAACGCAAAAAGGGCAAAACATGGCTGAAATCCGCGTTCCGACACTCGGCGAATCCGTCACCGAGGCCACCATTGGCCGCTGGTTCAAGAAGACCGGCGACGCCGTCGCCGTCGATGAACCGCTGGTCGAACTGGAAACGGACAAGGTGACCATCGAGGTGCCGGCACCCTCCGCCGGCACGCTCGGCGAGATCGTCGCCAAGGATGGCGAGACGGTCGCGGTCGGCGCGCTGCTCGGCCAGATCACCGAAGGCGCGGGCAAGCCCGCCGCGGCAAAGCCTGCTGAAGCTGCTCCGGCGAAGCCCGCTGCTGCGGCCGCGGCCGCACCTGCCCCTTCACAGAAATCTCCGCCAGCCGACGCGCCGCAGGCGCCGTCGGTGCGCAAGCTCTCGGCCGAGAGCGGCATCGATGCCGGCACCGTTCCGGGCTCGGGCAAGGATGGCCGCGTCACCAAGGGCGACATGATGGCCGCCATCGAAAAGGCCGCCGCCTCGCCGACCCCGATCAATCAGCCCGCGGCCTCGTTGCAGGTTCGTGCGCCTTCGCCGGCCGACGATGCCGCGCGCGAGGAGCGGGTGAAGATGACCCGGCTGCGCCAGACCATCGCGCGCCGCCTCAAGGACGTGCAGAACACCGCCGCGATGCTCACGACCTTCAACGAGGTCGACATGACCAACGTCATGGCGCTGCGCGCGCACTACAAGGAATTGTTCGAGAAGAAGCACCACTCCAAGCTCGGCTTCATGGGCTTCTTTGTGAAGGCCTGCGTGCAGGCGCTGAAGGAAGTCCCCGCCGTCAACGCCGAGATCGACGGCACCGATCTCGTCTACAAGAATTACTATCACGTCGGCGTCGCGGTCGGCACCGACAAGGGCCTCGTGGTGCCGGTGGTGCGCGAGTGCGACCACAAGTCGATCGCGCAGATCGAGACGACGATTGCCGATTTCGGCAGGCGCGCGCGCGACGGCCAGCTCAAGATCGACGAGATGCAGGGCGGCACCTTCACCATCACCAATGGCGGCATCTACGGCTCGCTGATGTCGACGCCGATCCTCAATGCGCCGCAGGCTGGCATTCTCGGCATGCACAAGATTCAGGAGCGCCCGGTCGTGGTCGGCGGCAAGATCGAGATTCGTCCGATGATGTATCTGGCGCTGTCCTACGATCATCGCGTCATCGACGGCAAGGAAGCGGTGACCTTCCTCGTGCGCGTCAAGGAAAACCTCGAGGACCCGGCGCGGCTCGTGCTGGATCTGTAAATTTATCCGTCATGCCCGGCCTTGTGCCGGGCATCCACGTCTTGATGCAAAATTTTAAAGTAAGACGTGGATGGCCGGGACAAGCCCGGCCATGACAAAGGAAAGTTCGGAGTTATTTTCCCATGTCTTTCGATCTCGTCGTTATCGGTACCGGCCCCGGCGGCTATGTCTGCGCGATCCGCGCGGCGCAGCTCGGCATGAAGGTGGCGGTGGTTGAGAAGAATCCGACCTTCGGCGGCACCTGCCTCAACATCGGCTGCATTCCCTCCAAGGCGCTGCTGCACGCCTCCGAGCGCTTCGAGGAAGCAGCCCACATGCTGCCGAAGATGGGCGTCGGCGTCGGCGCGCCGAAGCTCGATATGGCCGCGCTGATGAAATTCAAGGACGACGGCGTTGATGGCAACGTCAAGGGCGTCGGCTTCCTGTTCAAGAAGAACAAGATCGAAACCTTTGTCGGCACCGGGCGCATCGCCGCGCCGGGCAAGGTCGAGGTCAAGGGCACTGACGGCAAGACGCAAGTTCTGGAGACGAAGAACATCGTCATTGCGACGGGCTCGGACGTTGCGAAGCTGAAGGGTGTCGAGATCGACGAGAAGCGCATCGTGTCGTCGACCGGCGCGCTGAAGCTGGAGAAGGTGCCCGCCAACATGCTGGTGATCGGCGCCGGCGTGATCGGGCTCGAACTCGGCTCGGTGTGGCGGCGTCTCGGCGCCAAGGTCACCGTGGTCGAATTCCTCGACCGCATCATTCCCGGCATGGACGGCGAGATCGCCAAATCGTTCCAGCGTATCCTCGAAAAGCAGGGCTTCGCGTTCAAGCTCGGCAGCAAGGTCACCGGCGTCGATTCCTCCGGCAAGACGCTGAAAGTGACGATCGAGCCTGCGGCGGGCGGCAAGAGCGAAACGCTGGAGACCGACGTGGTGCTGGTCGCGATCGGCCGCGTGCCTTACACCGACGGCCTCGGCCTGAAGGAAGCGGGCGTCGAGTTGGATCAGCGCGGCCGCATCAAGACCGACGCGCATCTGGCGACCAACGTGAAGGGCATCTACGCCATCGGCGACGTCATCGCGGGTCCGATGCTCGCGCACAAGGCCGAGGATGAAGGCGTCGCGGTGGCGGAAACGCTCGCGGGCCAGGCTGGCCACACCAATTACGATGTGATCCCGAGCGTGATCTACACCTTCCCGGAGGTGGCCTCGGTCGGCAAGACCGAGGACGAACTCAAGCAGGCGGGCGTGGCCTATAACGTCGGCAAGTTTCCGTTCACCGCCAACGGCCGCACCAAGGTCAACCAGACCACCGATGGTTTTGTGAAGATCATTGCCGACGCCAAGACCGACCGCGTGCTGGGTGCGCACATCATCGGCGCGGAGGCTGGTGAGATGATCCACGAATGCGCGGTGCTGATGGAATTCGGCGGCGCGGCGGAAGATCTCGCCCGCACCTGCCACGCGCACCCGACCCGCTCCGAAGCGGTGAAGGAAGCGGCGATGGCGGTCGCCAAGCGCGCCATTCATATGTAAGCGCGCGAAGAACGTCTGAAATTGAAGCGGGCCGCGCCGGGGTTTTCCTGACGCGGCCCGTTTTTTACATCAAATGCACCGAATGCGGCGCGAACAGGCCGATCGCGGTGAACGCGATGCCGACCAGCGCGAGAAGGCCCGAGCCCCAGGCCAGCGCGACGATCCCTGTGATGATGGTGGCCGACGCCAGCACGATGCCGATCTGGAACGCGGCCGACGCCAGCTCGAAATGATGGTAGCGCGCGGCGGCGAGGTCGCGGTCATGCTCGGCATGCTTGGCGCGCGCGGCCAGTTGTTCGGATCCTTCGCCGGTCTCGGGCTCGGAGCGGTAACGCGCCGCGGTCTTCTGCCAGGTTTCGATCTGCTTGGCGGCGGCAGCCTTAAGCGCCTCGTCGGCGGAGGTGTCGCTCAGGATTTTCGTCTGCTCGATGGCGGTCTGCACCTGGGTGCGGCGGATGCTCTTGGCCTGGAAGAACGCCCAGAAATTGGCGGCCTCGACGTTCTTGCTGATGGCCTCGGTCTGTGCGCCCTTGCCCAGCGTTTCCGACAGCGCCAGACACAGCGCGATGATCGCGATCAGCAGGGCGATCTTCTTGTTGGAGCCGGATGCATGTTCGGCATGCTCGGCGTGCTCCATGCTCTCGTGAGCGCTCATCGGTGATTCTCCCGCTGCGAATGCGCCAACGATTGAACGAAGGCCATGGCCGGCGCAAGACCGCCGCGCGATGAGCACCGGTTTTTTAAAGGCCCCGTGCGATACATTGTTCAGGGCGCGTTCATGCAAGCCGGTTCGCCGCCCAGCTAAACAAAAGATAATGCGGCGGCGTCCGATTTCATGAAACCGGAGGCGCGTCATGGCGCTTAAACCCTTGAAAGGGGGCGTCAATAAAGGGAAAGGAAGATGTCATGGCCAATGATGTCATTCCGCGCGGCCGGGTGTTACGCCGCAAACTTCATCCGGTGGTCTACGACATCGCCATCGGATTGTTCGTCCTGTTCACCGTTGCGGCCTGGCTCGCATTCGATCACGGAACGCGGACGGAGCTGCCGCTCTCGATGGTCACGGTGTTCTTTCTGATTGCGATTTCGGTGCCTGCGATCATCTCGCGGGTGTGGCGCCGGAGGGCCGATTTATCAGCCGCGGACCGGAGAATTGTGCCGTTCCGTGAATGGATGTCCGGCGAGTTTCCTGTCTGGGGCAGTCACATCAGAACATCGGAAGCCATGATCGATGTGTTGCTGCCGCTGACGGCCGTTTCCTTCGGCATGGTGGCCATCGCGATCGTTTATGTCATCGTCCACTGACGAGGGCGGTTCAGGCTCGCGGATGGGCGCTCTGGTAAACGTTCATCAGCCGTTCGGCGTCGATCCCGGTATAGATCTGGGTGGTCGAGAGCGAGGCGTGGCCGAGCAGTTCCTGAATGGCGCGCAGGTCGCCGCCGCGCGACAATAAATGTGTCGCGAAGGAATGGCGCAGCGCATGCGGCGTGGCGCTGTCGGGCAGGCCGAGCGCGCCGCGCAGCCGTTCCATCGTCAGCTGGATGATGCGGGGCGACAGCGGCCCGCCGCGTGCGCCGACAAACACGGGCTTTTCGGGTGCCAGCGGATAGGGGCACTGGGCGATATAGTCATGTATCGCTTCCAGCACGCCCTGCAGCACCGGCACCATCCGCGTCTTGTTGCCTTTGCCTGTCACCGTAATGACATCGCCGCGTCCCGGCTCGGGAATGTCGCGCCGGTTGAGACCAAGTGCTTCGGAAATGCGCAAGCCGGAGCCGTAGAGCAGCGCCATCACCGCGGCGTCGCGCGCCCAGATCCATGGCGGGCGATCCTCACCCGCGCGAATGTCGGCCTCCGTCAGGTTGCGGGCGGCGGAGACGGCCAGCGGCTTCGGCAGGGTCTTGGAAATTTTCGGCGCGCGAATCGCCGACAACGCGCCGACCTTGCCCTTGCCTTCGCGCTCCAGAAACCGGCCGAACGAGCGCAGGCCCGCCAGCGCCCGCATCAGCGAGCGCCCGCCGATCTCGTCAGCGCGCCGCGAGGCCATGAAGGCACGCACGTCCGACGCCTCGATGGCGGCGAAGGCTTTGAGCGAGACCGGCTTGCCCCAATGCTCCGCCAGAAACATCAGGCACTGGCGCAGATCGCGCTCATAGGCCTCGAGCGTCTTGGGTGACAGCCGCCGCTCGCTTTTCAGATGCGCGAGCCAGCGCGCCGCCTCGGCCGCAATGTCGGGGCCGGCGGGCAGGATCGGGTCTCGGTCGCGCTTTGGTTTCGGCATGCCGCCTGACATATATTAAGTAAGGGCGAGACTTGGCTCGCCGGGACCGCGGCAAGACCATCCCGAAGGGTGGCGGCCGCCGCGCGGTTGCGATACTCACACCGGGCCGTTTATCCTTTGTTAAATCGCCACGCCGGATGCCCTCATGCCCAGACGAGTTGTCGAAGTCCTCGTCCCGGTGGCGCTGAACCAGACCTATTCCTATGGCGTGCCCCACGGCCTCGATCTCGCGGTTGGCGATGTCGTGACGGTGCCGCTCGCCGCGCGCGAGGTCACCGCCGTGGTCTGGGGCGAGAATGCCAATCCCGATCCCCGCCTGCACAACCGGCTGAAGGATGTGAGCCACAAGCTCGATGTGCCGCCGCTGCGCGAGGAGTTGCGCCGCTTCGTCGACTGGGTGTCGAACTACACGCTGGCCTCGCGCGGCATGGTGGCGCGGATGACGCTGCGGATGGGGGAGCATCTCGGCCCCGAGCGCGTGCGCCTTGGCGTGCGGTTGGTTGGTCCGCCGCCGCAGCGCATGACGGCGGCACGGGCGCGGGTGCTCGATCTGTTGAGTGACGGATTGCTGCGCGCGAAATCCGAAGCCGTGCAGGAGGCAGGCGTCAGCGGTTCGGTGATCGACGGGCTTGTTGATGAAGGCACGCTGACGGTCGAAGCGATGCCTCGCGAAAAACCGATGCAGCCGCCGGACCCCTCATTCGCGGAGCCGGATTTCTCGCCCGAGCAAAGTGAAGCCGCGGCGAAGATGCGCGACCTCGCCGCGCAGGACGGCTTCGCGGTCGCGCTGATCGACGGTGTGACGGGATCTGGCAAAACAGAAGTGTATTTCGAGGCGGTCGCCGAGATCATCCGCAAAGGCCGTCAGGCGCTGATCCTGATGCCGGAAATCGCGCTGACGGGGCAATTCCTCGAACGTTTTGCGCAGCGGTTCGGGGTGCGCCCGATCGAGTGGCATTCGGAACTGACGCCGCGCCGGCGCGCCCGCAACTGGCTCGCGGTCGCGAACGGCGAAGCGCAAATCGTGGTCGGTGCGCGCTCGGCATTGTTCCTGCCCTACGCCGATCTCGGGCTGATCGTGGTCGATGAGGAGCACGACCAGGCCTACAAGCAAAGTGACGGCGCGCATTATCATGCCCGCGACATGGCGGTGGTGCGCGGGCATATCGCCAAAATTCCGGTGGTGCTGTCCTCGGCAACGCCATCGGTGGAAACCGAAGTGAACGCGCGCAGCGGCCGCTACCGGCGCATCACGCTGCCGTCACGGTTCGGCGGCCAGCATATGCCGCATATCGAGGCGATTGATCTGCGGCGCGAAGGGCCTGCGCGCGGGCGCTTCATCTCGCCGCCATTGGCTGAGGCCGTGAAGTTCGCGGTCGAGCGCAAGGAGCAGGCGCTGTTGTTCCTCAATCGCCGGGGCTATGCGCCGCTGACATTATGCCGGGCCTGCGGCCATCGTTTTTCCTGCAACATTTGCGATGCGTGGCTGGTCGATCATCGCTTCCGCCAGCGGCTTGTCTGCCACCATTGCGGCTTCTCGATGCCGCGCCCGCATGTCTGCCCGCAATGCGCGGCGGAGGAATCGCTCGCCGCCATCGGCCCCGGCGTCGAACGCTTGCAGGAAGAGGCCGCTGCGCTGTTTCCCGAGGCGCGCACCATGGTGCTCTCCAGCGACCTCATCACCGACATCGAGACCATGCGGTCGGAACTCAACGAGATCGCGGAAGGCCGCGTCGACATCATCATCGGCACGCAACTGGTGGCGAAGGGACACAACTTCCCGCGCCTCAACCTCGTCGGCGTGGTCGATGCTGATCTGGGCCTCGGCAACGGCGATCCGCGCGCCGCCGAGCGCACCTTCCAGTTGCTCAATCAGGTGATCGGGCGCGCCGGGCGCGAGCAGGGGCGCGGTGTCGGTTATCTGCAAACCCATCAGCCGGAACATCCGGTGATGAGGGCGCTGGTCGCTTCCAACCGCGAGGCGTTCTACGACAGCGAGATCGAGGCGCGCGAGCGCGCCACCTATCCGCCGTTCGGGCGGCTCGCGGCGCTCATCGTCTCGGCAGCGAACCGGCCGGATGCGGAGGGCTTTGCGCGGAAACTCGTCAGTCTCGCGCCGCATGACGAGCATGTGGTGGTGTTGGGGCCGGCGGAAGCGCCGCTGGCCGTGATCAAGGGGCGCTATCGGTTTCGCCTGCTGGTCAAATCGTCGCGGGCGTTCGATCTGTCGGGCTATCTGCGGGCGTGGCTCGCAGCGGCGCCGAAGACCAAGGGCAGCCTCACTCTTGAAGTCGATGTCGATCCGCAGAGCTTTCTGTAAGCCCAAAAATGAAAGAGCCGGCATTCGCGCCGGCTCTTACTCATACTCAACTCACACTACGCAACAAACGCTACGCTTACTGAACTTCTGCGACCACCCGGCCAACGCCGCGGCCGGTGAGGCCGATGGCGCGCGCTGCGCCCTTGGAGAGGTCGAGCACGCGGCCGCGAATGAACGGCCCGCGATCGTTGATCGTCACGACGACGCTGCGGCCGCCATGGGTGACCTTGAGGCGGGTGCCGAAGGGCAGCGTGCGGTGCGCGGCGGTCATGGCGTTCTGGTTGAAACGCTGGCCTGAGGCGGTCTTGCTGCCGGACTCATTGCCGTAATAGGAGGCCATGCCGGAAAACGTGCGGCCGGAATGATGCGTGGACGAGGGGATATCGAGGGAAGCATTGGCTTCGCGCCAGGATTTCTTGGGGCTGCGGGCTTCGCTCGCCTGGATGCTGAGACCGAGAACACAAACCACCGAGAAAGCGGCCAGCGAGGTATTCCGAATCGCAGAGGCTGCGCGCGGCGCCTTTCTCGAAGATCCCAACATCAAGTCGTCCTTATGCCTGTTTATCCATCCCCGAGCAGGCTATAGATCGTCACCCCTCGGTTCGGCGCTGGTTCTTCGATTAATAAGGCATAAACAGGGCGCTTGATTAAGTTCCATACTCTTTCACATATTGGGAGAAAGCAAGGCAATTAGCCTGGCTTTTGAATGAATACTGTATCTATACGAATATATACGATTAGACTGCCATCTATACTCAATAGCCAAGGTTAAAATCGGGGCCTGTGCAGTAAACAGCCCGAAGATTCGGGCACTTTAGCTATCTGCATTTTGCATATCGGCATGAAGGGGGCGGGACGCATTGCATGGCAAGCAAGGTGGGCCCGCGAGCGGCGTCTCGCAGCACGGATCAGTTTCCGGAACGGCGGCGCTCTGCGACTTTCGATTTTCGACTGGTAGTTATGGTCATATTGCGCCTGTGAGCGCCCTATGTTAGCAAGCCCGCGTTTTCACGATGCTGAACATATCGGTTCGGCCGGAAATCGAAGTCCAGCTTGAATCTCAAGGACTTACATCGCTCGGCGCGAATTCATGGCGCCTGTCCAGCGGCGATGGATTTTTCTTGGGGCCTCAACAGCAGAAGAGCATTTCGTGGCTACTGACGATACCTCAGTTTCAGGCGTGGCCGGACGGTACGCGACCGCCCTTTTCGAACTGGCGCGCGACCAGAAATCCATCGATTCGGTGCGGGCCGATGTCGATAAGTTCGCCAGCCTCCTCGCCGACAATCCCGATCTGACGCGGCTTGTGCGCAGCCCGGTGTTCACCGCGCAGGAGCAGGGCAAGGCGCTCGACGCGGTGCTCGCCAAGGCGGGCATTACCGGCATCGCCGCCAATTTCCTCAGGGTTTTGACCGCCAATCGCCGCCTGTTCGCGGTGAATGACGTGATCCGCGCGTTTCGTGTGCTGGTGGCGAAGTTCCGTGGCGAAGCCACGGCCGACGTCACTGTGGCCGAACCGCTCAATGACAAGAATCTCGACGCGCTGAAGGCTTCGCTGAAGTCAGTGACAGGCAAGGACGTCGATCTCAACGTGAATGTCGATCCCTCGATCATCGGCGGGCTTGTCGTCAAGCTCGGCAGCCGCATGGTCGATAGTTCGCTTCGCACCAAACTCAATTCGATCAAGAACGCGATGAAAGAGGCAGGCTGATGGACATCCGCGCCGCGGAAATTTCCGCAATCCTCAAGGACCAGATCAAGAATTTCGGCCAGGAAGCCGAAGTTTCCGAGGTGGGTCAGGTTCTCTCCGTCGGCGACGGCATTGCCCGCGTCTACGGTCTCGACAACGTCCAGGCGGGCGAAATGGTCGAGTTCGAGAACGGCACGCGCGGCATGGCGCTGAACCTTGAAAGCGACAACGTCGGTATCGTTATTTTCGGCGCCGACCGCGAGATCAAGGAAGGTCAGACCGTCAAGCGCACCCGCGCCATCGTCGATACGCCGGTCGGCAAGGGTCTTCTGGGCCGCGTCGTTGACGCACTCGGCAATCCGATCGACGGCAAGGGCCCGATCCAGGCGACCGAACGCAAGCGCGTCGACGTCAAGGCTCCCGGCATCATTCCGCGCAAGTCGGTCAACGAGCCGATGGCGACCGGCCTCAAGGCCGTCGACGCCCTGATCCCCGTCGGCCGCGGCCAGCGCGAGCTGATCATCGGCGACCGCCAGACCGGCAAGACCGCGATCGCGCTCGACACCATCCTCAACCAGAAGCCGCTCAACGTCGCGGGTGCTCCGGAAAGCCAGAAGCTGTATTGTGTTTACGTCGCGATCGGCCAGAAGCGTTCCACCGTCGCGCAGTTCGTGAAGGTGCTCGAAGAGCAGGGCGCGCTGGAATATTCCATCGTCGTCGCTGCGACCGCCTCCGATCCTGCTCCGATGCAGTATCTTGCGCCGTTCACCGGCTGCACCATGGGCGAGTACTTCCGCGACAACGGCATGCATGCCGTCATCATCTACGACGATCTGTCCAAGCAGGCCGTCGCCTACCGCCAGATGTCGCTGTTGCTGCGCCGTCCGCCGGGCCGCGAAGCCTATCCGGGCGACGTGTTCTACCTGCACTCCCGTCTTCTCGAGCGTTCGGCGAAGCTGAACGACGAACACGGCAACGGCTCGCTGACCGCGCTGCCGGTGATCGAGACGCAGGCCAACGACGTGTCGGCCTACATTCCGACCAACGTGATTTCGATCACCGACGGCCAGATCTTCCTCGAAACCGACCTGTTCTTCCAGGGCATCCGCCCGGCGGTGAACGTCGGCCTGTCGGTGTCGCGCGTCGGCTCCGCCGCGCAGACCAAGGCGATGAAGAAGGTCGCCGGCAAGATCAAGGGCGAGCTGGCGCAGTACCGCGAAATGGCGGCGTTCGCGCAGTTCGGCTCCGACCTCGATGCCTCGACCCAGCGCCTGTTGAACCGCGGTTCGCGTCTGACCGAACTCCTGAAGCAGCCGCAGTTCTCGCCGCTGAAGATGGAAGAGCAGGTCGCCGTGATCTGGGCCGGCACCAACGGCTATCTCGATGCGCTGCCGCTCAACAAGGTGCGCAGCTTCGAAGACGGCCTGCTGTCGCTCTTGCGCGGCAAGCACGCCGATCTGCTTAATGCGATCCGCGACTCGAAGGACCTGTCGGACGATAGCGCCGCCAAGCTCAAGAGCGTGGTCGACGGCTTCGCCAAGTCGTTCGCGTAAATCCCATTATGGCCGGGCTCGTCCCGGCCATTCTTTGAAGTGGCAGGACGTCTTAACGATCGGATCGATGATCTGATTGTCGGAGTGAAATAGAGAGAATGGCTTCGCTCAAGGACATGCGTGTCCGCATCGCCTCGACCAAGGCGACGCAGAAGATCACCAAGGCCATGCAGATGGTCGCGGCCTCGAAGCTGCGCCGTGCGCAGACGGCCGCCGAAGCCGCGCGGCCTTACGCCGAGCGCATGGATGCGGTGATCTCCAACATCGCCGGCGCTGCGGCGGGTTCCGACAGCGCGCCGCTGCTTTTGACCGGCACCGGCCGCGATCAGGTTCAACTGCTGCTGGTTTGCACCGGCGAGCGCGGCCTCTCCGGCGCCTTCAACTCCTCGATCGTGCGCCTGGCGCGCGAGCGCGCTCTGGCGCTGATGAATCAGGGCAAAGAGGTCAAGATTTTCTGCGTCGGCCGCAAGGGCTACGAGCAGCTTCGCCGCCAGTTCGAAAAGAACATCGTCGGCCACATGGAGCTGCGCTCCGTGAAGGTGCTCGGCTACAGGAACGCCGAAGAGATCGCCAAGAAGATCGTCACGATGTTCGAGGCCGGCGAGTTCGACGTCTGCACGCTGTTCTACGCGCAGTTCAAGTCGGTGATCGCCCAGGTGCCGACCGCGCAGCAGGTGATCCCGCTGGTGGTCAAGGCCAAGGAAGAAACCGCTGCGTCGGCTTCCGCGGTTTACGATTACGAGCCGGAAGAGAACGAGATTCTCGCCGACCTTCTGCCGCGCAACCTCGCGATCCAGATTTTCCGCGCGCTGCTCGAAAACAACGCTTCGTTCTACGGCGCGCAGATGAGCGCGATGGACAACGCCACCCGCAACGCGGGTGAGATGATCCGCAAGCAGACCCTGATCTACAACCGCACCCGCCAGGCGATGATTACGAAGGAACTGATCGAAATCATCTCCGGCGCTGAAGCAGTCTGAGGAGAAGCGAGATGTCTTATTCAACCAAGGCGACGACTTCCGGTGGACGCAACGGCCGCGCTGTTCTCGACAATGGCGGCCTGGCTTTGGCGATGGCGCTGCCGAAGGAACTCGGCGGCAGCGGCGAGGGACACAACCCGGAGCAGCTATTCGCGCTCGGCTGGTCGGCTTGTTTCGGTCAGGCGATTCTGGTTCTGGCCAAGAAGCATGGCCTCGACGGTCAGGCCGCGAAAGTCACCTGCGACGTGACCCTCAACATCAACGACGGCGCGTTCTCGCTCGCCGCTGAACTGAAAGTCGCCCTGCCGGGCGCCGACAAGGCCAAGCTTCAGGCCCTGATCGAAGATGCTCACACGATTTGTCCGTATTCGAAGGCGACCAAGGGCAACGTGCCCGTCAAGCTGACCGCCGTCTAAGTTATCAAGGAGAGAGTTTCCATGGCCCAACCAGCCAACCAGGTCGGACGCATCACGCAGGTCATCGGCGCGGTCGTTGACGTGCAGTTCGACGGCTATCTGCCGGCGATCTTGAATGCGATCGAAACCAAGAACCAGGGCAACCGCCTCGTTCTCGAAGTCGCGCAGCATCTCGGCGAATCGACGGTGCGCGCGATCGCGATGGACACCACCGAGGGTCTGGTGCGCGGCCAGGAAGTGACCGATACCGGCGCACCGATCAAGGTGCCGGTTGGCGAGGGCACGCTCGGCCGCATCATCAACGTCATCGGCGAACCAGTGGACGAAGGCGGTCCGGTCAAGGCCTCGGGCACCCGCGCGATCCATCAGGACGCGCCGGCCTACACCGAGCAGTCCACCGACGCTGAAATTCTCGTCACCGGCATCAAGGTCGTCGACCTGTTGGCTCCGTATGCGAAGGGCGGCAAGATCGGCCTGTTCGGCGGCGCGGGCGTCGGCAAGACCGTGCTCATTCAGGAATTGATCAACAACGTCGCGAAGGCCCATGGCGGTTATTCGGTGTTCGCCGGCGTCGGCGAGCGCACCCGCGAGGGCAACGACCTCTATCACGAGTTCATCGAATCCGGCGTCAACAAGAAGGGCGGCGGCGATGGCTCGAAGTGCGCCCTCGTGTACGGCCAGATGAACGAGCCGCCGGGCGCCCGCGCCCGCGTCGCGCTCTCCGGCCTGACCATCGCGGAAGACTTCCGCGACAAGGGCCAGGACGTGCTGTTCTTCGTCGACAACATCTTCCGCTTCACGCAGGCGGGCTCGGAAGTGTCGGCGCTTCTTGGCCGTATTCCTTCGGCGGTGGGCTATCAGCCGACGCTCGCGACCGACATGGGCGCGCTGCAGGAGCGCATCACCACCACGACCAAGGGCTCGATCACCTCGATCCAGGCGATCTACGTGCCGGCCGACGACTTGACCGACCCGGCGCCGGCCACCTCGTTCGCCCACTTGGACGCGACCACGACGCTCAACCGTTCGATCGCGGAAAAGGGCATCTATCCGGCGGTGGACCCGCTCGACTCGACCTCGCGCATGTTGTCGCCGCTGGTTGTCGGTGACGAGCACTACGCGGTGGCCCGTCAGGTGCAGCAGATCCTTCAGCGTTACAAGGCGCTGCAGGACATCATCGCCATTCTCGGCATGGACGAACTGTCGGAAGACGACAAGGTGACGGTCGCGCGCGCCCGCAAGATCGAGCGCTTCCTGTCGCAGCCGTTCCACGTCGCTGAAATCTTCACCGGCTCGCCGGGCAAGTTCGTCGAACTCGCCGACACCATCAAGGGCTTCAAGGGCCTTTGCGAAGGCAAGTACGATCACCTGCCGGAAGCGGCCTTCTACATGGTCGGCACCATCGAAGAAGCCGTCGAGAAGGGCAAGAAGCTCGCAGCGGAAGCGGCGTAATCACGATGGCTAACACTTTCCACTTCGATCTCGTCTCGCCGGAGAAGATCGCCTTCTCCGGTGAAGTCGAGCAGGTCGATGTTCCCGGCGTCGAGGGCGACTTCGGCGTGCTGGCGGGACACTCACCGCTGGTGGCGAGCATCCGTCCCGGCATCCTCACGGTGACCGTCGGCGGCAAGAACGAGAAGATCATCGTGCTCGGCGGCCTTGCGGAAGTTTCCGACAAGGGCCTGACGGTGCTGGCCGACACGGCGACCTCGCTCGCCGAACTCGATCGCGCGGCGTTCGCCAAGCAGATCGAGGAAATGGAAGAGAACCTGAAGGAAGAGGAGCCCGGCAACGCGCTCGATCGCGCAATCGCGCGGCTCGACCACTTCAAGGTCATCCAGCAGCGCATCACCTCGACCGGAATGCACTGAGGTTTTCGGTTTTGAAATTCAAAAAGCCCCGCTCCGGCGGGGCTTTTTTGTTATGGAGTCGGGTTTGTTCAGAGGGGCGCTCTTTCTTCACCTCGCCCCGCTTGCGGGGAGAGGTCGCGGGCAACGCGAGCGGGTGAGGGGGAGAAGCGAACAGAGCTGACGGCTGATTGATGCGGTGGCAAAGCCCCTCACCCCGACCCTCTCCCCGCAAGCGGGGCGAGGGGGGAATGGCCTCGACACCTTACGTCCCCGCAAATCGGGAAAACTCCTGCACCACGCGCTCATAGACCGGGCGCTTGAAGGGCACGACGAGATCGGGAAGGTTCTGCATCGGCTCCCAGCGCCAGTCGACGAATTCGGGCTTGTGCCCGCCGGGTGAGACGACATTGATCTCGCTGTCGTCGCCGGTGAAGCGAATCGCGAACCATTTCTGCCGCTGTCCGCGAAACCGGCCTTTCCAGGCGCGGCCTGCGATGGTGCGGGGAATATCGTAGGTCAGCCAGCCCGTCGCTTCGGCGAGTTTTTCCACCGAGCGCGCGTTGGTTTCCTCGAGAAGTTCGCGGCGCGCGGCCTGCCAGTGATCCTCGCCCGGATCGATACCGCCTTGCGGCATCTGCCAGACATGCGCCTGATCGACATGCTCGGGGCCGCCGGCGCGCCGGCCGATAAAGACCAGCCCCTTGGAGTTGAGCAGCATCATGCCGACGCAACTCCGGTAGGGCAGATCGTCGTAATGCGCCATTGCACAGGCCTTCGTCGGTTCGATGGCCGGTTCCACCACGCTGAACGCGGTTCCCCGGCAGGATTAGCTGGATTTTGATTTCATCAGGATGGTTGTCAACGGCACCAAAAGGATGCCTCGACTCTCCAGCCGCTGCGCCCATGCACCGATTCGCGCGATCGAGACCGGCAGTGCGGATGCCATTCCAACGGCGCTGCCGTGCTCGCGGGCGAGCGTCTCCAGCTTCTGCAGGCTCTTGTCGATCTCGGCGGAGGTTGGAACCTGATCGACCACGACATTCGCCGTGGCGGCAGGGACACCCTGCGCGCCCGCGAGCTGGCCTGCGAGGCTGCGCGGCACGCTGCCGTCGTCGAACCAGGCGAGGCCGCGCTTGGCGGCCTGCTGAATGATCGGCTGCATCGCGGCGTCGGTGACGAGGAAGCGCGAGCCCATGAAGTTCGCGAGCCCGACATAGCCCTGGAAACGGCTCATCAGCCACATCAGCCGGTCCACATTCTGCTCGGAGCTTGCGGAGGTGAGCAAAGTCTGCGGGCCGGGATCGTTGTCCGGGTAGTCGTAAGGCTCCATCGGCAGCTGCAGCAGAACTTCGTGCTTGCGGGCGCGTGCGCGCTCCACGAGCTTGCCCGGATCGGAGCCGTAGGGCGTGAAGGCAAGGGTCACCGCGCTCGGCAGCTTCACGATGGCGTCGTTGGTCTTGGCCGCGCCGACGCCGAGCCCGCCGATCACGATGGAGACCGTCGGCATGGTGGCGGCGCGTGCGCGCTGCAGATCGGTCCCCGAGGCATAGACCCGCCAGGGTTTCAGCCCGCCGACCGAAATCGGCACCATGCCGTAGCGCGAGTTCTCCAGAAGCTGCTGGTTGATGCCGCTCATCATCGCCGGTGCGTCGGCATCCGTGCTGGCCGGCGCACCGTCATCGCCGACCTTCATTTCGTGCCGTTCGCCGCTCGAGCCGTCGATGATGGTGACGGTCTTCTGGCCGCTCGGCGCGGCGGCAGGTGCAGCCGGGGCGGCGGACGGGATTGCGGAGTGGTTTGCGCCCGGCAGATTGGCGGGGTCGTATTTCGCCACAGCGACCGGCTCGCCGCCCATCGGATCGCGGCCGAAGATCGCAAAGCCCAGGAATGTCAGCAGGAACAGGCCGCAGACCGTGACGATCGCCTGTGGCGCGGTAAAGGGCAGCCGAAAGCGCCGCTTGCGCGGCGTGGTCTGGCCCAGCGGTGCGCTCAGGTCATCGGTCACGACAGGGAATCCCGCGAATCATCGGCGGAATCCTAGCATGAGAGGGGGAGATAGCCTTGCGCGGGCCTCGGACTCAGGCCTTTCGGGGCACTGTCCGGGCCGGATTGCCGGCGACTGTGGCGCCGGGAGCAACGTCGCGGGTCACCACGCTGCCCGCGCCGATGATGGCGTTATCGCCGATGGTGACGCCGGGCAGGATGATGGCGCCGCCGCCGATCCAGACATCGGAACCGATGGTGACCGGCCGCGCGAGCTCGAACCCGTCGCGGCGCTGGACCGGATCGCGCGGATGGTCGGCGGCGTAGATCTGGACCGCGGGGCCGATCTGGGTGCGGTCGCCGATGGTGACGTGGGTGACGTCGAGGATGACGCAGTTGAAGTTCATGAACACGCCGATGCCGAGGCGGATGTTGAAGCCGTAATCGCAATGGAACGGCGGCCGCAGGTCGCATTGCTCGCCTGCGGCGATTCGTTCGCGCAGCACCTTCAGCCGCTCGGCGGTGGATCGGCCGAGCATGGCGTTGTAGCGCGCGAGCCATTGCTGGTTGGCGGCGATGTCGGCCTGAATTTCGGGATCGCTCGGCAGATACAATTCGCCTGCGATCATCTTCTGCTTTTCGCTGGCCATGATGTCTCCGATAGCGGGCCGAAATAAAAAAGGCGGCCGCTCTGGCCGCCTTTTGTGATCGTGATGCGGAGGGCTTAGTTCGCAGCCTTGGCCTTGCCGGCCGCAGGCGGGGTCGTGGTGTTGGCGGCGTTGTGCTTGATGCCGTGCAGAAGATCGATGGCGGTGTGCAGCGCCTTGTCGTTCTTCTCGTCCGGCGGCACGTAGGACTGCGAACCGGTTTCTTCCTGGCCGTCGGCCTTGAGGTGGCCGCGCAGCGAGGCTTCGCCCTTGGTGTCGGTCTTGGACTTCAGATCGTCCGGCACGTCCTGCATCACCTCGATGTCGGGGGTGATGCCCTTGGCCTGGATCGACTTGCCCGACGGGGTGAAGTAGCGCGCAGTGGTGAGCCGCAGCGCGCCGTTGCCCGAGCCGAGCGGGATGATGGTCTGCACCGAGCCCTTGCCGAACGAGCGCGTGCCGATGGTGGTCGAACGCTTCTGGTCCTGCAGCGCGCCAGCGACGATTTCGGATGCGGACGCGGAGCCGCCGTTGATCAGCACGATCACCGGCTTGCCGTGGGCGAGGTCGCCGGGCTTGGCGGTGCGGCGCTGGGTTTCCTCGGCATTGCGGCCGCGGGTCGAGACGATCTCGCCGCGATCGAGGAAGGCATCCGACACCGACACGGCTTCTTCAAGCAGGCCGCCGGGATTGTTGCGCAGGTCGAGGATGTAGCCCTTCACCTTGTCGGTGCCGATCTGCTGCTGGAGATTGGCCATCTCCTTCTTCAGGCCCTCGGTGGTCTGCTCGTTGAAGGAGGTGATGCGGATGTAGGCGATGTCGCCGTCCTCCACCTTGGCGCGCACCGCGCGGACGCGGATGTTGTCGCGCGTCAGCGTGACCTCGATCGGCTTGTCCTGGCCCTTGCGGACGATCTTCAGCTTGATCTTGGTGTTGACCGGACCGCGCATCTTGTCGACGGCCTGATTGAGGGTCAGGCCCTGCACGGCTTCGTCGTCGAGATTGGTGATAATGTCGTTGGCGAGGATGCCCGCCTTCGAGGCCGGGGTGTCGTCGATCGGCGAGACCACCTTGATGAGGCCGTCTTCCATCGTGACTTCGATGCCGAGACCGCCGAACTCGCCGCGGGTCTGCACCTGCATGTCCTTGAAGCTCTTCGCATCCATGTAGCTGGAGTGCGGGTCGAGGCCGGTCAGCATGCCGCTGATGGCGCTCTCGATCAGCTTCTTGTCGTCCGGCTTTTCGACGTAGTCGCTGCGGACGCGGTCGAACACGTCGCCGAACAGATTGAGCTGGCGGTAGGTGTCGGCGGCAGCAGCCCGGGCCGAGGTGCCCATCAATGAGGCACGGGGCTGTGTCACCAGAAGGGTCGCGGCAGCGCCGGCTGCGGCGCTGAGAAGAATGAGAGAGGTCTTGCGCATCATCCGCGAACCTTTTCGCCTTTTTTTGCGGCCCACCATGGACCTGGATCGATCGGAGCCCCGTCCTTACGGAACTCGATATAGAGGACGGGTTGGCTCGATGGCGCTGCCAGAATAGAGGCGACCTGAGATTGTGATCCCATCGTCGCCACCGGCTCCCCCGTCAGTACAAACTGGCCAATATTGACCGAAATACGGTCCATTCCGGCGATCAGGACATGATACCCGCCGCCTGCATTGAGGATCAAGAGTTGTCCGTAACTTCGAAACGGCCCGGCATAGACCACCCAGCCATCACACGGAGTTGTGACCTGCGCACCGGGGCGCGTTGCAAGGGAAATGCCCTTTTCCTGCCCGCCATTGCCATCCGGCCCGCCATAGTTGCGAATCTTCGTGCCGTTGACCGGAAGAGGTAACAACCCCTTTGCCGCGGCAAAGGCGATCGCCGGACTGAGGCGCGCTGGATCCTGCATGCCGCGCAAATTAGGCTTTCCGTTGACCGAAGGCGGAGTTCCTTTCAATTCTGCGGCCGCCGCCGCCTTGGCTGCGCTCTTGAGGTCCTGTTCCATTTTGGCAATCAGGTCCTGAAGGCTGCTGGCTTGCTTGGCCAGCTCCGCCGCGCGCTGTTTTTCCGCTGCCATGTCACGCTCGGCGTCCGATTGCTTCTTCTGCCGCTCATCGACGAGTGCCGCGAGGCGGGTGCTGTCGGTCGTGAGCTTGTCGCGCTCGGCGGAGAGGCGGTCGCGTTCTTCCGAGATGTTCTTGCGCACCTGAATGAGTTCGCCGAGGTCGCTCGCGAGCTTGAGCGCGCGGGCGCGCATTTCCGGCACTGTCGCGCCGAGCAGCATCGCGGTGTGCAGCGATTGCAGCGAATCCTCCGGCGTCACCAGCAAAGCAGGTGGTGCGCGGCGTCCCGCGCGCTGCAGGGCTGCGAGCACTTCGCCGATCCGGTCGCGCCGCGTCTCAAGCGACAGCCTGATTTCCGCTTCGCGCGCGTCGAGCGGGCGGATGCGGCCTTCGCTGTCGCTGATGTTGCCTTCGATGGTACGGATGCGCGCGGCGGTGTCGATCAGTTGCTGGTTGAGCTTGGTGCGGTCCTGCCCGATCGCGGCGATCTCGTCCTTGAGGCGCTGTTGCGCGTCGGCGGCCTCTTTCTGTTTCGCGCGCAGCGATTCCAGCTCCTGATTGCGCTGGTCGATCGCGGCCTGATCAGGTGGGGCGGGTGATGATGGCGCCGGTGTTTGCGCGAGCACGCCGGTCGTCCCGAGGCACGCAGCCAGCGCAAGGCCGCAGAGCCGAGAGGAGCCGGACGATTTGCGCGCGCCGAAAATCAAATCAGTCTCCGTCAGGCCCGGTGATACGGGTGGCCGGACAAAATCGTACCCGCCCGGTAGATCTGCTCCAGAAGCAGGATACGCACGATCTGGTGCGGCCATGTCGCCTTGCCGAAGGCGAGACGGACCTTGGCGCGGCGGCTCAGTTCAGTGGACAGCCCGTCGGCACCGCCAATCACGAACACCGCGCAGGGCACCGAATCGTCGCGCCAGCGCCCAAGATGGCGGGCCAGCGTCGCGCTGTCGAGATTGTCGCCGCGCTCGTCGAGCGCCAGCACCATGGCGCCGTCGGGAATGTGCGCGGCGATGGCCTGGGCCTCCTCCGCGATCCGGGCGGCAGTGTCGGCCTGACGGCTTTCGGGAATTTCATGAACGTCGAGCCCGCGGAAGCCAAGCTTGCGCGCAAGGCTCTCAAAGCGGTCGCGGTAACGCTCGGCAAGCTCGCGTTCCGGGCCCTGCTTGAGCCGTCCGATGGCGATGACGAGAAGACGCATGGCGTGGTCTTATCATGGCCTTCCGCGATCTTAAATCGACGTGCGCTTAAATCAGCGCGCAACTCCCGATCCCGCGTGACGGGCAAGATCACTCCATACGCGCCAGCGATACCTCGCCGGGTTTAACGCGCCTTCTTCGCCGGCTTCTCCGAGGTCCACATCTTTTCGAGATTGTAGAACTCGCGAACTTCCGGGCGGAAAACGTGAACGATCACGTCGCCTGAATCGATCAGCACCCAATCGGAATTGGCGAGCCCTTCGATGTGCGGCGCTTCGATCCCGATCTCCTTCAATCCCTTGGCGACATTCTCCGCGATCGCACCGACGTGACGGTTCACCCGCCCGGTGGTGACGACCATGTAATCGGTGATGGAGGATTTGCCGCGAAGGTCGATGGTGATCGTATCTTCCGCCTTCATGTCATCGAGGCGGGAGAGGATCAGGGTGAGTGTCTCGTCGGCGTCAGGACGCGCCTTCAGGACAGCGATGGACGGAGGCTTTGCTGCCGTCCGGGACAATGCAGATGCGGTCAGGGACCACTCCTTTCACTGTATCGCGGGCACCGAATCTTCCGGTGTCCGCGTGCCTATTTTAGGCATGTGGGGTTAATGCTTTCAATCTGCCAGCTTTGCTAGATCGTCACACTGTGTTGTTTGAGTCACGTCTTCCAGCTTCCGTCCGGGTTCCGCATTTTGGTCGAGGACAGCGGCGATTTCATGCCGGTGAGAAACACCCACGCCGGCGGTGTCATGGCGGCGAGTTGCCCGGCGTCGCGTTCCGGGACGCGGTGCTGCATCAGGGCTTGTGCTGCGGGCGAGGATAACGCACCAAAACTGTCAGGCGGGCGGTCGATCACGGCCATAGGAACCAGATCGGCGATGGTGCGCCAGCCCTTCCAGCGGTGGAATTGCGCGAGATTGTCGGCCCCCATGATCCAGACAAAGCGCACGGCGGCGCAGCGCCTGCGCAGGAATTCGATGGTGTCGAAAGTGTATCGGGTGCCGATGACGGATTCGAGACAGCTCACATCGATGCGCGGATGATGCGCAAGATGCCGCGCGGCTTCCATGCGCTCTGCGAGCCCATGCGGAGGCCGGTCCTTCAGCGGATTGCCGGGCGTCACCAGCCACCACACGCGGTTGAGCCCGAGTCGCTTCATCGCGAACAGCGTGATGTCGCGATGCGCTTCGTGCGGCGGATTGAACGAGCCGCCGAGCAGGCCGATGCGCATGCCGTCGGTATGAGGGGGGATCGCTTCGCGCAGCGCCTGCGGCTGGTTCACGGGCGCGTCTGCCCCGTGCCGTGGACACGATATTTGAACGAGGTCAGTTGCTCGACGCCGACCGGGCCGCGGGCGTGAAACTTGCCGGTGGCAATGCCGATCTCGGCACCGAAGCCAA